>JACCDW011467317.1_pt1 | contig 44407 bp, 43 predicted proteins | sample 7449781 | NCBI WGS metagenome assembly JACCDW01 (sample SAMN15323449, study PRJNA562643) | freshwater metagenome | isolation source: river surface water | place: USA:Blue River Watershed | collected 2017-08-18
AAAACCCCTTAAAAGAAGCTTTCGCGAGCAAGGCAAACCGCCGCTTAATGCTGATCGCGATGTTTGGCGCTATCGTAGGTCAAGGCGTAGTCTGGCACACAGGCCAATTTTATGCCCAAATCTTCATTAACAAGATCCTGCAGGTCGATTTCATCACAACAAATCTCATTATCGCCGCCAGCTTAGTGGTAGGGACGCCGCTCTTCGTCTATTTCGGCAGTTTGTCTGACCGCGTGGGTCGCAAGAAAGTGATGCTGGGCGGGATGGCCCTCGCTGCGCTCGGGTACTACCCCTTATTCTCCTGGATGGCCACTATCGTCTCTAAAGAGGGCACTTTAATCAACGGCTCCATCTTCCTAACGTGGACGGGCAAGCTCGAATTAGCTTTCATTTGCAGCTTATTGGTGAGTTTCGCGGCGATGGCCTACGGCCCGATCGCCGCCTTCCTAGTCGAACTTTTCCCCACCAAAATCCGCTACACCTCCCTTTCCATCCCGTATCACTTTGCTAATGGGGTGTTCGGAGGCTGTGCCCCTTTTGTGGCTACTTGGCTAGGATCAATCACCCACTCGAATTTCGCGGGATTGTTCTATCCCATCGCCCTAGCGGCCTTAACGGTCATCGTAGGCGTGATTTATTTGCCAGAAACGAAGGGAAAAGCACTTAGTGATTAAAATAGGATTTTTCCATTAATTCGGTGGACATATTTTGAAATATTCCCTTTAAATAAATATGCTTTGGCGCTAAACCAAAATGGGGGTATATTTGTTTCTGAATTTCGTTTTTCTGAGGACCCTTTTTGTGTGACTCAGGATGGCGAAGCCGTGGAGAAAGAAAAGAATAGAAAATTAGTGTGGTCCATTCGGCCAAATCATATTCGTAGTTATACGTAAATCACTAAAGTGCTCATTTTCATCGTTAAATAGTTTTATTTAAAATTTTTGGTTAACGTAAATCATCAAATTTTTTCTTTCTGGTGTGCACTTTGGTACGCAAATGATTAATTAAAAATAGCGCAGAGCTATTACTACATGGGAAAATATTTAGTTCTTGGGTCTTCAGGGTTTATTGGTAAAAATCTTTGTAAACAACTTAGATTATTAAAACACGAAGTAGTCGAATTTGATATTAAAAATAGTGATGAAGAAGATTTAAGGAAGTATAATAATCTAAAGTTAACTCAAATCATTGCTTCATGTGACTTTGTTTTTTTTTTGGCATTCGATGTTGGCGGGTCAAAATATTTAGCTGATTGTAATAAAGACTTTTCTTTTTTACTAAATAATACACGTATTATCAGCAACACATTTGAAGTTTTGAAATATTCAGAAAAAAAATTCTTGTTCGTCTCTACTTATTTAACTGGAAATTTAGACCATAGCTATGGTTTATTGAAAAAACTAGGAGAACAGTTTACAAGTTCTATAGGTGGGCTTGTTGTGAGGCTTTATAATATTTATGGTAATGAAGATATTTCACACAGGTCTCATGTCATCCCGGATTTAATATACCAAGCAAAAAATCAAGAATATATAAAGCTAAAGACAAATGGGATTGAAGAAAGGCAATTTTTGTATGTTGAAGACTGCTGTAAAGGTCTTTATGTAATTTCTCAAAATTATAATGATTTACTAAGACAAAATTCAATTGTAGATTTAACTTCTTTTGAATGGGTTTCAGTAAAAAACGTTGCAGAGATTGTAAGTGAAATATTTAATTCAGAATTGAAAATTTCGAATTATGATGCTGAATATAATTCTAAATGTGTTCCAAATGAAGCTATTCTGAATTTATGGAAACCAACTACTGAATTGAAAGAAGGAATTTCTAAAATGATAAAGGAGTTGCGTTTGCAATAATAGCAATAAGTTGAGTTACATAAATGTCAATTTTGTTACAGCAATCTCAAAATAAATCTTTAAATAATTTACTTTAAATGAATATAACTGTAATTGGTACGGGCTATGTTGGATTAGTTACCGGAACTTGTTTCTCTGAAACTGGGAATAAGGTCACTTGTGTAGATATAGATAAGGAGAAAATCGATAAATTAAGCGCTGGTCAAATTACAATTTACGAACCCGGGTTGGAGAAAATATTTTTAAGAAATATAAAAGAAAGTAGGCTAAGATTTACTTCTAAACTAAATGATGCGGTAGAAGATGCAGAAATAATATTTTTAGCATTACCAACACCACCAGGTGAAGATGGAAGTGCTGATTTAAAATATGTTTTAGGAGTAGCAGAAAGTTTAGGAAAAATATTAAGCGGATACAAGGTAATTGTAAACAAGAGTACAGTGCCTGTAGGTACAGCTGATAAGGTAAGGGAAGCAATTAAAAAGTCATACAACGGTGAATTTGATGTTGTAAGTAATCCAGAGTTTTTAAGGGAAGGTGTTGCAGTTGATGATTTTATGAAGCCTGATCGTGTAGTTGTAGGAACAAGATCAGAGAGAGCAAAAGAAGTAATGAATAAATTGTATGCTCCTTTTGTCAGACAGGGCAACCCTGTTATTTTTATGGACGAACGTAGTTCTGAACTGACAAAATATGCTGCAAATAGTTTCCTCGCAACAAAAATTTCATTTATGAATGAGATTGCACAGCTGTGTGAGCGTATGGGAGCAGATGTAGATATGGTTAGAATCGGTATTGGAAGTGATGATAGAATTGGAAAACGTTTTTTATTTCCAGGTATAGGTTATGGAGGTAGTTGTTTTCCAAAAGATGTACAAGCATTAATCATGTCTTCAGACGAAGTGAATTATAACTTCCAGATATTGAAAGCTGTTGAGCAAGTAAACATGCGCCAAAAACTACACTTAGTAAAAAAAATAATAAATTATTATAATGGTAATCTATTAGGTAAGCATTTTGCATTGTGGGGGTTAGCATTTAAGCCTAATACGGATGATATAAGAGAGGCTCCTGCATTAACTATAATTGATGAATTGACAAAATTAGGGGCAACTATTACTGCATATGACCCTGAAGCTATGCCAAATGTTAGAAATCAAGTTGGCCATAAGATTCAATATTCTGAGAATCAATACAAAGCACTGGAAAGCTCTGATGCCTTGATTATCGCCACTGAATGGAGCGAGTTTAGGACACCAGATTTTGAACAAATGAAATCAATAATGGGAGACAAAAAAGTCATTTTCGATGGTAGAAATTTGTTTGAAATGTCATCTTTAAAAATGTTAGGGTTCGATTATTTTTGTATAGGTAAAATTTAGATATTTTGAAAAAAGCAATTATTACAGGTGTCACAGGTCAAGATGGCGCTTATTTAGCAGAATTCCTTTTAAATAAAGGATATGAGGTTCATGGTATAAAAAGACGATCATCTTTGTTTAATACACAGAGAATAGATCATCTTTATGAAGACCCTCTTTTACCTACAAGAAACATTAATTTTTATCTCCACTATGGAGATTTAACTGATAGTACTAACATTATCCGCATAATTCAGGAAGTTCAGCCTGATGAAATATATAATTTAGCAGCTATGAGCCATGTTCAGGTAAGTTTTGATGAACCAGAATATACCGCGAATGCTGATGGAATTGGAACATTGAGAATTTTGGAAGCTGTTCGGCTTCTAGGATTAACACACAAGACTAAAATTTATCAAGCATCAACTTCTGAGCTATATGGTCTTGTTCAATCTGTACCTCAGTCAGAGAGTACTCCTTTTTATCCAAGATCACCTTACGCAGTTGCTAAATTATATGCATATTGGATTACAGTTAATTATAGAGAAGCTTATCAAATGTTTGCTTCGAATGGAATATTATTTAACCACGAGTCTCCACAAAGAGGAGAAACTTTTGTAACCAGAAAAATCACTAGAGCTGTTGCAAAGATAAGTTTAGGACTCGAAAAGTGCCTTTATTTAGGAAATTTAAATGCTCAAAGAGATTGGGGTCATGCAAAAGATTATATTGAAGGAATGTATCTAATCTTGCAACAAGAAACGCCTGATGATTTTGTATTAGCAACTGGGATAACCACAACGATTAGGGATTTTGTTAAAATGGCTTTTGCTGTTTTAGATATAGAAGTTGGTTTTAAAGGCGATGGCATAAATGAAGTAGGATATATAAAAAATCCAGGAAGCAATGAATTTATAAAAGAAAATCAAATTATTCTAACTGTTTCACCTGAATATTTCAGACCAACAGAGGTAGATTTATTAATTGGTGATCCATCTAAAGCAGTAAAGAAGTTAGGGTGGAAGCCAAAGTATAACTTAAGCCAATTAGTAGAAGAAATGGTAAAATCTGATTTGGAATTATTTAAAAGAGAACAAATTCTCAAAAATGCAGGTTTTAAAATTAATAAAGTAATTGAAAAATAATTGAATATAAATCACTTATATAAAATATAGTAATGATAGAAGAGATTGTTTTTGAAAATAAATTACTTGCTTTAATAATAAGAGCAAATTTCGAATCCGATGGTATAAAATTTTTTACGCCTGATAATTTTTCTCAACAATTAGGATATATGAAAAGACCAATGGGGTATATAATCCCACCACATATTCATAATAAAGTTAAACGTAATGTTGAATTAACTCAAGAGGTGTTATTTATAAAAAAAGGTAAAATCAAGATCAACTTTTATGATCCAATGAAAAATTATTTAGAATCTAAAATTGTTTCAAATAATGATATTGTATTATTAGCTCAGGGTGGCCATGGATTTGAAATGTTAGAAGAGTCGGAAATTTTTGAGGTTAAACAAGGGCCATATTGTGGAGATAAAGATAAAACAAGATTTTAAATTTACAGAAATGAAAGTACCAGTAAATGAACCATTATTAAATGGTAATGAAAAAAAATATTTGAATGAGTGTATTGATAGTGGATGGATTTCATCTGAAGGTCCTTTTGTTGAAAAATTTGAAATTGAATTGGCGAAATCATTTAAACGAAAATTTGGGATTGCTGTTGCTAATGGATCTGTAGCAATTGATGTAGCTATTACCGCTTTAGGAATTGGGAAAGATGATGAGGTTATAATGCCAACATTTACAATAATTTCCTGTATTTCTCAATTAATTCGAGTTGGAGCAAAGCCTATTTTAGTTGATGTTGATTTAGAGACCTGGAATATGAAAGTTGAAGATATTCGAGAAAAAATTACTGAAAAAACAAAAGCAATAATGGCTGTTCATATTTACGGATTACCTGTCGATATGGATCCAATTATGGACTTAGCAAAGGAATTTAATTTGTATGTTATAGAAGATGCAGCGGAAGTTATTGGTCAAAAGTATAAAGGAAAACCTTGTGGAAGTTTTGGAGATATTTCTACTGTTAGCTTCTATCCAAATAAGCATATAACTACTGGCGAAGGGGGTATGATTTTTACAAATAATGAGACATTGAATTTGAAATGTAGGGAATTACGAAATTTATCATTTATTCCACCAAGGCGCTTTATACATGAAGAACTTGGTTGGAATTTTAGAATGACTAATTTACAAGCTGCTATTGGTTTTGCACAATTTGAGCGAATTAATGAATTTGTTGCTAAGAAAAAGTTAATTGGTAGTTGGTATACGGAATTGCTATCAGATCTTAAACAAGTTAAAATACCACTTCAAAAAACCGAATATGCTGAGAATATTTACTGGATTTATGGTTTGCTCATAGATAGTAGCATAGGATTAAATGCAGTTCAAATAATGGAAAAATTAGCAGAGTTTGGGATTGCAACCAGGCCATTTTTTTATCCTATGCATAAACAGCCGGTTTTGAATAAATTAAATTATTTTAAGGATGACTATCATCCAAATTCTGAACTTTTATCTGAATATGGTTTCTATATACCAAGCGGTCTTGCATTAACAAGAGAACAAGCAGAATACGTATCTAACATTTTACATAAAATTTTTAAATAAATGGATCAAGTTTTTAAGAAATATACTAAGTATTATGATTTGCTTTATTCCGATAAAGATTATAGAGCAGAAGCAGAGTATATAAAAAATATTATTTTAAAATATAATCCCTCTGCCAAGACTATATTGGATTTGGGCTGTGGAACTGGAATACATGCCGATTTACTTGCTTCATATGGCTTTAAAGTTACTGGCGTAGATTATTCTACTGAAATGATTGAAGTTGCAAATGAAAAAAAAAATACAGACTATATTCAAAATAAAGATAGTTTGAATTTTATTTCAGGTGACATAAGAAATATTAGGCTAGAAGAGAAGTATGATGTTGTTGTTTCGCTATTTCATGTTTTTAGCTATTTAAATACCAATAGAGACATTAAAGAAGGACTTGAAACATTAAATGTTCATGCTAAAGAAAATGGGATAATATTTTTCGATTTTTGGTATGGACCAGCAGTATTAAATGAATTGCCAACATGTAGGGTGAAAAAAAAGGAAAATGCTGATTTTGAAGTCACACGTATTGCTACACCTCAAATTTTAGAAATGGAAAATAAGGTTGTAGTAAACTATGAACTTTTTATAAATGACAAAGTTGACAATTTAAATTACAATTTTAAGGAGAAACATGAGATGAGGTATTATTTTTTCCCAGAACTAGATCTTTTTTTAGAAAGTATACCTTTTAAAAGAAAAATTGAAGTTGAATGGATGAAGTTTGAAGCGCCTTCAATTTCTTCCTGGGCTGCGTCGTTAATTTTGTTAAAATAAATTAAATAAAAGAATTGTTTTATTATCAATCGTGTAATTCATGGCTTGGTAGATCTCGACAAATTTTTATTTCACTCATCTTATCAAATATATAAATTAAAATATAGTCATGAAAGCTGTAATATTAGCAGGTGGGTTGGGAACCCGATTAAGTGAAGAAACGGTATCTAAACCAAAGCCTATGGTTGAAATTGGAACCAAACCAATTTTATGGCATATTATGAAAACTTATTCTCACTATGGAATAAATGATTTTATTATTTGTTGTGGATACAAGGGATATATTATAAAAGAATATTTTAAAAACTATTTTTTACACGAATCAGATGTCACAATCAACTTGAGAGAGAATAAAATGACCGTTCATGAGAGAAGAGGAGAGCCTTGGAATGTTACTATAGTTGATACTGGAGAAAATTCAATGACGGGAGGAAGATTAAAGCGAGTGTATGATTATATAAAAAATGAGGATGCATTTTGTTTTACCTACGGCGATGGGGTTTCTGATATTAATATTAAAGACTTAATAGAATTTCATAAATCTCACGGGAAACAAGCAACTTTAACAGCAGTTTATCCTCCTGGAAGGTTTGGAGCTTTGAATATTTATAATAATCAGGTACAAAAATTTGAAGAGAAACCCAAAGGGGATGGTACTTTAATTAACGGAGGGTATTTTGTTTTATCACCAAAGGTAATTGAAAGAATTGAAGGAGATTTAACAACTTGGGAGCAAGAGCCTTTGAGAAGTTTAGCTTCAAGTGGTGAATTAATGTCATTCAAGCATGAAGGATTTTGGCAACCAATGGATACTTTGATGGATAAAATAAAATTAAACGAATTATATAATAATAATAAAGCTCCATGGAAAGTTTGGAAATAAAAGCAGGAAAAGTAAATCCGTTTTTTTGGATTGGGAAAAAAGTATTTTTAACTGGACATACGGGTTTTAAAGGATCTTGGTTATCACTTTGGCTTCAGGACATGGGGGCAGTAGTAAAAGGTTATTCTTTAGATGTTAATACTCGGCCTGCGTTATTTCTTGAAGCTAATGTTGCTAGAGAAATGGATTCTGAAATAGGCGATATTAGAGATTTAGAACATTTGACAAAAAGTATGACAGACTTTGATCCAGATATTCTAATTCACATGGCTGCTCAGGCATTAGTTCGATTTTCTTATAATGAACCAGTGGAAACATACTCGATTAATGTCATTGGAACTGTGAATGTTTTAGAAGCTGCTAGAAAGTGTAAAAATCTTAAAGCCATTGTTTCAGTTACAACAGATAAATGTTATGAAAACAAGGAATGGGAATGGGGATATAGAGAAAACGAACCGATGGGAGGACACGATCCATATAGTAGTAGTAAAGGCTGTGCAGAATTAGTGGTTTCTGCCTACAGGAGATCTTTTTTTAGCTCTGAAAATACTGCTTCTCTAGCATCAGCAAGGGCAGGTAATGTAATTGGGGGCGGTGATTGGTCTCAAGATAGATTAATTCCTGATATATTAAAGGCGTTTGAAAAATCAGAGCCCGTAGTAATTAGAAATCCTTTATCAATTAGACCATGGCAACATGTGTTAGAACCGCTTTCTGGATACCTTGTTTTAGCGCAGGAACTATATTTGAATGGGGATAAATTTGCAGAAGGTTGGAATTTTGGACCTAAAGATGAAGATTGCAAACCAATAAGTTGGATATTGGATGAAATGATTAAGATATGGGGTGGGGGAGCTTCTTGGGTATTAGATAAAAACAGTAACCCACATGAAGCAGTTTTTTTAAAATTAGATTGTTCAAAAGCTAGTCAAAAGCTTAAGTGGAAACCTAAATGGAGTCTCGAATATACCATTAATTCAATAGTTAATTGGCATAAAATTTGGATTTCTGGAGAAGATGTTAAGAACCAATGTTTAAAAGAAATTAAATTATATTTTTCATAATATTATGAAAAAAAACATTTTACTAACAGGTGCCACAGGTTATATCGGATCTAACCTACTTAACAAATTATTAAAAGATACAAACTTCAATATAATTGCTCTTTATAATAATAGTATACCTAGCAACGTTGAATATGGAGTAACATGGATAAAATATACAGGGGATTACTCTTCTTTAAAAGAGATAGATAAAAATATAGATATAATTATTCATTTAGCTACTTTTTTTACAACGGCCCATTCACCTGAGAATGTGTCAAAAATTATAAATTCTAATATTTTACTTGGTGTACATTTATTAGAATTTGCAAGACAAAATAAAATAAATAAATTTATTAATACTAGCACCTACGCACAGACAATAGATGATAGTATATATAATCCTCAAAACTTTTATTCTTCAACAAAACAAGCTTTTGAAAGCATTTTAAAGTACTATACAGAGTCTGGTTTTATTAAAAATATAACTATCTCTTTATCGGATACATATGGACCTGGGGATAATAGGCCAAAATTCATTAATTTAGTTATTGAAGCTTTAGATAAAGATGTTGTGTTTAATATGTCACCTGGTAATCAAGAAATAAGATATATTCATGTTGATGATGTAATAGAAGCTTATTTGGTAGCAATTGATTTACTATTTAAAAATAAAATAAACAAATCAGAAACATATAGTGTATCAGGAATAGAGCCAATGACTTTAAATGAGTTAGTTAGTCTTGTTTCTGAAGTTGTAGGTAAAAAAATTGAAACCAATCCTGGTTTTTACCCTTACAGAGAAAGAGAAATAATGAAGTGTCATCCATTATTTGACCAACTTCCTAACTGGAAACCAAAAATGAAATTATCAGAAGGGATAAAACAAATTATTCAAATAAATGAAAGTAGAAAACACTAAAATTGAAGGATTATTTTTAATAGAAGCTTTAAAATTTAAGGATCTACGAGGGGAATTGATCAAGCCATTTAATTTTGATCAATACAACAAATTATCTTTAAATTTAGATTTTAAAGAAACATGGTTTACAAAATCTAAAAAAGATGTAATTAGGGCTATGCATCTTCAAATTAATGAGATGGCATGTGAAAAGCTTGTTTCTGTAATCAATGGATCAGTTATTGATGTAGTTCTTGACTTGAGAACTGATTCGCCTACTTATGGGGATTATTTTGAAATAGAACTTAATGATAAGGAACCTAAGGCTTTATATATTCCAATAGGTTGCGCTCACGGGTATAAAGTTTTAGAGAATAATACAATTACAATGTACAAAGCTACAAAAGTACACTCTGAGAAACATGATTTAGGAATTAAATGGAATAGTTTTGGCTATGATTGGAAAATTGAAAACCCAATCTTGTCTGAAAAAGATAAGAATTTAATTGAATTTAAAAATTATTTGTGAAAAATATTATACTTGGTGCAGGAATTTCAGGAATTGCAGCTGCTTACGAATTAAAAAACAACAAACTTGATTCTATTATTTTTGAAAAAAATAATAATTGGGGCGGATTATTAGACAATTTCACAATAGATGGATTTAGATTCGACAAGTTTGTACATCTATCTTTCGCTAATGATGAATATGTTAATGATATATTTTTTAAGACACCATTTATAAAGCATGATCCAATATCTTCAAATTATTATAAAGGTTATTGGTTAAAGCATCCAGCTCAGAATAATCTATTTCCTCTGAAAAAAGAAGAACAAAATAAAATTATTACAGATTTTAAAAATAAAAGAGAGATAGATGATGTTAAGAATATAAATGACTATGAAGAATGGTTAAGGCTTCAATATGGTGATTATTTTGCTGAAAATTTTCCAATGATATATACCGAGAAATATTGGACAGTAAATGCAAGAAAACTTGAAACGAAGTGGATAGGTGATAGGATGTACAAGCCATCATTAGATGAAATTGAAAATGGATGTAAAACTGATATAACTCCTAATACTTATTATGCTAAAGAAATGAGATACCCACAGAAGGGTGGTTACAAAGCTTTCCTTAATTCAATGGTTGAACATTTAGATATAAGGACTAATTCTCTAGTAAAAGAAATTGATTTAAAAATTAAAAAGATAACTCTTTCTGATAATTCTGAATATTATTTTGATAATCTAATTAGTAGTATTCCATTGCCAGAAATATGTAAAATTATTAAAGATATACCGTTAGATGTAGTAGAGGCATCAAATAAGTTAAATTATACTTCAGGCTATTTAGTTTCATTAGGATTTAACAAGCCCGATGTTATGAATAAACTTTGGTTTTATATTTATGATAAAGATATTCTTACGTCGAGAGTTTACTCACCAAGTATGAAATCATCAGATAATGTCCCCAAAGGAACAAGTTCTCTTCAGGCTGAAATTTATTATAATAAAGGAGAAAAAATGAGTAAGCCAGATCAAGAGATTTTAGATGAAACAATTGCAGATTTTATCCAAATGGGATTGTTTAAGAAAGAAGATGTTATAGTTAGAGATATTCGAACCGAAAAATATGCAAATGTAATATTTGATCACAACATTTATGAAAACAGAAAAATAGTTTTAGATTTTTTAGAAAACAATAATTTAATTTCTGTTGGGAGATTTGGTGAATGGGAATATTTCTGGAGTGATCAGAGTCTTATAAGTGGACGAAATGGTGCTTTAAAATTGTTGAAAAATTAAAGATGAAGTTTACAATAGCAATACCCACATACAATAATGCAGATGTTTTAGAGAATGCAATTAATAGTGCAATAAATCAGACTTACAAAGATTCATATGAAGTATTAGTTGTAGATAATTGTTCTAGTGACGATACGCAATTAATTATCAATAAATTTCCCGATAAAATTCGCGTTATTAGAAATGAAAAAACAGTTTCACAATTTAAAAATCATAATATTTGTTTAGAAAATGCTAAAGGTGATTATGTTGTTTTTTGTCATAGTGATGATCAATTATTAAGTAATTCTCTTGATAAATATTTTACAATTTTAAATCAAAGATCTTTCCCTGAAAAATATATTTTTTGGGGAAGATCAATGTTTAATGATTTTTATTCTTGTTGGAACAATGGAGGTTTTAGACTAAATGAAATAGCTTCGGGACTTACTGCCCTTAATTGCTTTAAACTTGGGGGAATAACACCATCAGGAACTTGTTATTCCAGAATTAGTTTCCTAGAATTTGGTGGATTTTATGAAATGAATACTGCTACGTCTCCATCTGATTTATGTACAATGTGGGGTTTATGTTTTAACTTTTTTGAATTTGAAATGGTTGATAGAATATTTCTAAAAAGATATTTTGCGACGATTGGTGGGCCAGGAAGTAAAATAAATGAATATAATGCAATTTTGGATGCATTTAAAGTTGCAAAAGGCAAATTAAGTACTGAAGAGTTTGAAATTCTTATTGATAATTTTTTAAAATTTGACAGATATATAAATCCGTCAATTTTAAATGTACTTATTAAAGAAAAATTTTACCCAATGTTTAAAATTCGATTAAAATTAATTAGGCATTTTTTAAAAAACCCCTATTTACTGTTAAGAAATGATTACTTAAAACTTCTTTTCATTTGAGACTTTCTGCTTTTGTAAAATTAATATATGTCAATTAAAAACACTTTTAATAGGGGTATATTATATACTGCAATATCTAAATATCTTGGTATACTTATAACCATACTAATTACTATAATATTAGCAAGAATTTTATCTCCTAATGATTTTGGAATTGTTGCAATTGTAACAGTCTTTAGCTCTTTTTTTAATAATTTAAGTAATATGGGCCTCGGCATGGCAGTAATTCAAAATCAAAATTTAAATAAAGAGGATATAAGTAGTATTTTTAGTCTTTCTATTTTTATAGGTTTGGGTTTTTCGGCAATTTTCTTTTTTTTAGCAACTCCCATTGCAACTTTTTATGAAAGATCAGAATTAGTAAATATTATTTACTTATTATCATTAGGAGTTTTATTTGCATCATTTCAAACAGTGCCTAATTCTTTGGCTTTCAAGAATTTATTATTTAAAGAAATTGGCATTTATAATGTTTTCATTCAATTGTTTAGTGGTTTAGGTGCTATATTATTAGCTTACAAAGGATTTGGATATTATGCTTTGATATTAAAAATTGTTATTGATACTTTTTTAACCTTCATAATGTATTATTATATAAATTCTATTCAGTTTACATTTAATATAAAAGCTTCTTCCATAAATAAAGTTATTAGATTTTCAGCTTTTCAATTTTTATTTAATTTTATTAACTATTTTTCAAGAAACTCCGATAATTTTCTAATAGGTAAATATTTTGGGGTTTCATCGTTAGGTTTTTACGATACAGCATACAAACTTATGATGATGCCTATCCAAAATTTGACAGATGTAATAAGCCCAGTAGTACTTCCTGTCTTATCTAAGTATCAGAGCGACAGAGAAATGATCTATAATACTTATATCAAATTAGTTAAAGTTTTAGCCACAATAGGGTTCCCGCTTTCGGTATTTTTGTATTTTTCAGCCGACTATCTTGTTATTATTTTATTTGGAAATCAATGGTATGATAGTATCCCAATATTTAAAATATTGTCTTTAACTATTGGCATTCAAATGATTTTATCAAGTTCTGGTTCAATTTTCCAGACATTAGATGAAACTCGTTTACTTTTTTATTCAGGTTTGATTAGTGCTATAGTTGTTGTTAGTGCAATTTTCTATGGAGTTTTCATAGGGTGTAATCTTGAAAGTGTGGGATATGGTTTATTGGCGGCCTACTTTATAAACTTTTTGCAAGGTTTTTATTTTTTAATTAAAATTGGTCTAAGACATAATTTGGGTAATTTCTTTTTAGAATTTGTAAATCCCATTAAGATAAGTTTAATTTTACTTTTCAGTTTTTTAGTTTTAAATAGATTTATTGATTTCAAGAATATCTATCTCGGTTTTGTCTTTAATAGTTTAGTCTTTATTATAATTCTTATACTTGGAGTATTTTTTTCAAAAGAAAAAGACTTTTTTAAGTCTGTTTTCTTAAAAAATATATAAAAATTTCACTTTTTACTATTCTATTTAATTTATAACCTCAAAAGACTTTAATGCTTGTTTCTGTAATTATTCCAACCTTTAATAGGTTTGAAATTGTTCAAAATGCAATTAATTCTGTATTAAGCCAAGATAATTGTAGTCTTGAGTGTTTAGTTATAGATGATCATTCAACTGATGATTCATTTAGTAAATTAAAAATAATATACTCTAATGAAGAAAGAGTAAGGTTGTTGCAGAATGTTTATAACAAAGGCGCTCAAGGAGCAAGAAATACAGGTATTTATTTTTCTAAGTCAGATTTCTTATGTTTTTTAGATTCGGATGATATTTTAACCGAACAATCTATAAGTAAACGTATATCATGTTTTTCAACTGAAACTGTTCTTGTTTACGGGGATTTTATTGATCAAGTTTTCCCAAAATTTATAAATAATTCTGAATACTATATTAGAAGGAATTTATCTTTATGTCCATTTAGTTCAATGATGGTTAATAAGCAAAGATTATTCGATGTGTTTCCTAATTTTAAATTAGATGAGACTTTTGAAGCTTGGCAAGATGATGACTTCATATTTGATTTGGCTAATGTAGGTGAATTTAAGCATTGTAATTCTATTGTTGCTCAATTTGCCCCTAATGATCGTGAATTTTCAATTTCTCAATCAAAGTTTAAATTTGTAATTAATTTTCAAAGATTGATAAAAAAGAGAAAATCTGAAATAGTTAATATTTCTCTATGTCATTACTCTATTTGTAAAACTTTATACTTCTATTTTTATTTTAGGTATTACCCGTTTAAATTTTTGTCGATTAACAAATTAATAAGATTTATTTTAATACCATTCGAATTATTTTACAAGTCATATTTTAATAAGAATTTTATATAATATATGAGATTTGTAGTTTTTTATAAAGATATTTTACAAGTAGGTGGCGCAGAACGTTATTTATTTGATTTTGTAAACACTCTTTCAAGTAAGCATGATGTTGAAATTCTTTGTTTTTCATTTAATGAAGCAACAGTTAGCTTCTTTAATTATGACATAACAAAGATTAAATGTATTGGGGGATCTAATAGATTTTCAAAAATTTTAAAATTGAGATCTTATCTAATTCATAGATCGGTAAATTTAATTTGTCAATCTGGTTTCAATGAATGCTTCTTGGCAACCATTGGAACGAATGTTGGCTATAGTTTATTTTTACATCATCCGCATTTTAATTCATTTTATAGTGATGATATATTCTCATTTATCTATAAAAAACACAAAAAATACATTCTGCTAGACGATTTCGCTAACTTACACATTAGTAGGAGAGAAAAAAAATTAAATATTACTGATTTTATTAGAATTAATTTCATTGCAATTTTGCAGTTTTTATCTATAAAGAAAGCTAATAAAGTCTTTGTGTTAACTGGTTACGCTAAATTTGAAAAGAGGTTAATTTTTAACAAAGATTCCATTATTTTGCCCGCACCAGTATCTAAATATTTTTTAGATAATATGGGTGTTGATTTTCATACTAATTCCATAAATAATTTTTCAGAATTTCAAAATCCATATTTATTATTTTCAGGGCGTTTAATTAAAGAAAAGCGGATTGATCTTTTGCTAGATTTATATTTAAAATATGGCACACTCCTTCCTCGATTAATAATCGCAGGAGATGGGCCGGAATATAACTCAATCAAACGTAGTATTATTGAACATAATTTAAACATAGTTATGTTAGGTAGAGTTTCAGATCTAGAAATGATTTTTTTAATGAAAAATGCTAGCCTCTTCATAACTTTAGAGTGGGCGGATTTCAATTTGACTGTTTATGAGGCACTAACATTAGGTACACGTGTTATATTTGGAATGTTTTATAATGTTGAATTTCATGATTTTAAATATATACAAGAAAAAAAATTGTTTTATGTCCGTGCAAATATTGAAGAAATATTTTGTACAATAAATAATGTGTTAAAAATTAGCGATTCCTCTGATTTTGATATAAAGTATACTTGGAATGATGCTATTAATCTATTTTTAAATAAAATTTAATGTGTGGTATTGTAGGAGTTTATTCTTTTAATAAATCAATTATTAATAAAAAGATAATTGAAAAACCACTTTCAAAATTAAAATTGAGAGGTCCAGATAGCCAGTCTATTTCAGAATTTGAAAATTGCATATTTGGACATACAAGATTATCGATAATTGATATTTCTCTAAATGGTATGCAACCAATGAAAGGTGGCGAAAATGATAGATATACAATTGTGTTTAATGGTGAAATATATAATTATAAAATATTAAGAGATGAATTGATCCAACTTGGATATAGTTTTAAATCTAATAGTGATACCGAAGTCTTAATTTATCTTTATGATCATCTTGGGCCTAAAATGAAAGATAGACTAGAAGGTATGTATGCTTTTAGTATCTTCGATAGTCTAGAAAATTCAATTTATATCACAAGAGATAAATTTGGTATAAAGCCGTTGTATTATTATTATGATGATGAATATTTTGCATTTAGCTCTCAAATAAAATCAATTGTTGAATTTGACTTTATTTCAAAAAAAGAATCATTTAAAGCTAAAATTGGATACTTATTATTAGGGTCAGTGCCAGAACCTTTTACACCTTTTGAAAATATTTTTTGTGTAATGCCTGGTTGTGATTTGTTTGTAAATAAAATTGAAAAAGTTAAAATAGTAAATGAATTTAATCTTGGTCAATATGCAAAATTCAATACTATAATACCGGATTCTACTCCTGAATTTATTTTTAATTCATTACGAAATTCTGTTGAAAAACATTTTATATCAGATGTTAAGGTCGGTATTTTCTTATCAAGTGGAATCGATTCTGCTTATTTATCAAACATGACTAAATATCTTGGTTACAATGATGTAAATACATTTACAATTAGTTTCGATGAATTAAATGAAAAGTTGTTTGACGAAAGTATAACTGCAATTAATATTTCTAATTATAATGATCAAAAGAATGAAAATGAGAAAATCAATTACGCAGATTTTCTAGAAAATTACGACTCAATTATTTCTGCAATGGATTCTCCAAGCATTGACGGAATTAATACTTATTTTGTTAGTAAATTAGCAAAAACAAAGGGTTATAAAGTTGCATTAAGCGGAGCAGGGGCAGATGAATTATTTCTTGGATACAATTTGTTTTCAATGATACCAAGATTTATAAAAATTCGAAACCTTTTTTTTATAAAAACTACCCTTGATATATTTTATAAATTATTTTCACCTTTATTGAGTAGGTACAGATTTTTTCATCTATTTAAACCCAATATCACACTTTTTGAATTATATCTTGTTAAAAGGGGGATTTTTACTTTGTATGATTTAAAAAACATGTTTGGGGAAGAAAAAGTCCGACAAGCTTATTCCGAGCTTTCGTTAGATAAATTAATATCAAATTCTATTTTTGATATCGAAAATATTAAATCTAAGTTATCTATTATCGAGTTTTCATTATATTTAAAAAATCAATTACTCAAAGATGCTGATTGGGCAAGCATGTATAATTCAGTTGAGATAAGATTGCCATATGTTGATACAGTTTTATTTAAAGAATTATTTGGATTTCAGAAAATTGCAAATTATAGTAAAATGAATTTGGTAGAAAGTATAAGTTCATACAATCCAATTTTAAATGAAGTTTATAATAAGAAGAAAAAATCTTTTACTACACCTATTAAACTTTGGTTGGCAAGGAAATTTGATATAAAATTAATGAACAATAGAATTTTATTATTGAAAATTTATGATGAATATTTTAATTCATTTGATTTCAAAATTGAAAGAATAAAATAAAATTAATGAATTCAAAAAAATTGTTTTTCATATCTGTTTTTTTTGTTCATGTTTTGTTTAGTGTAATATTGATATACTATATACTATCCAATGAATCATTTTTTAGTTTTGGCTTAAGTTTATTATTTGCACACAATGCAATTTTTTTTCCAATTTATTTCTTTATTATACATAAATCTTTCAATCCATTTGCTCCAATATTTACATTTGTTTTATTTTTCTTTATTCTATATGTCGCTACTAGTGCATTAATTTATAATTCTAAAGATTTTTATGCATTTGGAGGTTTAAATTATACTATTTTAGAAAGAAGAAATTCTCACTATTTATATCAACTTGGATTATCCATTTTGTTTTTTTATTGTGGGTATTATTCATCTGTTATTGTATTTTTTAAAAATAAGTTTCATCAAGTCAATTTCTCAGATTCTCAGATTCTACTAAAGAAGAGACATTACAAAATTGTTTTATTTTTATATATTTTTTCAATTATTTTCCGTGCTATAGGTTATTATTTTGGCTTTATGGGATCAACTATCAAAAATGATGATAATTTGCCTTCTGTCCCATTTATTAGTCTATTTTTCTTTCTAGCGAATTTATGGTATCTATATATTGGATTTATTATGTTCTATATATTTCAAAATAGAATTAAATACAAGTATGTATTCTTTATTCTTATACTAGAATTAGTTTTTATTGTTCTAAGTGGTGATAGAAGAATGTTTTTAAATTTATTTTTTTCAACTTTACTCCCTTTTTTATTTTTAGGTTTCAAATTTCCTAAAAAATATGTTTTTATAATAATTTCGTTTTTTTTGCTTATTTATCTTCCATTAACAACGGCCTATGGGAAGGTTTTTGCAAATAATCCTAATCTAAAACTTGATTTGCAAACACTAATCACAGTATTCCAGTTTTCATTTGAAAATACTGATATATCTGTTACTACTTCTATTAAAACATCTTATAATGCAATATTAGAATCATTCAATGGTTTGTACAATTATCATATTGGATATATAAACTATTTTGACAAAGATGTTAGATTAGGACCTGTTGGAATTCAAAATATTTTAGTCAAGTTAGTTCCAGGTGTATTTAATTTGGACAAGAATTCGTTTGGTAGAAATATTGAAAACGCCTTTGGTGATCATGCTTTTTTATATAAGGTAGACTATTCTTACCTAAATATTTACTTCCCTACTGAAATGATAATAAGTTATGGTTTTTTAGGGCTATTTTTAGGAATGTTTTTATTAGGATTCCTAATGTTTTATATTTTTAAATCTTTGTTTTATTCAAAAAATTTATTTTTCTTAATACTATATCTAGGACTTTATCCTTACTTCAGTTTTTATTTAAATGGATCATTTGTCGGGGGGGATTTTATTTTTGCCCTTAGAGTTTTGATTTATGTGTTTTTCATAAATGTATTTATTAAAATCTTACATAACAGTGCCAAGAAAAAAAATATTAGTATTTAGCCCATATCCTCCTCAATATTCATTTGGGGGACCTGTTATTAGTATTAGTAACTTAGTTAAAAATTTAAATCCTTCTTTTGATTTTTTTATTATAGCTCCTAATAATTTTGAGGTATCCTCATTAGTTGAAAACAAGTCTAGTTTAATTTTTGTTAAAGATGGTAACGCCTGCATATATTTTTCAAAGTCTTTTTATTCAATATTTTTTAAACTTATCAGAAGTGTAGACATTATTTATTTAAATTCTGTTTTTGAGCCAAGAAATTTTATTATTGTAACAATTTCCAGATTATTTAATAAAAAAATTTTTCTTTCATCAAGAGGTCAGTTAAGTATTGAAGCATTACATAATTCTAATTTTACATTTAAAATTATTTTTTTACATTTTTTTAAAGTTATAAGTAATAAAATAAAATTTATTTCTTCTGATGAATCAGAGAATCTTGCGATTAAAAGTTTCTTTAACACAGATTCTGTTATAATTCCTAATATTATAAACCTTAAATATATACCAATTAATCATTACAGAAAGAAATTTATTTTTTTCTCAAGAATTACAAAAAAGAAAAACCTTAAGTTGCTTATTGAAACGATTAATGAATTTAAAATTCCAATTGAATTAGATATTTATGGTTTTGTAGAAGATGTAGATTATTGGAGTGAATGTGAAAATTTAATTGAAAACTTACCAAATATATTTTACAAAGGAATTATTAAGAGAGATAATCTGAGGAATATATTAAAAGATTATACTTTTTTTATTTTCCCCACTTTGAATGAAAATTATGGCCATGTAATTGTAGAGTCATTTTTTTATGGGCTAATTCCTGTTGTTTCTAATAATACAACTCCTTTTTCCAATTTCATTTCAAACGAATTAGATACGGGGTTTAATTTGGACAAAATATCATTAAAATTAAAATTGGAAAGACTAGCTAACTTATCTGATGAAGAAATTGATACTTTGCGAAGTAAGTGTAAAAAATATTGTGAACAATTGAGTTATTTAAATGGTATTCAAATAGATAAATATAAACAATTATTTTATGAGTAAAACATTATTAATTACAGGTGGGACAGGTTCTTTCGGGAAAGCTATCTTATCTAAGTTTGTTACTACAGATCATTTTGCTGAAATACGAGTGTTCAGCAGGGATGAAAAAAAGCAGGACGATTTAAGAAGACAAATTAACAGTAATAAAGTAAAGTTTTTTATTGGCGATGTTCGAGACTCACAAAGTATAGATAAGGCTATGTATGGTGTTGATTTTGTATTTCATGCAGCAGCTTTAAAGCAAGTTCCTTCTTGTGAATTTTTTCCTTTAGAAGCAACTAAAACAAATGTTTTTGGAACACAAAACGTTTTAGATTCTGCAATTAAAAATAATGTTGAAAAAGTGATTTGTTTGAGCACTGATAAGGCTGCCTATCCAATCAATGCTATGGGTATTTCTAAGGCATTAATGGAAAAAATTGCGGTAGCGTCTTCTAGAAATGCACATAATACTACGATTTGCTTAACAAGATATGGCAATGTTATGGCTTCTAGGGGGTCTGTAATCCCTTTATTCGTTGACCAAATTCAAAAAAATCAGTCAATTACAATAACAGATCCTAAAATGACCAGATTTTTGATGTCATTGGATGATGCAGTTGATCTTGTTTTATTTGCATTTGAAAATGGTAGACCCGGTGATTTGTTTGTTAATAAAGCACCAGCGGGGACTATCGGTGATTTAGCGGAAGCAATAATGAGAGTATTAGGTAAACATGTTGATACTAAAATTATTGGCACAAGACATGGAGAAAAGTTATACGAAACCTTGTGTACAAGGGAAGAGATGTTGAATGCTATTGATATGGGAGATTTTTTCTGTATTCCATGTGATAATAGAGATTTAAACTATAATAAATATTTTTCAGAAGGAGTTGATATGTCCAAAATTGTTGATTATAATTCAAGTAATACAAATCAACTCAATTTAACTCAAATGATTGCATTAATTCAGAGATTGGATGTATTCAAGAGTTTAATTTAAACGGGTGATTATTTTAAGAAAAAATGCTTTCAATAGAATTTCGAGCCTAGATGGACTAAGAGCAATTTCAGTTATTTTAGTAATTCTTGAACATGCTGGAAATTCTCTTCCATTGCATATAAAAAACAGCTTTTTTTATACGGTCATTTCTCGTGGGCACACAGGAGTTATGTTTTTTTTTATTATTAGTGGATTTATAATAACAAATCAACTTAATGAACTAAAAAGCAAAAACTATAAATTGAATATATTTTATTTTAAAAGAGCTAAAAAAATATTTCCAATTTTCTATTTATATATACTCTTTATATTTTTAATTGATTATTTTTTCAGTCAATCTATATTTTCTCGATTTAGCTCAATTTTTATTTCAAGTTCTTTATTGTGGAATTATAAATTCTTGTTTTATGATAATTGGAATTTAAAAGAATCTTGGTTTTTTGGACATTTTTGGTCATTAAATATAGAAGAGCAATTTTATGTTTTTTATCCTCTAATGTTTTATTTTTCAAAATTCAAATATTTTATAGTCATTTTAATTATAGTATTTTCTCCGCTGCTTAGAGTAGCTACTTATTTTTATTTTCCAGAAACAAGGGGTTATTTAGATCTTATGTTTCACACAGGGATAGACACAATTTTAACCGGTTGTTTAGGTTGGAAATTGTGGACTATACCGAAGTATAATTTTGTAATTAATAAAATTATAGAAAAAAGAATATTTTTAATTTTATGCTTTGTTTTTGTCTTTTTTATAGACCCTTATTTGATCAACCTTTTTCATGGAAAGTATACAGCAACATTTGGCACAAGTATTAAAAATATAGCACTTTTATTTCTAATGTTTTATTCTATAAACTCAAAAGATAAAATTTCAATCATATTAAATTCTCGGATACTTGTTTACATTGGACTAGCTAGTTATTCAATCTATGTGTGGCAGCAGTTAATAACACAAACTGTTCTTGAAAAATATTTTTTATTTCCATTCAATGTATTATTTTCATTTGTAGTCGGAATCATTTCTTTTGAGTTCATAGAAAATAAAATCACTAAAATTAAAACATTTGGCAGAAATTATTAAAATAGGTGTAACGGGTTCAAACGGGTTTATCGGCTGGCATTTATGTCGAACAATAGAGTTGGATTCTAATAAATTTGAATTAATTGAATTTAATAGAAGTTGGTTCTATGATGATTCTAATCTTGATTCATTCGTTTTAAAATGTAATATTATAGTTCATTTAGCAGGACTTAATCGTCACAGTGAAGAAAGTACCTTATATAATACAAACATTGTATTGGCAGAAAGATTAGTTAATTCTTTTAAAAGGACTTGCTTTACTGGTCAGCTTATATTTTCTTCATCTATTCAGGAGGAGAGAAATAATATATTTGGAAATTCAAAACTAGTGTCCAGGGAATTATTTTCTAAGTGGGCTAATGATTCTAATGGTATATTTCATGGATTAATCATACCAAATGTATTTGGTGCTTTTGGCGTGCCATTTTACAATTCGGTTATATCTACATTTTGTCATCAATTAGTCAACAATCAAACTCCGAAGATTGATAACGATGCAACACTTAACCTTATATACATAGACGATCTAGTTAAAAAAATTCTTGGGATATTCAATACTGAAACTAATGCAAACTTTACTGTAGGTCATACTGATTCATATAAGGTTTCTGACATTCTTGATTTATTACATAATTTTAAAAATAAGTATTTTGAAAACGGACAAATTCCTAGTTTCAATAATCAGTTTGAAATAAATCTTTTTAATACTTTCAGATCTTATTTAAATCTGAACAGTCATTTCCCGATTAAATATAAAAACAACATTGATGAAAGAGGGAATTTTGTTGAAATAATTAGATTAGAAACAGGTGGTCAAGTTTCATTTTCTACTACAAAGAGGGAAATAACTAGAGGAAATCATTTCCATACAAGAAAAATTGAAAGGTTTTCCGTAATAAAAGGGAAAGCTCTAATCCAATTAAGAAAAATAGGGACAGCTGAAGTATTTGATTATTATTTGTCAGGAGACGAACCCGCATATGTAGACATGCCAATTTGGTATACTCATAATATTAAGAATATTGGGGAAGTAGAACTATATACAATGTTTTGGATCAATGAATTTTATGATGTAAATGATCCAGACACTTACTTTGAAAAAGTATAAATAAATAAACAATGAATCAGCGCTTAAAAGTAATGACAGTAGTAGGCACTAGACCAGAAATTATTCGATTAGCAAGGGTAATGAGTGCCTTAGATATTTCAACAGCAGTTGAGCATATTATTGTTCATACAGGGCAAAATTATGATTATGAATTAAATCAAATATTTTTTGATGATTTACAAATTCGTAAGCCAGATTATTTTTTAAATGCAGCCGCATCAACTGCTACCGAAACGATTGGTAAAATTCTCATAAATATAGACCCTCTATTAGAAGTAATAAAGCCCGATGCATTTTTAGTTTTAGGAGATACGAATAGTTGTTTATGCGCAATTCCTGCAAAAAAACGACATATTCCAATATTCCACATGGAAGCTGGTAATAGGTGCTTTGATCAACGTGTACCAGAAGAAACCAATCGTAAAATTGTTGATCATATTTCAGATATAAATTTGACATATAGTGATATAGCAAGAGAATATCTATTACGAGAAGGCTTACCTGCAGATAGAATAATCAAAACAGGTTCTCCAATGTTTGAAGTTCTGCATCATTATTTACCATCAATTAAATCCTCTAATATTTTAGAGCGTTTGCAGTTAGAACGCAACAAATATTTTGTTGTATCGGCACATAGAGAAGAGAATATAAGTAGTGAATCGAATTTTGCTGGTTTAGTTTCTAGTCTAAACTTAATAGCAGAAAAATATGATTTACCCATAATAGTTAGCACTCACCCGCGAACTAGAAAAATGATAGATGCAAAAGGTATTGTTTTACACAAAAACATTCAGTTATTAAAGCCTTTAGGTTTTAATGATTACAATGCATTACAGTTAGATTCTAAAGCAGTTTTATCTGATAGTGGAACAATTTCTGAGGAATCATCAATTTTGAATTTCCCTGCACTAAATATTAGACAAGCACATGAACGACCTGAAGCCATGGAAGAAGCTTCTGTAATGATGGTTGGACTAAACCCTGAAAGAATATTACAAGGACTAATTCAGCTTGAATCACAAAAAAGCGGAGATGAAAGATACTTCAGAAATGTGGCAGATTATTCTATGCCAAATGTTTCAGATAAAGTCGTTCGAATAATTGTTAGTTATGTTGATTATGTCAAAAGAGTTGTTTGGTCTGAATAATGAAAATTCTTTTTTTAACATTAGCCAGAATTGACTCTATTGAAGTTCAAGGGATCTATCCTGATTTATTAAGAAAATTTAGAGACAGTGGTCATGAAGTGACTATTGTTAGCCCAGCTGAAAGGAAGTATGGGAATAAAACTAAATATTTTAAAGAAGGCGGAGTAAGAATGTTAAATGTTTGGACTACAAACATTCAAAAAACCAATATAATTGAAAAGGGGATTACTACTATTTTTCTAGAATTTTATTATTACAAAGCAATAAAGAAATATGTAAATTATAAGGATATTGATTTGATTCTTTATTCAACACCACCAATAACTTTTACTTATCTAATAAAACAATTAAAAAAGGCTTCTAACGCCAAAACATATTTACTTTTAAAAGATATATTTCCTCAAAATGCTGTTGATCTAGATTTATTGAAGTTAGGAGGAATACTTTATAAATATTTTAGAAAAAAGGAAAAAACACTATACAGTATATCTGATCATATTGGATGCATGTCACCGGCTAACCTCAATTATGTTTTAGATAAAAATCCCGAGATTGATAAGAACAAGTTGGAAGTAAACCCTAATTCAATTGATGTGAAAGAGAATGTTTTAAAGTTTAATTCTGATTTATACAATAAATATAAGATCCCTAAAAATAAGGTAATATTTATTTTTGGAGGGAACTTAGGAATTCCACAAGGTATAGATTATTTAAAAGCCAATATTGAATATTGTAAATCTATTAAAGATGCTTTCTTTCTTATTATTGGAGATGGAACAGAATATAATAAATTAAGAAATTGGATTCGAAATACGGAAATAGCTAATGTGTTACTTATAAAAGAATTGCCTAAATCTGAATATGATGATATTATAAAGTTGTCACATGTTGGATTAATTTTCCTGAATCCACTTTTTACTATTCCAAATTTCCCTTCTCGTATTTTAACTTATATGCAAAATCGCTTGCCAGTTATCTGCGCTACAGATTCAGTCACAGATATAGGTGAGATTGCCATTAAAAATAACTTTGGATATGAATGCTTGACATCTGATTTTGAATCTTTTTTTGATTGTGTAATAAAACTATTGAATAGTGATTTAAGAGTATTTATGGGTAATAATGGATTTGAGTTTTTGAAGAATGAGTATAGTGTAGATCATTCATACAATAAAATAGTAGAAAAATATTAATACAAAGTGAATAATATTTTAATAACATCTGCCGGAAGAAGAGTTGGTTTAGTTCGATCTTTTCAGACAGAATTAAAGAAGAAATTCCCCACTTCTAAAGTATATACTGCTGAAGCAAATCCACAGTGGTCATCAGCTTGTAGAATTTCTGACGGATACTTCACAATACCAAGAGTTGATAATGAAAATTATATCAATTCAATATTAGGCTTGTGTAAGCAGAATGAAATTAAAATAGTTATACCTACAATAGATACCGAATTACTAGTATTGTCTAGTGCGAAAAATCTTTTCTCATTAAATAATATTGAGATTATTGTTTCAGATTTTGATTTTATTTCAAAGTGTAGAGATAAGCGTTTAACTAATTTATTATTTAATGAACTAAGTATTAATGTTCCTCGTGCAATAAATAAAGAAAATCCATCATTCCCTTTATTTATAAAACCATATGATGGCAGTCTAAGTAAAGATATATTTCTCATAAAGCATAAAGAGGAGCTAACGGATTCTTTATTGAATAATCCTAAGTTAATGTACATGGAGTATATTAACCCGAATGATTTTGATGAATTTACAATTGATGCTTATTATGATAAGCATAGTGATTTAAAATGCCTTGTTCCTAGGCGTAGAATTGAGGTTCGTGGAGGAGAAATAAGTAAAGGAAGAACGGAGAAGCTTGATTTTTATGAAATACTTAAGAATAGGTTAAATTTTATAAAAGGAGCAAATGGTTGTTTAACTATTCAGGTTTTTATAGGAAAAGTGACTGGCGAGATAATTGGGATTGAAATAAATCCACGTTTTGGTGGAGGATTCCCTTTATCATATGCTTCTGGAGCTAATTATCCGGGATATATAATTCAAGAATATATCATGAATGAAACGATTGATTTTAATGATAATTGGATAGAGAATCGGGTGATGTTAAGATTTGATTCTGAAGTAATTTTAGATCAAGATGATTTTACCTACTAGTAAAATATTTGTTTTTGATTTAGATGATACTTTATATTCAGAACGAGATTTTGAAAAATCAGGTATTGAATATGTTTACAATTATTTTGAAATTAAAAATATTTCTCTTGACTCAATTTTAAACAACAGAAAAAATTGGATTGACCAAATCATTAATGTTACTAATAAAGAAATTACCATTCAAATGGTATTAGATCTTTATCGATGCCATCTTCCTTCAATCGAATTATATAAGGACTCTAAAGTTTTTTTAGACATGCTGCTTTCTAATGGATACGAGATGTCTCTTATTACGGATGGTAGATCAATAACACAAAGGAATAAATTAAAAGCATTAGGAATTGAGTCTTACTTTAAAAATATAGTTATTTCGGAGGAAGTGAATTCTGAAAAACCATCTGAATATAACTTTAACTTAGTAATGAATAAATGTCCAGAAAACTATATTTATATAGCCGACAATCCCCAAAAAGATTTTATTACACCAAACAAGTTGGGTTGGTCTTCCATTTGTGTTTTGGATAGAGGCCAGAATATTCACGTTCAAAATTTTGATCTACCCAAGGATTTTTTGCCTCAATTCTTTATAAATTCTTTTCAAGAAATAATACTCAGAAATGAAAACTAAAATTTGGCTTTCTTCCCCTCATATAGGCAATAATGAATTACAGTATGTAAATGAAGCGTTTGAAAGCAATTGGATTGCTCCTCTAGGTCCTCATGTAAATGCTTTTGAAGTAGGTCTTCAAGTTCAAACGAAAACTCACCATGCAGCAGCATTGTCATCTGGGACTTCTGCAATTCATTTAGCTTTAATTTTATTGGGTGTTAAGTCAGGCGACACTGTATTTTGTCAATCAATTACTTTTTCAGCCTCTGCCAATCCAATTGCATATCAAGGTGCTAATCCTGTCTTTATAGACTCAGAGTCTGAAACGTGGAATATGGACCCGCAATTGTTGAAAACGGCACTTTTGGAAGCAAAGAGAAAGGGTCAGTTACCTAAAGCAATTATTCCAGTACATTTATATGGAATGCCAGCAAAAATGTATGAAATAATTTCAGTTGCAAAAGAATTCAATGTTCCTGTTATTGAAGATGCAGCAGAAGCTTTAGGGTCTAATATCAATAATAAACCTTGTGGCAGTTATGGGGAATTTGGTGTACTAAGTTTTAATGGGAATAAAATTATCACTACTTCAGGAGGAGGTGCGTTGCTATCTAATAATGCAGAAATGATTGAACAAGCTCGTTTTTTAGCTACTCAAGCTAGAGATTCAGCCCCGCATTACCAGCATTCACATATTGGGTATAATTATCGAATGTCAAACGTATTAGCGGGGATTGGAAGAGGTCAATTAGAAGTATTAAACGATCGTGTTGAAGCAAGAAGGTCAAATTACAATCGATATGTTTCCTATTTTTCTAATTTGAATGAAAATGGATTTAATATAAAATTCCAAGAGGAGCCTGATGGCTATTACTCTAATCGTTGGCTAACTTGTATTCTTGTAGATCCTAAACTTAACAATGGTTTGACAAGAGAAATAATAAGGTTATCATTAGATGAAGAAAATATTGAATCTAGGCCACTTTGGAAGCCTATGCATCAACAACCTATATTCGCAAATTGTAAAAGCTATAATAATGGTGTCTCAGATAAGTTATTTGAGGAAGGTTTGTGTCTGCCAAGTGGCTCTAACCTAACAGATGATGAGTTTAATCGAATCTTTGAAAGTTTAGATCATATTTTTGCTAAATATCAAAAGAGTTAATGTACAAGATTTATTTTAAAAGGATTCTAGACTTTATTGCAGCATTAATTTTGTTGTTGATATTTTCTCCTGTCATTATAATTTGTTTCATCTTGCTTATAATTGTTAACAAGGGGGATGCTTTGTTTTTTCAAGTGAGACCAGGTTTTCAAAGTGTACCATTTACAATATTAAAGTTTAAAACGATGCATGATGGGAAAGATAATAATGGTACACTTTTACCAGATGAAGTTAGGCTAACTAAAATAGGTAAAGTGGTTAGGGCCTTATCAATCGATGAATTACTTCAATTGATAAATGTTTTAAAGGGAGATATGAGTTTAGTTGGCCCCAGACCTTTGCTTACACAGTATTTAACGAGATATACCCCAGAACAAACCAGGAGACATAATGTACGTCCGGGTATAACTGGTTGGGCTCAGGTAAATGGTCGTAATGCTTTAAGTTGGGAGGAAAAATTTAAACTGGATGTGGAATATGTTGAAAAGGTTACCTTCTCTTTAGATTTGAAAATCTTATGGATGACCTTTTTGAATGTAGTTCAACGCAAGGGGATAAGTGCAGATGGGCATGCGACGATGGAAGAGTTTAAAGGATCAATTCAAGAGTAGCTTTATTTTTTAATTAAGAAATAGTATGCCCGCCATTGGTGGGTATTTTTGTTTTGACAGTTTTGTAATTATTTGTGACTCATTAATTAGAATATTAACTAGAATTTTAGCTTGCTGTTCTGTGATAATGATAATTCTTTTCTTTTTCATGATTTCCATTTTATTATAAATATCTAACTATTGAAAACGTATTATATGGTTTGTTAAATAATTTATAATTAATTGGACTTTATTTCTTAAAAGGTAGCCTGTTTGCAAAATTATTTTGACTTAATTAGATGCTTCAGAAATTTTTGATTCTGATATCAATATCTTGAATTCTTAAAGAATTTGTGATTTTAATGTAGCAACTAATGAACTACATAGCTAGTATTTAATACATACGACACAAAAGGGCCTATTAAGGCCCTTTTTTCATTATAATATCATGATTTCTTTAATGTTTTTTCCAAATAAATTGATCTGATATTCTTAATGGAAAACTCGAATATACTTCCACTTTTGCATCAGTCCTTAATGTTCTAGCTCTACCAATTGCTTGAATTAAATCAGATTCTATCAATCCCAATTGGATCCCTCTGAGTTCAAGGTTGTCATAGCAGTTGAACATGAACTTAAATCCGTTGTATTCTATTTCTTTATACCCCATGGTTGTATCTGAGGTTTTAAAGTCAATTCCTAAGACCTTTGCAAGTAACAGATATTCAACATTATTGCGGTGTGGTGTTCCAACTACAACCAAGTCTTCTCCTGCCAGCGTATCATAACCAGAGCAATTTCCGAAATATATCTCGTCACTGGCATTTAAAAATTGATGTTTAAATGATTTAAACGTGATTACCTTCTTTTCTTCTACTTCGTAACTAATCTGTTTTACATACTTCCCAAGACCTTTACGTGAGCAGGAACGTTTGGTATATTGTATGACCTTGCCTTTTTGTTCTACATCTCCAACATCAAAAACATCAATCTTATCCCCAAACAGATATTTGTAGATTTCTGGATTCACCGTGGCAGATAAAATTATGATTTTCTTATCCTTGGGTAAATCAACCTTATTGACATAATGTATAAGGTTTGGATCGAATGAATCCTTTACAAAGAATGTAGAAGAGAAAAACCCAAAAATATTTGAATCAGCCCATTTTGATTCAGCTACTTTTTCAACTAATTCATCAAGATTAATAAGTAATGCTGGGGAGGATTTTATTTCACCTTTATTCGCATTTTCTAAGACATTGATGACATTAGTTAAATCTTGTCTGCCCTTTTGCAATGTTAGACCTATAGCGAACAAATCTGAAATTTTAACCTGGTTGATTTGAACTAATGAACCAATTGGATCTTCATCAAATATTAAAGTGTCATGACTAAACTTCGAATGTATCGATCTTATGTGTGTTGTTAAAACCGTTTCCTCAGACTTCATGCACTTTTCAAGTTGATCAAGGTATTCTATAGCTTGACTTAAATCTTCGCTTGTAACGGTATAAGTAAATCTGCCAGAAACTATATTATGCAATACAGCCACAGCCTTTTGTTGAAGTCCCATTCTATAATAATAATCGATCAATTTGTTTATTCGCTCATCATTGAATTTAATAGTATTTGGAGTCATTTGATGGGGAACGCTCATTCGTGCCGTTACTTCTTGTTTTAAGTTATTAGTTGGTAATGATATTGTTGCATTAGTTGTAGTTGACAACAATCTCGTTTTTCCAATGGCAGTTGGGAGCTTAAGGATATGGATTTTATCAAATTCAGAACTTTGGAGGATATCTTCAAAATGTTTTTTCAACTTTTGTTCTGCCTCTTCTAACGGTATCTTATTTATTACTTCTACTACCTGAATTTTCCCTCTTTGATTTAATAGTTCTGTTTCTAAATCATATATATGTTGATCTTCAGGAAATTTAGAAAATTCATTAATTGGCTGTGGGGGATAATATACAATACTTAGGTAGGGGAAAATATTAAAGTTATTGTCAGTATATTCAGTTAGACCTTGCTCATTGTGTTTAAGCATGGTTTCTTTCATTAATTTTCTCCCTCCCTTAAAATTGATCAAATTGGTAGCAAGACCAAATAGCTGGTCATGATGCAGCCATTCACCATTTAAGAACTTGTCTATTATTTTTACTTTATGTCTTGCTAGGTTCCAGTCAATATTCAATTGTTCATTCCCTTCAGTTATTCCTTCGCCTGGGTTTGGAGAATTCCGTAGTTTGTTGTTATTGTTATATAACAAATTACCTTTTTCTCCAATTTCTCCCCCCCACCCCAAACTACATCCCTTTAAGGGCGCAATAGATCGGGTTCTTCCATTATCCTTGGTGATTAATTCGAGTGATAAATGCTCAGTTAACTTTGCAGTTTTAATCTCTCCTGTAGATATTATTTGAGAATCTGTTCCTGCAAAAAAGAACCCACCTTTTCTAAAACACTTAGGATCTGCTTCTGGGAAAATGGTTTTTAAACCTTTCATTAACAGATCATGGTGACTAACGTCTTTGATTTCCGAATCAAGCAGTAGCATAATTCTGAATTTTAATAATTCATCAGTTGATGAAAATGTACGGTACCATATTTGAGGTATAATAGAATATTTTTCAAATCTTTTAAGAACATCCTCAGGATAGATGATTGACTCTTTATTATCAAAATCCAGACCTATCACAGCCTGGGATAACCAATTTTCATTTTTTACTGGACCGTTAAAAACACCACCGGACCAGGTATAGCAATAAGGTTGCTGAACAATACTCGCAATTTCATTTGCCGTTACACCTGTTATTAGATTAAGGTTATTATAAATTATGCCTATTGACTTATCCGACTTTGAGGGCTTTGATTTAATCGGAGTTGGGCTTATTGTGATTTGATACTTTTTCTGTTCCATATTTTCTTTTCATAATAAATATGTAGGACTTTTTATAAAGTATTCCAAAACAGAAACATTTTCATTTTTCTAGATATTTATATTTAAACAATATCATTATGAATAAAACTAGACCTAGAAGATCAGAATTTATCAGATTGCGTTTGACACTTCAAGAACGTCAGATAATTGATAAAATTAATGCATCAGATTACACCAATATCTCGGAGCATGTACGTAGATCTCTGCATTTTTATGCAGCTCATAACCATCCAACATTAGTTGAAATTAAACCTATTAAATAAAATGAAGCAAGACTTATTGGAACGTTTCATCAGGGTTAGAGTAACGAATGATGATAGGGCATTTATTGAAGAATATATTTTACAATCTGGGGTTACTATTTCAGATTTATTTAGAGTACTTATAAAAGAATTGAGAAGTACAATAAAAAAAATTGATCTTAATTAAGATTTATCTAAAATAGCTTTTATGAAAAATTATTAATTTTTTATAGGATAAATTTGAGTGATGTACTTTTAATAAAAAAGGACAGTATAAGAAAAATCTCCTACTGTCCTTTTCATTTTTTTAGATTTTTTTAATTACAATTTTTGAGGAGCCAAAGTCCCTACCAAAGGTTACTAAAACTGCCCAATCTTCGTCTTTTTCTCTATCAACATTGCAAAATAGCATCAAATCAGAAACAATTGTTATTAAATCAATATGGTCGTCTAATCCATTAATTGATGGTAATTCTTGATTTTCATCAACAAAATATCGAAGTAAATCTTTGGCTTTTACCTTTTTTAGTTGATAATCTTCTTCTAGAATTATATCACAAACATCAAATCTAATGTCATAATCCTCGATAATTTTTGATGCTAAACTCATTATTAACGTTTTGTTTACGTCTTTCTCAAATTCTTCGAATGATGAAAATTTTATTTCAGTTTGAGTTATTGTTTCTCCGTCCTGGAGATGGGTTTCCATTAATTTCATTTAAATATGGTTTAAATTTATTTATTATATGTATTCCATTTGGGATACATACTTATAAATACTTTGGTTTTTATAAAAATCTTATATTGTTAAAAATATTTTTTTCTAAATGTGGAATTTCATTTTCTGGTGTTGATTTACGGGAAAATATTTTAGCCATTTTTGTAACCATAAATTAACTATTGTTCAAATCAATCATCTCGTAAATTGCTTGACTAAATATATTTTTGCAAAGGATCTATTAAACTAACTCCCTAAGCGGCTGGACTAAATTTTAGGATGGATTTGGGATACAATCTGAAATATTGTTTTTGTAATGAAAATTTGGTGAAAATTAGGGTTCCCCACATAGGTTTCGGGGGAAAGGCCCTGAGAAGAGGGGGGATACTTGTAGGCAGGAGGTGCTTTATTATCTTGTAAATCAATGCTATATTATCAATTAAATCATTTATATAATTGTGTTCCAAAAAAAAGTCCAAAAATTAGGACAAAAATTTGGAACAATGGAATTATCTATAGACCTTTGCCAAGCCAAACAAAAACGATATGAACTATTTAGTTGAATTAGTAAAAATTGCTCCATTTGCTACTGTATTTAAAGCTTTTTTCTTCTTTGGAGCACTTCCTCATAAAACTAAAGTTGAGATTGAAAAAGCAATTGAAAACCACATGCTTAGATTTAAAAAAACACGTAATCCGAACATAGTTAGAAATACCTTGAGATGGATAGAAGAAGATAATTTTATTGATTTAGTATATAAAGATTACAATTCAAACATACATTTACAGGAATTGGCGACTTTAAAAGAAAACTATTTAATTTTTTTTGAATTGTATATCGATTCTATTCACGAAAAAGACAATAGCATCAATCAAGTTGCAGATTTACTAACTAAAAATGAAGAGTATTTAATTCAAATAGCAAGATTGAGAATGGTAGTGGATCCAGAAATACAACTTAGCAAGAATATTCATAAAAAAACCGGAATTCAATATATGAAAGTGAAAGGATTTTGGCTAAACGATATTGGCGTTAAAGAGCGAAAATACTTTAAGTCACTTGGTAGATTTGATCAATATCCTAATGGGACTGAAGATGAGTCCGCAATCTTAGATGGTCGAAAAAAAATTCGTGAGGATATTTATGCGGAATATTTAAAATTATACTCAAAAAAGTAAAAAAATTTGCCCATTTGTGTGGGCCTAGAAAATGTCCTAATATCTTTAATTCTAATAACATGGAAACAAACACAATCAAAGTTGTAACAGTCCCTGTGAGTGATTTAGTTAACATCATTTCTAATGCTGTTAATGTAGAAATCGAAAAACTTATTCAACATCCACGATTAGTGGAAGGTTTTAAAGATGAAGTTTTAGATCGAAAACAAGCTGCAGATTTACTGAAACTTAGTGAACAGACCTTGACTAAGTTGTTTCTTGAAGGGAAAGTCGTAGGTCAGAAAAGTGGTGCTAAATATCGATTTCTGAAGTCATCTATTATCAACTATTTAAGTAGTAAAAATAATTAACAAACTGGATGTGGCGAGTATATAGACTCATTATAGCTTGGACACATTCTTTAAAAAAGTTGGGTAAGATTTTTTTTCTTTTAAAATTTGACTGATTTATTTATGGGAGTCTCTTTTTCACTTGCACGTCCAAAACAAAAAGTAAGCAGTATTCGTGCCAAAATATCAGTTAGCGGAGTAAGTATATTTTTGTATACTGGACGAAGTGTAGAAACAGATCATTGGGATAAAAAGAAGTGTTTTGTGAAGTCTTATGTGGGTAAGTCCACAACAACACTTCTTATCCAAAGACTTAAGGAACTTGAAATTGATATCCTGACATTATTGGATAGATATAAAAACGGCAAACCTAAATTGAGCTTTGTTGATTTGCAATCAAAATTGGCAGCATTGGTAGATCGCCCAGATCGAAAAACTGATATGACAAATAGAGGTCAAAGTATGCAAAAAGAAACACTGATTGGATTTATTGATCAGTTTGTACAAGATTGTGAATCGGGTGTTAGACTTTCTCCTAAGCGTCAAAAGTTAAAGCCATCCTCAATTAATTCATATAAAACCACAAAAGGTTATTTGTTAAAATTTCAAGATCATTCAAAAAAGGTATTAACACTAAAGGATTTTTCTCAAAGCGATATTGATAAGTTTAGTGACTTTCTTATTATCGATGAGGAGTTCGCAATGAATACACATGCAAAATCCATGATGGACCTCTTGCAAATATTTAAGTATGCTGTTAAACTAAAGAAAATACCAGCAGCTAAGATTGTTGAACTTGAATTTGATACTAGACGTGAGGAGACTGATAGCATATATCTTACTGAAAATGAGATCTTAGAGTTGTTGGAGATAAATGATTTTGACGATCCTATTCATGAGCAAGTTCGTGATGTATTCGTTGTGGGTTGCTTTACTGCAATGCGCTTCTCTGATTATTCAACTATAGACTCGTCAGCCATTCGCAACAATCGTCTAGAATTCGTTCAAAAGAAAACAGGAGGTAAAGTTACCATTCCAATTCACCCAGTAGTCAATACCATATTAAAGAAATATGATAATGCCTTACCAAAGGTGCCAAAGAATAATGAGTTTAACCGAATCATAAAACTAGTAGGAGAGAAACTGCCATGCCTCCACGTTCCATTTACAAAACAGGTTACATATGGACGTGAACTTAAAGAATTGGTAGACCAGAAATACAACTATCTACAAACACATACTGCTCGTCGTAGCTTTTGCTCGAATGAATACCTAAAAGGTACCGATCCATTAATCATTATGTCAATCAGTGGGCATAGATCACATAAATCATTTATGCGCTATATTAAGGTCTCTGGGGATCAGTTTGCAGATAAACTGGAGAAGATATGGGCTGAGAGAGGGGTTTAGAGTTAAAAAATGCCTAATTCTTTGCAATTATTTTATAACAACAAATAGTCACCAAAGGGAATATTTCAATATCTTTAAATGACTTAATTTTATAAACAAATTATTTTAGAATATATCATGAGTGATTTCGATCAAACACTTTTATTGCAAGAAATCATAGATGAGCTTATTGATTCTAAAAATAGTATTGTTAGCCCTCTCTTAAAACTTAACTATTTTGCTAGGCTTACTAATAATCATCTATTATTAGAATATACTAATAATGAATTGAATGGATATAAAGAAGTTGATACTTTAGAAAATATTCCAAAGTATAGACATGTGCCAATATCAATATATGTTGAATTACAAATTGATTACATCAGTCAAGGGTTCCACCCTCTTCCTGTTGGGAAATTGCCAGCACCTTTTAATAATCATTTAAAAACTATTCAGATTTTAGAAGGAATAAGCACTCTGGAAAAAATGGAATTAGAACTTAATGACCCAAGTGTAACAATTTTGAAAAAAAGATTTGATATGACTATGATTAAGGTATTTCAAGGACCAGCAAGTGATATCTATAAAAGTCACGGAAAATTATCTGTAATTCAATCTGAAGCACATTTTAATAAATTTAGTTATAGTGAAATTTTAAGTAGGGTAAGGCAAAATCTATTAACCTTCACTGTTGATGTTGGAATCAAATTTGGCTTTAATATATCTCTTTCGAAATTTAAAGCTAATCAAAAAGTAAATAATGATACAATTGTTCAAATTATGAATACTACAATAACCAATAACGGAGATGGAAATATTGTAAACACAGGAGCTAATGCCAATTTGAATATAACCACGACGATTGAGAAGGGGAATGTTCAAAAATTTGCTGATGCATTAACATCTTTGGGAATTGAAGCAAAGGAGATAGATGAAATTATAGAAATAGTTCAAACTGATCCGCCAAATTTGGAGACGAAGACGCTCGGTTTAAAAACATCAAGTTGGATTGGCAAGATGACTGGATTAGCTATATCAGGTTTAAGTAAGGTGCCAATTGAGATTATTACAGGCGTTGTTGTTGAGTGTATAAAGAAATTTGTTGGACTATAATTTTTGAAGATGACAAATTCAATCTCTTTTAAAGGCGTTTGGTTTTTACCAATTGATCCAAATAAAAAAGTGGCTGGAATTTTATCTTTTAATCAAGAGGATGGTGCTGAATTGGAGCTCATTGGTCAACTAAGTTCAATACTTGATTTCAATGAAATACATTCTCCAGAGATAATTTTAGGAATTTCAACTGATGGGAAACTAATTACTCTATATAAGAATTATGAATATTTCAAATCGAAGTCAATACCAGGATTTGGAATAAGCAAGTACAATACTCAATTTATCTTAATTGGAAGTCATTTCGAAAATGAGAAAGATTTATTTTTTAATTCACTAATTGTTGATTTTTCGTATTTGAATGAATGGGTTAACCAAATTGGTTTTGAAAATATAGAATCTAATTTTGAAAAAAACACTTCCGATATAAGATACAAGAAACCTCAAAATATCGAATTTAAAATTAGTGAGCATTTAAATGGATCATTTGAATTTTCATTCAACGCTCCTATGCATAATTTTATACATAGTGCAGTAGTTAATCAAATCACATATCTAAGATTGAATTCATTAAGTGGTATGACATTTTTTGAAATCATGGATGCAATGTGGCATTTTAATAATTTCTTAGTTTTAGGGGTTTATGAAGATGTTTATCCTTTTTCTGTTCTTTTGACAAATAGTGATAATTTCGAAGAATTAAATGGTGTTAAGTATTTTACTGAAACCAAGGTGTATTATAAAATCAAAAGTGCGAGAAATAATAATATAAGAAAACATCAAAATAACTTTCTATTTACTTATACACACCTAAATCAAAATTTTGAACTTATAATCCAGAATTGGTTTAAAAATAAAGAAAAGTTAAATACTATATCAGTATCTCTCATTGAGAATCTATTGAACAATAAATTTAACGAAAACTCCTTTTTAAATATTATTAGAGCATTAGAGACCTATCATAGAAGGTTTAAAAAAAATGAATTAGATTCTAAAGAAAACTATTCATTGAAACTACAAAATATTTTAGATTCAATACCTAAAGAATATTATGAATGGCTAAATGGGTTATTAGCTTTTAGTAATGAACCAAGTCTTGGGGAAAGATTAAAAAACATATTTGAATTACTTTCAGAATCAAAAGTTATAAATGCTATTATTAACCCACACGAAGTAATTTTGAACACAAAAAATTCTCGCAATTACTACACTCATTTTAGTGTAAAACTCAAAAATAAGGCTTTGGAAGGGGTTGAATTATACAGGCTTACTGAAAAACTCCAAATTGTACTTTTTTACTTAATTTTAAATGAAATAGGATTTGAAATTTCTCAAATAGATAAAATGCTAGAAGCAAATCGCTATAAATTATACCACCATCTAATTATTGTTTAGTTCATTTTAGGTGCGCAGTTCAGTGCGCAATAATCATCAACTAATTGAAAATCAGTATAAATAGGTCAAATAATTAGTGTGGTCCACACAACTCAGCATTTTATCTTGAATTTATAATGGGGCGTTTGCCCCTTTTTTGTGCAATATTATCAGTTTCTTGTTAGGTAATAGTAGATAATAAGTTGAAATAGTGCATTCAACAAATTCAATACTTTTTGATAAAATTATGTATTGATTTTTGTTTACGTATTTTGTAAACTTTTTCCTATATTTACTAACACATGAGGGTTATAGAGGTTTTGACAGGAGAAGAATTTTTGGCTGAAATCGTTTTCGCTGAATTGGCGGATTTGAAAAGAGACAACTTTTACTTTGAATGGGAGAAAGAGATAAATCAGCGTGTTGTAAAATTGCAGTTAAAGACGACTAAAGAAATACTGGGATTAATGTCTTTGGAAGTATTCTCAAAAGAGAGTTTTGTTAAAATTAGATTATTAGCTGTCTCAGAAGGTAATAGAGGAAGAAATAAAAAATTTGATCGGATAGCTGGACATCTTATCACTTATGCGGCTCAATTAGCAGTGTATAATTTTGCAGAGGATGCTTGTTTAGTAATTTGGCCTAAAACAATAGTGGCTGAGCATTACAAAGAAAAGTATAAGATGAAACAAGTGGGTTCATTGCTAAGCCTAGAGGTACCAGAAATAATAGACGTGATAAATACATACGACCATGATTAATGAAAATTTAATTTTAGATCCGGATAGTTTGTTAGACTCGAGGGAGAGTTCCATGCTGGGTGGTGAGAATGAATTAAAGTCTTTAGCAAAAGCACGTGCGTTAAGAAAAAGTAATTTGTCCTCAAATAATATAAGGCGGGCAAAGCTCCTTCAATTAAAATTAAAAATGGATGAATTTTTATCTTCTGAACTAAACGATAGTAGAAGTCAATTTCCCGCATTTTTGGAATTTTATGTCGATTCTATATATCCGAAAAGAAAGCTCTTTGCTAAGGATATCGATGTTAATCCGACTAGTTTAAGTCAAGTGATAAATAACCACAGAGATCCTAAGGAAGAATTTATTCTTCGTCTAGTCATTCACTCTGAAGAAGTCTATAAGCAGGTTTGTGATTTTCAAAGTAATACCTGGCTCAAGGTGTATTTCAAAGATAAACTAGTAGAAAAGATTTCGACTGAAAAGAAATGGAGAAAAGAAGAGGGAAAGCATGTGAAGGTTTTTGCACAAGTGTAAGTACCATCCTTAAAATTAGATCCGTATATGACCATTAAATAAAAATCAGGTAATCGCTAACCGCCAAAGCATCGCTTCTCCCATATTTTAGTTAAATTTGCCTAATTATATACGTACCATAATACTTTAGTATGAAATTATTCAGTCGAATTCTTCTGACCCTTTCCTTTCTTGTATTAGTTCACGCAGCCTTCTCGCAGGCAAAACGCAAAGTGGAAGATCTGAGTGATGAAGAAATTGCTACCTTCTTCGAGCGTGCTCAATCCAGTGGTATGACAGAAGCTCAATTAGAAAAAGCAGCAAAAGCACAAGGTTATACTTCGGCGGACATCGCGAAAATGCGTAGTAGATTGACGCAATTAGGAGATAATAAGTCCAAAGAAAAGACAACAACTGCAAAAGGTAAAACATCTTCTAAAAGAACTGTTCCTCGGAATTTAAGTACGAAAAAAGGAGCTAAAAATGTGGATGAAGAAGACACGGAAGGTGTTTCGATGGAGGAGGAAGAAATCGTAGATTCAACCTTGTTGCCTAAGAAAAAGATTTACGGGGCTAACTTGTTCAATAACAAGAAATTAAACTTCGAGCCAGATTTACGCATCGCCACTCCGGTGAACTACACCCTAGGGCCAGATGATGAGCTGAATATTGATATTTTTGGCGAAGTGATGGACAATTATACGGTAACTGTTAGTCCAGAGGGGACAGTAAAGATCTTAAATTTGAGTCCTATATATGTAAATGGATTAACGGTAGAGGTAGCATCTACTCGTATTGTGAGTCGTTTAAGACAATTATATCAAGGATTAAATCGTCCAGGAAGTGGCTCATCTGCTATTATTACGCTAGGTAATGTGCGTAGTATTAAAGTTACTTTAGTAGGTGAAGTGGAGAACCCGGGTTCGTATACCATCTCTTCTTTGGCCACCGTATTCAATGCATTGTATTTAGCAGGAGGGCCTAACGAAAACGGATCCTACCGTAGTATTCGTGTGATTAGAAATAACAAAGTGGTTCGCACGATGGACTTATATGATTTCCTATTAAAGGCGGATCAAAAAGACAATATTCAATTAAAGGACCAAGATATCATTCGTGTGGGCGATTTTGATTCCCATGTAGAATTAGCGGGAGAAGTAAGGCGCCCCATGGTCTTCGAAGCGATTAAAGGCGAAACTCTAAAGGATATCTTAAGATATGCGGGTGGATTCACTGACAAAGCTTACACGTATTCTTTGAATGTGCGCAGAAACACATCACGTGAATTGAAATTATTGAACATTACGCAAGATGAGGTCGCTACTTTTCAGCCACAGAATGGAGATTCGATTTCAGTCGGTAGAATTATCGAACGTTATGAAAATCGAGTGACGGTGACAGGAGCGGTATTTAGACCAGGTGTTTTCGCTATAGAAAATGGTTTAACAACAGTGAAGGATTTGATTAAGCGTGCGGAAGGACCACGTGAAAATGCCTTCTTGAGTCGTGCTACTATCTCACGTAGAAAAGAGAATTACGATCCAGAAATGATCTCATTTGATTTAGGGAAAGTGTTAAGAGGTGAGCTTGCTGATATCGCCTTACATCGAGAGGATTCCTTAACTATATATTCATTGGATTCTTTACGAGAGAACCAACGTGTGAGTATTTATGGGGAGGTGAATAAGCCGGGTATTTTTGAATTCCGAGCTGGAATGAAAGTGGCTGATTTAATACTGTTAGCGAAAGGATTTAAGGAAGCAGCGAGTTTTGCGAAAATTGAATTGTCTCGTCGAGTTATCACACACGGAAATGATGAGGCGACTAAGGAGAAAATTCAAGTAAAGACTTTTGATATTGATGGTAGCTTGAATATTAGCAACGAGGCAAGTCAATTCGAAATAAAACCATTTGACATCATTTCCATACGTCGATCACCTAATTATGAAGTACAGAGAAGCGTGACGATCGAAGGTTTAGTCAATTTCCCAGGTCGGTATGCCATTCCTAAAGATGATCAGAAGATCTCTGACTTGATTTTTGAGGCGGGTGGATTGAAGCCTGAGGGATATTTAGATGGTGCTATCTTGTACCGTGATTCGACAGTGGTGGGGGTTAAACTTTCTGAAGTTCTAAAAAATCCGAATTCGAAAAACAACTTACTCTTAATGGAGAATGACCGCTTAGTCATTCCTCGTGTATTAGAAACTGTGAAGCTATCTGGAGGGGTGCAAAACCCGATTGCCATCGCTTACGTAGAAGGGTATTCACTACAAGACTACTTAGACGGGGCAGGTGGGTTTACCGACTATGCTGACAAGAAAAATGTGTACGTGAAGGCGCCTAATGGAATTTCTACGAAGCGAAGACGTGTACTTTTCTTCCGCGTTAACCCGAAGGTAGTTCCTGGATCAGAAATTGTTGTACCGGAATTCCCTACGAATATGAAGAAAGGTTTAACGGCGGGTGAAGCTGTAGGTTTATCGTCTGCCCTTATTTCAGTTGCGCTAACCTTGACCACATTGATTAACAATTTGACTAAATAATCTCCATGTCTAACATAGAAAATAAACAAATAGAAGATAACGGGGAAATTTCGATCAATTTTGGTGAGATATTCCGATCGCTAAAGTCCTATCGCATCTTAATTGCGACCTGCGCTGTATTATTCGCCGCTTTAGGGGCAATTTATTCATTGACACAACCGAATGAATATAGTTCGAATGCGAAGCTTTTGCCGGAATTAGATTCTAAGTCTGGTGGCGCAGGCGGAATGGGAGGTTTAAAATCACTAGCTGGATTAGCGGGAGTAGACTTGGGGGGGAGCTCTTCTGGTGCAGAGGCCATTCGTCCGGACTTGTACCCAAATATTGTTCAAAGTGCGCCTCTTTTACAAGAGGTGTTGAAGGCGAAAATCTATAGTACGAAGCACAAGAAGTGGCAAACAGTTTTGGACTTCTTATCTGAAAAACAAGATACGGCTCCGCTTGATTTAGGAGGAAATCCATCTGAAGACGATGTAACTTCCGATGTTAAATTAGATAAGGTTCCCTCCTCAGCACTTTCTGCGGATTTAATTAAGTTGAACAAGAAAGAACAGGCGGCTATCAAAAAACTGAGAGCTTCTGTCGTTCTAGAGATTGATAAAAAATCAGGGGTGATTTCGTTAACGACTAAATTAACGAATGCAGTAGCTGCTGCGAACATCACCTCCTTGATTCAACATTACTTAACCAAGTATGTTACGGATTACCGTACGCAAAAGGCTAGGCAAGAGCTTGCCTTCTTGGAGAAGCGATTAACGGAGTCTCGTGCGCGTTATGATCAGGCTTTGTTTACGCTAAGTGCTTACCGCGATCAAAATATGAACTTGTTCTTGAATGTGGCAAAAGACCGTGAGAAGAAATTACAATACGAAGTGGACATGGCCTATAACTTGTACACGACAATCAGTGGTCAGTATGAAGAGTCAAAAGTGAAATTACACCGTGAGACTCCGGTATTTAAGGTCCTGGAGCCTGCTCAGGTAGCGGTTCAGAAGGATGGGCCTAAAAGGAGTTTGATTACGATTGGGTTTATGTTTGTGGGGGTGTTTGTGTCGCTGATTTATGTGTTTTTTAAGACGGTGAATTTGAAAGAGCTACTAGGGTAATTCTTTCCAGAGTAGAGATTAGAGAGAGGAGATAATAGATTAGAGAGTATAGAGTAGAGAGGGAATGAAAAAAGCATAAAGAATAAAGTTGGAGTCGCCTACGGCTTAGTCCTCAATACTTGACGTACTTATCTGTAACCCGGGCACTAGTTTTTCTTTATCTCCCACTCCACGAATCATGGATCTCTTGGAAAGTAGTCTTGAGGTCTTTTGTGATCGACCAGCTCGGGTAGTCATGTTTGATTTTGCTTAAGTCGGAGATGTAGCAGATGTGATCCCCTATTCTGTTTTCATCAACATAGGAGTATTTCATGGGTTTGCCTGAAATGCTTTCGATAAGCTGGAAGGCTTCCAGGATGGAGATGGAGTTTTCGCGGCCCCCGCCGAGGTTATAGACGGCTGCTACTTTGGGGTTTTGGATAAATAAATCAATAAAGCGGGCTACATCGTAGGAATGAATGTTGTCTCTGACTTGTTTGCCTTTATAGCCGTAAATTTTGTATTCAATTTCATGGACGTTGCATTTGATTAAATAACTTAAAAATCCATGTAATTCTACGCCACTGTGATTAGGGCCGGTTAAACAGCCGCCGCGTAGACAGCAGGTAGGCATATTGAAATAGCGGCCATATTCCTGCACTAAAATGTCTGAGGCTACTTTAGAGGCACCGAAAAGGGAGTGCTTGCATTGATCTATATTGAATGATTCGCTGATGCCATTGAAATAGGCAGCGTTTTCATAATCATATCGCGTTTCTGTCTCAACTAGGTCCAGAAAATTGGGATTGTCCCCATATACCTTGTTCGTAGATAAATGAACAAAGGGTGTGTTCGTATTGTAGCGTCTGGTGGCTTCTAATAAATTCAGCGTACCTACAGCATTCACATCAAAGTCTTCGAAGGGCATTAATGCTGCCAAGTCATGGCTTGGCTGTGCGGCAGTGTGGACGATGGCGTCGGGTTGAATTTCTTGGATAAATTTTTCTACCGCAGATCGATCGCGAATATCTAGGGAGTGATTTGTAAAGAGCGCATTTTCTTTTTCTAGTTTCGTGATATTCCAGGTGGTGTCTCCTTTTTCGCCAAAAAACACTTGTCGCATGTTGTTATCGATGCCTACGACTTCTAACCCTTTTTGGCAAAAAAAACGAACCACTTCGCTTCCAATTAACCCCCCTGCTCCCGTAACTAAAATTTTTCTCATGAATGACGCTTAACTATTTTCAATAAAATTAAATAAATAAATGTGGAATTCGTGAATAAATACCTTTTCCATAGTCT
>JACCDW010922087.1_pt1 | contig 44394 bp, 43 predicted proteins | sample 7449781 | NCBI WGS metagenome assembly JACCDW01 (sample SAMN15323449, study PRJNA562643) | freshwater metagenome | isolation source: river surface water | place: USA:Blue River Watershed | collected 2017-08-18
ACAATCCTGAATTGGAAATTGTCTATGCCGGTGCGATCTACAGTGATACCGAAACATTTATCGTCCGACTAAACACCTGGCTCGAGCAAGCCAGCCACAATCATGAGAATAAAAACGCGCTTCAGACAATATATGATTTGTTTAGGAATCAAATCATCAGCGAAATCAAACACACCCGCTGATATAAATGTTATTGACGTGGAAGATGTACTTAGAGCTCAGACTCTGCTGTGGTTTGAAAGATTAATAGAGGCGGGACTGAACCTGCAAACTCTCATCGACAAAGGATATTCAAGCATCTTGCCATTGATGGCCGATCTCTGCCCCAATCGTCTGAGCGCATGGCTGAATGGCGTAAATTTCAACATCACTCAGCAGACGATTGATGATGCCCGTACTCCCGAAGGACGCGATGCGCTAATGAAACTGAGCAAATCGGAAAAAGCGGATACGCGCCAGAGTTCTGCCGACAATTAAACCGCGTGTCCGATAGCGAATAAAAATCGGCATCCCCGCCGGATTGCCGCCTTCCCACGGCAATCCGGTATCCTTGCGGCTTCGGAATCATCAAGCCCCGTGTCGGGCACGCCGCAATGCACCACACCTTCCATACTCTGCGCGACCTGCTGCGCCATGCCGTTACCCGTTTCAATACCGAGGGCCTGTTCTTTGGCCATGGCAGCAGCAATGCCTATGACGAAGCGGCCTACTTGCTGCTGCACACGCTGAAGCTGCCGCTGGACAAGCTGGATCCTTTTCTGGAGGCACGGCTGTTGCCACAGGAAATCGAAGCGCTGCTGGCCCTGATCGAACGCCGCTGCTCAGAACGGCTGCCTGCTGCCTATCTGACGAATGAGGCCTGTCTGGGCGACTATCGGTTTTATGTGGACGCGCGGGTGATTGTTCCACGCTCCTTTATCGCCGAGCTGATACCCGAACAATTCCAGCCTTGGATTGCCGACCCCTGGTCGGTGACGGAGGTGCTCGAACTATGCACGGGGTCCGGCTGTCTGGCCATCATGCTGGCAGATGCTTTCCCTCACGCGAAGATCGATGCGGTGGATCTGTCCCACGAGGCACTGGAGGTTGCCCGGCGTAACGTGGATGATTACCAGCTTCAGGAACGCGTATCGTTGTACGAGTCTGACCTGTACACCCAACTGCCGACAAAAAAATACGACCTTATTGTCAGTAACCCGCCCTACGTGAACAGCCAGTCCATGAACTTTCTACCCGCCGAGTACCGGGCCGAACCCCGCATGGCACTAGCCGGAGGAAAAGATGGGATGGACATAGTCCGACGTATCATCGCGGGCGCCAAAGAGCGGCTGACGAGCAAAGGCGTGCTGGTGATCGAGATCGGCAATGAATATGCGCATGCCGAAGAAGCATTTCCCGAGCTTGAGCTGACCTGGTTGTCGACGAGCGCTGGTGATGGATCAGTGTTCCTACTTACGGCGGATCAGCTGTGATCGATCGATAAAGAGACACGGGATCCCGGCCTCTGTCGGGATGACCGTTCCAAAGTCAAATGCTGTCCTAAAAAATGCAACACGCAATCGGCTCTCTACGATCCACCCTCCTATGATTCGTTTATTACAACTCAGCCTGATGCGCGGCACCAAGCCGCTGTTCGAAGGTGCTGAGCTGACACTGAACCCCGGCGAAAAAATCGGTCTGATCGGATCGAATGGCTCAGGAAAATCGACGCTGTTTGCGATGCTTCGCGACGAGCTGCATCCCGACCAGGGCAGTCTGGATTTCCCACGCAGCTGGCGGGTCGCACATGTCGCGCAGGAGACGCCAGCGCTTGACCGGCCGGCGGTTGAATACGCAATCGATGGCGATGCAACGCTGCGAACCCTGGAACGTGAGCTCGCGCTGATCGACGGCAGCGACACCGAAGGGCAGCGTATCGCCGAGCTTCACGCACATCTGGCGGACGCGGGCGCGTATACCGTGCGTTCGCGTGCCGAACAATTACTGACGGGACTGGGCTTCACCCATCAGCAGATGATGCTGCCCGTATCGAGTTTTTCGGGCGGATGGCGCATGCGGCTCAATCTAGCCCAAGCGCTGATCTGTCCTTCCGATCTGCTGCTGCTGGATGAACCGACGAACCACCTCGACCTGGATGCCATCCTCTGGCTGGAAGACTGGCTCAAGCGCTATGCTGGCACGCTGATCGTGATCTCGCATGACCGCGATTTTCTGGATGGCGTAACTAACGTCATCGTTCACATTGATGAACGTAAGCTGAAACGCTACTCCGGCAACTACAGCGCGTTTGAGCGGCAGCGCGCCGCGCAGCTGGAGCTCGCGCAAGCCATGCTCGACAAGCAGCAGCGCAAACGCGCACATCTGCAATCTTTCATTGACCGTTTCAAGGCCAAGGCCACCAAGGCTAAACAGGCACAAAGCCGTATCAAGGCGCTCGCCAAAATGGAAGAACTCGCTCCGCTGCGGGCAGCTGCCGAGTTTTCTTTCGAATTCCGTGAGCCTGAAAGAGCGCCCAATCCCTTACTGGTGCTAGACAGAGTCGATGCCGGCTATCACGATGCGGATGGCAAAGACAAAATCATCGTCTCCGGGATCAGTTTCTCGCTCACTGCCGGGCAGCGCATCGGCTTACTGGGCGCGAATGGCGCCGGTAAATCGACACTGATCAAAACGATTGCGGGCGATATACCTCCGTTGCATGGTATCGCACGACTGGGCAAAGGTCTGGCGATCGGCTATTTCGCACAGCATCAGCTGGAAATGTTACGACCGGACGACAGCCCGCTACTCCACCTGACCCGCATCGCGCCCGATGTACGCGAGCAAGAGCTGCGCGACTTTTTGGGAAGCTTCAATTTTCCTGGCGAGATGGTCAAAAGTCCGATCGCCCCCTTTTCTGGCGGTGAGAAAGCGAGGCTAGCGCTAGCGCTGATTGTCTGGCAGCGCCCCAACCTGCTGCTGCTGGATGAGCCCACCAACCATCTGGATCTTGAGACGCGCGAGGCGTTGACTGAAGCGCTCGCGCAATTTGATGGAACGGTGCTGCTGGTGTCGCATGACCGACATCTGCTGCGGGCGACCACCGATGAATTCATGATCGTTGCCGATGGCAGGTTGCAGCCTTTTGATGGTGATCTGGATGATTACAAAGACTGGCTGTTTCAGACTCGGCTGTCGGCGAATGCCCCGTCTGCGGTGTCGCCAGACAATGATGCCCCCCACCCTACGATGGATCGGCGCGAACAAAAACGACTGGAGGCGCAGGAACGCCAGCGAATGTCCGCTCTGAAAAAACCTATCGAGGCAAGGCTGCGTAAGCTGGAGTCTCAGATGGAACCGCTCAGCGCCAGACTGGCGAGCGTCGAGCAAACACTCGCGGGCAGTGAAATTTACGATGCCAGCCGCAAGGATGAATTGAAACAGCTACTGGAAGAACAGATATCCTGTAAAAAAACGCTGGAGCAGCTAGAAGGCGAATGGTTGGAGCAGCAGGAAGCACTAGAAAAAATAATGGCTAGTGACTAATCCATAGCGCCCAAGTGCTGGGAAAAAGATAACAATACGAGGCCTACCATGAGTACCACGAACGATATCGCACAAGCGCCACTGGCCGGCATCACCGTCCTCGACCTCACCCGCCTCCTGCCCGGCCCGATGGCCACGCTGCATCTGGCCGACATGGGTGCCAAAGTCATCAAGATCGAGGACAAGGGCGTGGGAGACTATGCGCGCACCATGAGTCACGTGCGCAATGAGCTGTCTCAACTTTTCATTGCGGTGAATCGTGGCAAAGAAATTCTCCATCTGGACCTGAAAGACAAGACCGATCATGGGCGTTTCCTGAGCATGGTGGAGAGCGCCGATGTCGTGGTCGAGAGTTTTCGTCCCGGTGTGATGGACAGGCTGGGACTCGGATGGGGAGTGCTCAAGGCGTGCAATCCCCATCTGGTCATGTGCGCCATCAGTGGCTATGGACAGACCGGACCACTCTCGCTGACTGCAGGTCATGACATCAATTATGTCGGCTACGCCGGCATGCTGGCGCAAAACTCTGGCAAGGATGGGCGGCCTGTGCTGCCGAATTTGCAGGTTGGTGATTTACTTGGCGGCTCACAATCGGCGGTGCAAGGCATACTCGCCGCGCTGCTTGCTGTCAAAATGGGGGGGCCGGGGCGTTTTGTGGATGTATCCATGACTGATGCTGTCTTCGCCCACAACGTGATGCCGCTGCTTGCGTTTAACTACTATGGTAAGACGGCTGACCCGGCGAAAGATTTTCTGACCGGTGGCGTTCCCTGCTACAACGTATATCGTACTCAGGATGATCGCTACATGGCAGTCGGTGCACTGGAACTTAAATTCTGGGAAGCCTGCTGCGACGTGATCGGGCTCCCGGAACTGAAAACCCGACATTGGTCGCTAGGGCAAGCAATCGGTGGCGAGGATGCGATGCAAGTCAAAGCCATGCTCGACGACGTCTTTGCAACCCGCACGCAACAGGCTTGGGCGGCAGCCTTCGAGAATGTCGATTGCTGCGTATCGCCCGTGCTGAGCACCGAAGAAGCCATACAGCATCCTCAATTCATCGCACGCCAGCTCACTTCTTCAGCGCATCACGCTACCGAGGGCGCCTATGTGAAGACACGCGCTTCCTTGCTCTTTGGCCTATAGCCGCACACCTGAACTCAGCCGCGAAGCGGTGTAAATCGAGTTCAGCCACATCGCGGGATGACTGCCTTAGCACGGTATCCCTACTCGCAGTGAGCCTGCTTTGTTCAAGCTCAATCGAGTCACGCTTGCCGACACAGGAAAGCGGAACGCTTTGTCTCTTTCCGCAACTGATAGCCGGTCCGACTTTGACCCTTGTCCTGCTGCACATGCTGACAGTTTATCGTTACTGAACTGTTGCACAAAGTCGCCAACTATCCCTTGCCGAGGAGCCGTTGTGTACCCTACCATGAATGTTCGTCATCCAGCTCCACCAGTCCAACATCCGCCCGTTCATCCTGCGCCCCGCCAAAATGACGTGCTACGTTATGGGACACCCAATAAAAAATTAGTCGATGCTGTCAGATATGCGAGCGAAAATGATTTCGTCAACCTGATGAATGCAGCGCTTGCCGAAGGTGCTGATATCAATATCGTCGACGAGCACAACAAAAACCTCATCGAGATGGCGGTCGCGAGAGACTCTGTGCGCATTGCTCGGGCACTGATCGCCCAGGGGGTGCTATTACCCGATCCGGATTGCTGCGGGTTTGACTTGCTCATGCATACGGCTGTTCATGGCCATGTGCCCATGATGGAGCTGCTGATGGACGCATATGACATGCAACCCGATGCCACCGATAATGGTGGCTGGACAGCGCTTCATTACGCGGCCATGTCCCGATCGTCGGCTGCCCTGGAAGCGCTGCTGCGGCGAGATCTCGCCTGTAACGACTCCGCGACGGGCACTCATCATAATCAGCTGTGTCAGATCTTCGGTGAACGATCCGGATTAAGCGATGGAACTCTCACACCATTGAATATTGCCATAGCCAGCGGTAATTCTGAGTCGGTTCAGCTGCTACTGCAGCATGGCGCACAAATACTTGCGGGTGACGGAAATTCACTGCTAAAAGCTGTCCAATGCGGAGATCCTGCCACGCTGGAGATACTGCTTTCGCATTGCAAACACGAAGGCAACTTATATGCTGTGCTCAATCAGGAGATTCTGAACCATTCCGTGATGTATGGTGCTGATGCTCAGATGCTCAAGCTGCTGTTGGGTTGTCACCGAACCCTCCCCATCGCAAACTTCGACCTTGAAGACGCCCTGACGGTTTCTGTCACGCTGGAGCGTGCCGAGCAACTTGCACTGCTTCTTGACGAAGGTGTGCGACTCGATCCCGCTCTACTTTTTTACTGGTCACTGGCCAGTACAGCAAAGGATCGCAACATTCTTGATCTGCTAACAGCATCCTGTAGTGACACATTCGAACGTATGCTGGTCATGCCCGATGGAGGCGGCCCGGCGCGCCTGCTGACCGAGCTTACCGAGCACGTGGCAGATTCAGTAGCGCTATCGTCACGCGGCATTTTTATCGCCATTTTGCATGACGCCATGCCGGCACTGGCCAGTCTGAGTCGTGAGAGCGATTCCTTGTCCGAAGCACAAATCGCTGCCGAGACGGCACATATCTTGTTCCGTTTCTTGCGTGGCTCAGCCAAAACCGATAACAACACATCAGACAAAGAGCGCGACCCTCGTCAACCGCTGATACCGGCAGCAACGCTTCAGCGAGATCAGGTAACGACGCCGCCTCACTACGTGGCAAAGGTTCTAGAGGTAATGACTGAGCGGCGCCGCGGCATGGTTGTTTTGGCAGAGTCACAGCTAGAAGCCTTGCATCATTCACTCAGCCACTGCCTGTCCGCAGAATTTTTCACGAGTATCCATGAGCTAGTCGAGAATGGCGATATCGTGCCCGACATGCAACGCCGATTGCGCGAAGGTGCAGGGATCCCTGATGCGCTGGTCAGCCTGATGGTCGATACGTGGGCCGAAGCGATGAATCTCATTCTCAAACAATCGAACAGCAGCGCGGCTCTCGATGGGACCGCCGTTTCACGGCTGATGGCTAACACCTTGTTCTGCAAGCTAGATCAGATCAACGTCGATCTCGGTCATTTCCTGACACTGCCCAAGAGTCTTTTGCATGATTGCACAAAAAAACTGCGTGCCGATCTCTCCGCGCAACGCGCCGAGTGGCGGATGATGATCACGCAGCCGGCGAATTTTCTGCGCAAGCTCGAAGGAAGGACCGGCCTGCGACCAGTGGCTGTGCCGGTGCTGACGCAGGCCATGGTGAATGCCACCGGGCTGCCCGCCGACATGTGCAGATCCATGGCCAGTTGCTGGCAACGCGCTGTCGAGGACGCGGGTCGCGCGCCAGACAGCGGCAGCGTCACGCAGCGATTTCAGCTACTTGACCGGGCATTCGCGGGGTACTGGCAAGACTGGCTGGAGGAACATTCTGCCGATGCCGAGACGGTCTTGTTCCCATTCACGCCGCAAGACGTCTTGGATGCGAGGGAGTGGTGCGTGCAGGCACGGCAAGCACACACCGCATCCGCAGGGTCTCTCAAACGCAAGGCCGGCGCCGAGCCGGATGGTGCTCCACCGCCCAAGCCTCCGCGGCTGCACTGATGCGCACCCGGCGGTCGACGTGAGCGACCACGGGCCCGACGCGGGATCAATCGTTCTTGACCACAATCGAGGGAAATTTGCTCGACATGTCCTTGGCCTTCTCCGCTACGCTGACCGCCACCTTGCGCGCAATCTGTTTGTAAAGCTGTGCCACCGTGCCGTCAGGCTCCGCAACCACGGGCGGCTTGCCGGAATCGGATTGCTCACGAATGGTCATGGCCAGAGGCAGTTTGCCAAGAAAATCGACACCGAAATCAGCGCACATTTTCTCGCCGCCCCCCTCACCGAAAATAGCCTCGGCATGACCGCATTGGCTGCACACATGCATACTCATGTTTTCGACGATGCCGAGAATGGGAATACCCACCTTCTCGAACATCTTCAACCCTTTGCGCGCATCCAGCAGGGCGATGTCCTGCGGCGTCGTCACGATCACGGCACCCGTCACGGGCACCTTCTGAGACAGCGTCAACTGAATATCACCAGTTCCCGGGGGCATGTCGACCACCAGATAATCCAGATCCCGCCAGTTAGTCAGCTCCAGCAGCTGCTGCAATGCCTGCGTGACCATGGGGCCTCGCCAGACCATGGGCTGATCAGGATCAATCATGAAACCAATCGAGGCTATCTGCAGTCCATGTGCCTGCAGCGGCTCCATGGTCTTTCCGTCGTGCGATTCCGGCTTGCCAGACACGCCCATCATCATCGGCTGTGACGGGCCGTAAATGTCCGCGTCGAGCAGCCCCACCGTTGCGCCCTCTGCGGCTAGCGCCAGCGCCAGATTGGCGGCCGTGGTGGACTTGCCTACTCCGCCCTTGCCCGATGCCACCGCGATGATGTTACGAACATTGGGCAGCAGCTTCACGCCGCGTTGCACGGAGTGCGCGACAATCTTGGAGAACACATTGACACTGACCCTGCCAGCGCCCGGCAGCGATTTGATTGCCGCGCTTGCCGCGCTGCGTATCGGCTCGATCTGACTTTTCGCTGGATAGCCCAGCTCGATGTCGAGCGCCACATCATTGCCATTGATCTGGATGTTCTTCGCCGACTTGCTACTGACGATATCCTTGTTGGTGTTAGGGTCGATCACGCCCGACAACGCCGCGCGTACTGCTTCTTCGGTAATGCTCATTGCCTCTCCTGATGGTCAGACCGCGAAGTCTAAACCAATCTGGAGAGGGCTTCAGCGAGCTAGTTATTTGAACAGCACCGCAGATTTTTGCAAAGTTACCCAGATGCCGTACGCAAGCGGGATGCCAACCGCCATCCACGCGAGAACGGGAATCGCAGGGTTCGATTCCTTGGCCTGATCGCTGGCTTGCCCGCTTGTCTGAGCCAGCGTCTTCTCGTGGGCCAGCTTTTTCTCTTCGGCGAGCTCGGCATCGGACATGAAGTAATGATCCGCGACCGGGCGGACGAGCAGATTCGCCAACAATCCAACCACGAGCATCGCAGCCAGCACATAAAAGATGGGGCCGTATATCTGATCGAAGGGTACTTGCTGCTCCAGGCGAATGTCATGCATGTAGTTGACCACCACCGGGCCAAGAATACCCGCCGTGGACCATGCCGTCAGCAAACGCCCGTGAATAGCACCGACGAACTGGGTGCCGAACATGTCGGCAAGGTACGCGGGTATGGTCGCAAAACCTCCGCCATACATCGAGGCGATCACGCAGAAGCACGCCACGAAAATAGCCAAGGATTTCCAGCCTGCCGCCACCGATGCGAGCACGTACATGACAATGCCCAGCAAGAAAAAGATCAGATACGTGGGGCGACGGCCGAGTTTGTCGGACGACGACGCCCAAACGAAACGTCCCGCGATGTTGAACAGTGAGATCAACCCGACAAATCCCGCGCCGATGGCCACCGCGCCCTTCAAGAGATCCGGGTTCTGCTTGAGCTCGGCAAAGCCAATGTCAGGCTGACCGATCAAGGCACCCCCAAAGGTCTCTTGCATCATCGGTGATGCAGCACCGATGATGCCGATACCCGCAGATACGTTCATGCAAAGGATCACCCACAACAACCAGAATTGCGGTGTCTTGTGCGCATTCTTCAGGTGAACATGGTGCATCGCGATCATGGATTTCGCGGCTGTGGGCTCAGGTGGTTCCCAGCCTGCGGGCTTCCAGCCCGTGGCGGGGACCCGGTAGCTGAAGGCACCAGCGAACATGAACACCGCGTAGATGGCCGCAAGCGTCACGAAGGTTTGCCACACGCCGGGATCGCCCGGAGTGGCAAATTTCGACATCAGCAAGGTCGATAAAGGCGAGCCAATCATCGCGCCGCCACCAAAGCCCATGATGGCCATGCCGGTGGCCATGCCACGACGATCGGGGAACCACTTGATCAACGTCGACACCGGCGAGATGTAACCTAGCCCCAGCCCGATGCCCCCGATCAGCCCTGAACCCAGCCACATCAGCCATAGCTGATGCTGGTATACGCCCAGTGCCGAGATCAACAAGCCACCGCACCAGCACACGGCCGACACGAAGCCGGCCTTGCGAGGACCAGCGCGCTCAAGCCAGCCACCCCAGATCGCTGCAGCGCATCCGAGCACCACAAAAAAGAGCGTGTACATCCAACCCAGATCAAACTGGGTCCAGTTGCAATCGGTAGCAAACAGGGCACGCGCGGTACCCGCCAGCTTATCTCCGAAGCTCGCGGCACCTGCCGCGCACGAGGGTAGCGGCGCGCCGTCCGGCCCCAGTAACGCACTGCCCAAAGGCTTCCAGAAGACCGAGAAGCCGTAAGCCATGCCGATACACAAGTGAATCGCCAGTGCCGCAGGCGGCACAAGCCACCGGTTGAAACCCGCGCCGGCGATCGTACGCTCTTTTGCCAGCAGATCCGGCAACCGAAAAAAACCCATATCTCCTCCTGAATGGTTAGTACCCAGGGAAACAATGCACGTTTACCCGATGATGGCCAGCCAGCACCGCTGCGCGATGCGGGCATTTTATGCCCCCACCGGCACGGGTACCGGTCCCTCTGATACAGTCTGCGCTGTATTTATGCAGGAGACCCGGTCGGTCGCTATTCTAATCTGCAATAGTCAACGCAATCTGTATGTTCAAGGTCAGAATCAGTCCGCACTGGGAAATTCGCCGCGCTGAAAGCACTGCGCTGGACACGGCTGTGCTGCTGTCTTTGCTGCGCGCGATCGAGGAAACGGGCTCGATTGCCCGCGCTGCACAAACCGTTGGTTTGTCCTATCGCTATGCATGGGGTCTGCTGCGCGAGGCGGAATCCCTGTTCGGGCACAGCCTGATGCAGACTGGGCGAGGCCGCGGCACCTCGCTCTCGCCACTCGCCGAAAAACTGATCTGGGCGGATCGCCGCATTGCAGCACGATTAACGCCGACGCTCGACAGCCTCGCATCAGAACTCGAAACCGAACTGGGTAAAACCCTAGGGAACACAGGGTCTGTGACTCGGCTTGACGCCAGTCACGGCTTTGCGGTGGCTGCCTTCCTGAAGCAGGCCGGCGAATCCGGTTTGCCGATCGATCTGCGCTACCGCAATAGCAGCGATGCGGTTGCCGCGCTGTCTCGAGGCGAGTCCGATCTCGCAGGCTTTCATGTGCCGCTCGGCGAGTTCGAATCACTGACGATGGAGCGCTACCGGCGCTGGCTCGATCCCAAGGCGCATAAACTGATCCATCTCGCGGTGCGCGAACAAGGTCTGTTCGTCAACCCCGGTAATCCGCTCGGCATCGCGGCGATCACGGATCTCGCGCGCGACCACGTGCGTTTCGTCAACCGCCAGGCCGGTTCGGGCACGCGCACGCTGCTTGAATTATTGCTGGAGCGGCAAAGCATCCTGCCCTCGCAGGTCAGTGGGTTCGAGAACACGGAGTTCACGCACTCGGCGGTGGCTGCGTTCATCGCCAGCGGCATGGCGGACGTCGGCTTTGGCGTGCAGACAGCGGCGGAGCGATTCAAGCTGGATTTCATCCCGCTGGTGCGAGAGCGCTATTTCTTTGCGGTGAAGGCGGAGACGCTGGAACAACCGCAGATGAAGCAACTAGTCTCGGTGCTCTGCTCGAGCAGCTTCCGCGACGCGGTTAATCAATTGCCCGGTTATGACGCCTCTGATACGGGCAAGATACTCACCCTACCGGAGGCATTCGGCTAAGGCTTCACATGCGAGACAGTATTCCACGAGGACAGATTACCGGGCTGCTGCTTGCCGGAGGTTTGGGCAAGCGGATGGGGCATCTCGACAAGGGATTGCAGCCATTGAGCGATTCAACACTGGCCGGTGTGACGCTGCAGCGACTCAAACCTCAGGTGGGACACCTGCTAATCAATGCGAACCGCAATCTGACCCGCTACGCACAATTCGGCTACCCAGTGGTGCAAGATGACATTCTTGGGCATGTCGGTCCGCTGGCAGGCATACACGCGGGGCTTCAACAGTGCAAGACAGCGTATCTGCTCAGCGCTCCGTGCGACACGCCGGGTTTTCCGGGAGATCTTGTACAACGTCTGGCCTTCGCCATGAAACTCGCAGCGGCAGATTTGGCGTTTGCCGTGACGGGCGAGAACAGTCAGCCAGTGCTGCATCCGGTGTTCTGCCTGATGAAAACCTCGCTGCTACCCTCGCTGGATGCGTACCTGCGCTCTGGCGGCCGCAAGGTCGCCGACTGGATGATGCAGCAGCCACATGCGCACGCACACTTTTCCGATCAGACGGCGTTCATGAACATCAATACGCCAGAAGACCTGCAGACTTTCCAATCGAGTTACCGTCCTTGAACTTGAATTGCTTGTCAGAACAAGCGAGAGACTTACTGGCAAGAGCAGGATTTTTCAATTGTTCGAATTTTCGTCAGCCCAACTCCACATGACTGGCGGCATAACGATCGGGAGCCAGCGATATCTCGGAGATCAACTGATCCAGCAACTGGTGATCCTCAAGGACCTGCTCATTTTATTACTGCGTGGTGGGCATGCTCAGCGCATACCGAATGAATGTTACACATAGAAGACTCGCGTAACATCGAGAACCTCTTTCGAAAATCGCATATCTACCCAGATCACTTTTTAGAACCAAAGTCTTCTTATTAAGAATCCTAACCTAGCAGTCGAAAATAGAAAGCACTTCCTCAAGTATGAAAAGCCCGATCTGGTCAGTTGGCATGGGGTTACACCCCTGCGAGGCAACGCAAAGCTAAAAATAGACTGCATTAGATCAGACTGCGGTGAGATAGCCCCCAACTGCATCCCGTCTGCGAGAACCTCACCATCCAATTTCTCGCTGTCGTCGTCGGCAATACAGAAAAACCTCGGCACGTCCGCGATATACTCTTTTGTTCTATCCCATCGTATGCCAACCAAAGCTGCTAGTCGTTATGCGATTTATGCCAAAAAAATCCATGCACTATTCATTCCGACGACTCACCCGTCAAGCTTAACTCCTCCCGCAAACCTTTTACCATCAGGACAGCTGCGCTGAGAGCATTTATCACCAAGACATCAGAATCGGCATCCAGCGTCAGAGGCGCGTAGGCAAGCAGCATGATCCTTTTTGTGTCGGGATTTCGGGCGATTGTCATCATGAATGGCGCAGGTAAATTCGCCTGACGATCTAATAGCAAACCATGCAACGACTCCTCATGCGCGTTAAGAGGCAAACCAACATCAAGATACATCTTGACATGAGCAGACCACTCTTCGACTACCAATGCAACCAGAACACCATCAATCAACATGAGGTGATTCTGGGTCACTGCAGACCGATCGGCGTCCGACAAATTCAACAAGGTACAGATCCTGTCAAGCATGGCATTAAATTCCATCGACAGATCAATCTGGTCATCACTTTTTAAATCGGCGGCAGGAGAAAAACTTGACTGGATATCACGGGCGGAAACGGTTTGATTATTTTCCATGACTATCCTCCGTTTTTACTCCAGGATGATTTGTGAGGTAGCTTTCATTATCTACTTTATTTTTTTGCAACCCGTACAAAGAGAAAACCGCGAGGGCTGCCGCTATAAAATATACTTGCTTCGCCGCCTCAATGCGTACTGATTTATATTGCGGTCCTGATTGAAACTTGCGATATGCAGACTCATTTTTTTTCTTCATGGTCTCGAGAAATCCAGCTCCGGGATTCAGCGCTTCAATGTCGATGCATCCATCATAAAATCCTTCGCTCTGCCATGGGCCAAATAGCGTATCTGCGAGTTTTTCCTTTAGAGTAGTCGACTCAATTAACGCCCCAACCGTACACAACGCACCTATGAGGAGTGGCGCGAACATGGCACGATTTTTTTCAGAATGCGCCTTCTCTCCGTCGAACTTTTGAAATTCATAACCACGGGAATAATGTGAGGCAATTTTACTCATTTGCATACCCAAAAACAAAGTGAACAACTTTGACGGATGAGGTATTGCTGCTGCCACTTTTGGGCTTTTAAAAACAGATTTCGCCATATTTAACAATCGATCCGAGGCAACTGTTGCGGGAGATTCTTTATAAAATATGGCAGAGCTAAATAGACCAACCACAGCACTCCCGAGCGCATCAATCACACCCGAAAGCGGATTGACGCGATGGCCATGAAGGTAAGCTTGATGTTCGGCAATATTGTTCACTCCAAGCTTGAATGCGCTGATGAATCCACTAACATGTTCATGCGATAAGCCAGACATTATGCTGAGCGCATCATCTATCTGTTTTTTATCTATTCTGCTTAACAGACCAAGCATGCCAGGTTGTTTATTCAAGTCCGGAACCGGAATTTTTGTACCTTGGTACATGTTTACAAAAGCGAAGACTCCTTTAACCAACATGTTGGCAGTAGCATCCAAATTATTGTTGGGCAGATGAGCTCCATAGCCCGAGCGGCGGCTACCAAGATTGCTCGCTGCCGGCACCTCCGTACCGGGTGTAGCTGCCACGGGGATATCGGTTCTCGTGGCCGCTGGATTCGCAGGAATTTTCATTTATGTCCTCCTATCAAGCTCCACTTGCGAGTGACCTCAGTGCAGGGAATTTTTTGTTTGATGGTGCAATATACAACTCATCTATTTGTTTTTATTTTTGACCGATGCACTATTCAGTGCACTAGGTTCGTTGTTGATTTTTACGGAAAACCTTTTGAGACAGCTGATAATCGACGCCCGTGGAAATGAACATCGACGGGAAGCACAAGAGGCGTCTAGCAGAGAGAGATAGGGGATCTTGGATGACCAAAACGATCGGCGTCTGCCAAGCGTATGGGCATCCACAACGATTTAACCGAAGGGAGACTAGCGCCTAGCACTTATGTGCTCGAAACCTGCGACAGCGCTTATCCTGCTAACTGGGAATCAATGAGTGGGTCGCGCAACTTGTTTTAATTTCGTTTTGGTGCAGCAGCGAGGGCGCGGCATTGCTGCGATCGCGCCCTCAGTCACGCGACAATCGTCAGGCAGAAGTTTTAGGCTTGAAATGCTTGTCACTGATTCTGAATTTGCCACGGCGGTCGCCCATCAGCTGCCGCAGCTCGGCAATCGACAGCGCGCTGACCTCGTGCATGCGTATCAGCAGCGATGCCGTCACTGGTAAACGGCGATGGCGTATCTTGCTGATCACGGGCGGCGACACCTCCAGCGCCCTTGAGAGCGCGGCATCGTTCTTCAGGTTCAGTTTGCCGATCAGCGAAGCCAGCAGCTGATCCGGGTCATATCGCTGCATCATCTGCACTTTCTCTTGTTCCATGCTTTCCTCATGCGAGTGTTGAAGTCGATGCGATTCTGACCTTGCATCCGTGGTGTATCTTGAGGCTCAACAACGCGAGTGGCAGGCCGCAAAAATTCAGTAAGTCCTGCTGCTTCAGCGCAAACTGTCACGGATGGGCAACGCGGTCTTGTACTTCACCTGCTTCAAAGCGAAGCTCGATTTGATGTTCTTGATACCAGGGATACGAGTGAGGTTCTCGAGAATGAATCGCTCCAGTGCCTGCAGATCGGGTACGACGATGCGCAGCAAGTAGTCTTCATCGCCGGTCATCAGATAGACCTCCATCACCTCGTCGAAATGACTGACGGCTTTCTCGAAACGTTCAAGTGCTGCTGCTTCCTGCTTCTCCAGCGACACGCGAACGAATACGTTCACCTTCAGCCCCAGCGCATGCGGATCGACCAGCGCGACATATTTCGAGATCACGCCATCGCTCTCCAGTTTTTTCACGCGCGATAGCGTCGGCGAAGGCGAAAGGCTGATCTTGGCGGCCAGCTCCACATTGGTCAGGCTGGCGTCCTGCTGCAACCATTTCAGCAGCTTCAGATCTGTTTGATCGAGGTTTTCAATCATAAAAGTTCTCCAGAAGATCTTTTAAAAGCATTTTATGCCGTAAAGGCCCGTTCAGGCGAAGTTTTTCAGCACCACCTGCCGCCCCAATTGTCGTAACGTTGTGACATCAAAAACCCTCCCACTTCACGCCATGGACATGAGTACTCCGGACCACCTGGTACGGCACATCGATATCGACGAACAGGAAACCGCAGAGTGGATCGCCGCGCTGCAATCCGTGCTGGAGACTTCCGGTCCGGAGCGTGCCCGGTTCCTGCTCTCGCAACTCGCCTCCGCGGCTCGCGAGCGCGGTCTCAACTGGCGCGATGCGCGCATCACGCCTTATGTGAACACCATCCGCGCCACTGATGAACCGCCCTACCCTGGCGGTTCAGGGGCGGTAGAGATCGAAGAGCGCATCGCCAGCATCCTGCGCTGGAATGCACTGGCCATGGTGGTGCGTGCCAATCGTGCGCATGGTGAACTGGGTGGACATATCGCCAGCTATGCATCTGCGGCCGATCTGTTTGAAGTCGGGTTCAATCATTTTTTCCGTGCACGTAGCGGCGACTTCGGCGGCGATCTGGTCTACTTTCAGCCGCACTCCGCGCCCGGCATTTATGCGCGCGCGTTCCTCGAAGGCCGTCTGACCGAGGACGATCTCGGACATTACCGGCAGGAGATTACGGCGAAGTCACTCGGGCATCAGGGCTTATCGTCTTATCCGCATCCGTGGCTGATGCCGACTTTCTGGCAATTCCCCACCGGCTCGATGGGCATCGGCCCAATCAGCGCGATCTACCAGGCGCGATTCATGCGTTACCTTGAGCATCGCGGTCTGATGCAGCCGCAGCCGCGCAAGGTGTGGGGCGTATTCGGTGATGGCGAGATGGATGAACCGGAATCACTGGCTGCGCTGTCGCTGGCCTCGCGCGAGAAGCTGGACAATCTGGTGTTCGTCATCAACTGCAATCTGCAACGTCTGGATGGCCCGGTGCGCGGCAACGGGCATATCGTCGATGAGCTCGAAACCATCTTCGGCGGTGCCGGCTGGAATGTGATCAAGCTGCTGTGGGGTTCGGACTGGGACCCGCTATTCGCGCGCGATATCACTGGCGAGCTGGTCGATGCACTCAATCGTACCGTCGATGGCCAGCTCCAGACCTTTGCCGCTCATGATGGGGCCTTCAACCGCGAGCACTTTTTCGGACAGAACCCGGTGCTGCAGGCGATTGGCGCCACCCTGACCGATGAAGAGATCGACCGGCTGAGACGTGGCGGCCATGATCTGCGCAAGATCTTTGCCGCTTATCACGCCGCGCATCACCATCACGGCAGACCCACGGTGATCCTCGCGCAAACCAAAAAAGGCTTCGGCATGGGTACCGCTGGTCAGGGCAAGATGACCACGCATCAGCAAAAGAAGCTCGAGCTGCAAGACCTGCTCGAATTCCGCGACCGCTTCAAGCTCCCGCTGAGCGATGAACAGGTCGATCAGCTGGAGTTTTACAAACCTTCGCCTGACAGTCCCGAGATGCTCCACTTGCAGGAGCGCCGCGCGGCGCTCGGCGGTTATGTGCCACAGCGGATCGCCACGGGCAGTACACTGCGGGTACCCTCGCTGGCCGCGCATGCGCAGTTCGCACTCGAGGCCGGCGGCAAAGACATGTCAACCACCATGGCACTGGTGCGCATGATGGGCAATCTGCTGAAAGACGAACATCTCGGCAAACATGTGGTGCCTATTGTTGCTGACGAAGCGCGTACCTTTGGCATGGCCAACCTCTTCCGTCAGGTCGGCATCTATTCAGCCCAAGGACAGCTGTACGAACCGGAAGACATCGGCTCGATACTCTCGTATCGCGAAGCCAAGGATGGACAGATTCTTGAAGAGGGTATCAGCGAGGCTGGCGCGATCTCGTCATGGACCGCAGCGGCCACCAGCTACTCGGTGCACGGGCTGCCCATGCTGCCCTTCTACATCTACTACTCGATGTTCGGTTTTCAGCGCATCGGCGACCTGATCTGGGCGGCCGCCGACCAGCGCGCACGCGGCTTCCTGATCGGCGCCACCTCCGGACGCACCACACTCGGTGGCGAGGGGTTGCAGCATCAGGACGGCAGCAGCCATCTGGTCGCGGCCACAGTGCCCAACTGCATCTCTTACGACCCTGCGTATGCCTACGAATTGGCTGTGATCGTGGATGAAGGCATGCAGCGCATGCTGGCACGCAATGAAGACGTGTTCTATTACGTGACGGTGACTAACGAGAATGAAGCGCAACCGAGCATGCCCGAGACATCAACCGACCTCCGCGAGGGCATCTTGCGTGGCATGTACTGCGTATCGCCCTGTCAGCAGCCGCAGGTCAGGCTGCTCGGCGCGGGTCCCTTGCTGAAAGAAGCGATGGCCGCTGCCGATCTGCTGGAGGGCATTTTCTCGGTGCGTACCGAGGTATGGAGCGTCACCAGCTTCTCGGAACTCGCGCGTGACGGCATCGCCTGCGAACGTGAGCGTCGCTTGCAGCAAACCAGTAGCGAAGCCTGGGTTACTCGCCAGCTGGCTGACAGTAATGCGCCAGTGATTGCGGTGTCCGACTATGTGCGTGCGGTACCGGAAACCATCCGCGCCTATGTGCCCGCGCGGTATGTGACGCTGGGCACGGATGGCTTCGGGCGCAGTGACACGCGTGCGTGCTTGCGGGATTTCTTCGAGGTCGATGCGAAATGGATCGCGTATACCGCACTGTGCGAAGTGTTCGCCAGCACCAAAACGGCTGCCGAGATGCGCGCAATCGCCTCGCGGCTAGAACTGGATATTGACAAGCCGCTGGCCTCGACCATCTGAACTAGCCGAACACGCGCTCCATCTCGCGCCGGAATTTGACCGCCGGTGCGCTGGCATCAAAGGCGACATCATTCCAGCCAACCGCGGTGCCCGCTTTCACGGGCCGCACGAGCTTCACGCCATGCGCCAGCCCAAGCGGCAGACCGCCCAGCGCCAGTGATTCCTTCGCGGGCAGCAGCTTGCCGTAGACCGTGAAGCCGCCTTCGCCATCGAGCATCTCGCCTGCCGCCAGATCGCGCTTTGCCGTCGCAACGACATCGCCGTTCCAGCAGATGGGCGCGCCGGTCGATTCATGTCGCACGCCGGCTGAGGCCACGCTGATACCCAGTTCGAGGCCGATCAGGTGATAGGGCTTGTACATCGAGGAGTACTGTCCGCTCGGATCGGTGAGCAAACCATATTCCTTGAAGCAGCGCGCGACATAGTCGCTATCGGCAGCAAAGGTCACGTACACACCCCAGCGCAAGTCGCGGAATACAGGGCGCGTGTCGCGCTCGACACTGGAGATGACCTCGACCTGTCCGCGCACATCAAGAATACCGCCATCCGATTGCGGTTTCAGGATACGTGCAAGATCATCAACGCCCACCGGTGGAAAACGCAATCCATGCGGCGCGGACAAACCCGTCGCGTTCGCGACCGACGCCATTTCAATCGCGCTCTTGGTACCGTCGAGGAAGCTGTTGAACATCTGCGCATTCATGCCGCCGCGCTCGGCCTCCTCGGGCGTCAGCCCGTAGTGCTGCCAGACCGTCTCTGGTGTGGAGGCGTGGTAGCTGGGCAAGTATTTCGTGCCCTTGCCCGCAGCAACAACCGAGAAACCGGCAGCGCGTGCCCAGTCGACCATCTCGCAGATCAGCGCGGGCTGATCACCATACGCGAGCGTGTAGACGATACCTGCCTCATCGGCGCGACGCTTCAGTAAAGGTCCGGCCAGCGCATCGGCTTCGACATTCACCATCACGATATGCTTTTTGTGCTCGCAGCAGGCAAGCACATGCGCAATGCCAATCGCGGGGTTACCGGTCGCATCAATGATGATGTCGACATAGGGCGAGGTGATCAGCGCCATACCGTTATCGATGATCGCGGTATTACCCTGCTTTGCTGCCTGCTCCAGCGAGCTCGCCGCAAAAAAATCATCCTTCCAGCCGACATTGCGCAGCGCCGCCTTTGCACGATCCGGCGACAAGTCCGCAATACCCACCATGTGAATGCCGGGTGTGCGTGGCACCTGAGAAAGGTACATCGAACCGAACTTGCCGGCACCGATCATGCCGACGCGCAAAGGCTTGCCGTCTGCAGCCCGTCGCTGCAGTTTTGCGTAAAGATTCATGATGACCTCAGGCCGCCTGACCGTCGGGAATGCCGTACAGCTCGGAGGCTGGCGTGCCCTCTTTCCAGGGCAGATCAACCGGGTAATCCTTCACCAGGCAATCGTCAGGCAGACAGTCGATCGCATCGAACTGGCGATGCGCGATATAGCCGGGACGCTTGAAGCGACGAATATGATTCGACACCGCGCACAAGCTCAGGTAAACCGCGACGCGATTCCATGGCGAGAGATTGGGCGACGACGCATGCACCAGACAGCCATGGAACATGATCATCGAGCCTGCCGGTCCCTTGGGCGCGACGATGCCGCCCTTGTCGACCAGCGTGCGAATGTTGTCGTTGCTGATGGTCCACAACGGATAGCTGGTGGTCGAGGTGTCATGTCCTGCTTCCAGCGCACCCATCTTGTGGCTGCCGGGGATGAACATCAGCGGCCCGTTGAATTCATTCACCTCGTCAAGAAAGATCGCGACATTCATCGCGCGCGCGTCGGGCATCGCATCATCATTGAGCCAGGTACCGTAATCCTGATGCCACTGCCAGACATCACCATCAAAAGCCATCTTGCCGTTGATCTTGAATTGGTGCATGTAGAGCTTCTCATCGAACAGCTGCTCGACCGGTCTGATCATGCGCGGATGACGCGCCAGCCGCGCGAACGGCGCGCTGTACATGTGCGCAGCGAAGTTTGTGCGTACCGAGGTCTTGCCTTTCTCGCGGATATTCTCGGGGCGATCCTGCGCATACAGGCTCGGCACTTCATCAGTGAGTTTTTTTACTTCTTCCGGCGTGAAATGCGAGGGGAAGAAGAGATAGCCGTCGCGGTCGAACTGCTCCAGCTGTTGCTGAGTGAGTTTCATCTCGGTCTCCTGTGATTATTTCTGTTGTACCGGTGGTTGTTCCGGCAATTGTTCCGGTAGTTGTCTCTGTCGTTTCTTTTTTTGGGTCTGATGGGTTCAGGCGTGCTGCTTGTCCGGTTCTGCAAGACTGCTCACTCGCGCCACCAGCGTCTGTCCAGCGTTCTCGCAGTGATGTAGCGCCAGCTGCTGCGCGGCGCGGTCATCGCCCTCCAGGATGGCTTCCAGCATGCGCTCATGCTCGTCCCAGATCGCAGCGCGCGCGCCCACCTGGCTCAGGGTAGCGCCCATGATGCGACGGATATGGCTCCAGTGCCGCTCGGCGCTTTGCGCGAGCACCGGATTACCCGCTGCTTCATAAATCGCACGATGGAAAGCCAGATCAGCCTCGATCATGCTGCGCAGGTCTTTGCCGCGCGAGGCCTCGCGACCGCCAGTGACAAGCTTGGGTGAGAGCCGTGCACGACGGCGCGCGGCCTCGCGTGCGGCTAGCCCATCCAGCACCGAGCGCACCTGATACAGATTGGCGATGTGATCCACCGTCAGCGGCGCCACCATCACGCCGCGCCCGCCAGCATCGATCACCAGACCATCGCGCTTGAGCAGCAGCAAGGCCTGCAGCACTGGCTGACGGGAGACCGAGAGGCTCTCGGCCAGCGCCTCCTGCGTGATGCGCTGGCCCGCCTTGAAACGGCCCTCGCAAATCGCATCGAGAATGGCCTGATAGGCCTGCTCCGCGAGGTCAGGGGCGACGGCAATGGGGGAAATCGGGGCGATCACGGGCACAACAATCCTGTTTCTGTCTTCTGTATACAGAATACATGGCTACCATGACAAGTGCAAGCGCAGGGGGGCGCCAAGCCGAAGCACAAGGAAAAATGCCAAATTAAACAGGGCCTTATGACTTGCCCCCAGGGGCAAGTCGAGACAACACCGCTCAGCTCGCCCGTCTGGCAAGCGACAAAATCCGCTCTGCCTTGATCAGCACCGGCTTATCGACCATCTTGCCATCGACCTGAACAGCGGCGCCGTCGGCTGCGCCAGCGGCTTCGATTACGCGGGTGGCCCAGGCGATCTCGTCGGCTTGCGGCAGATAGCTCGCGTTCACGGTCGCGACCTGTTTGGGGTGGATGCAGAGCTTCGCACCAAAACCGAAGCGCTTGCCCCGCAGGATGTCCGCGGTCAGCACGGTGGCATCGTCAATCGCCGTGGTCACCCCATCGACCGGCGCCGACAGCCCGGCCAGCTTCGATGCCAGCACCAACTGAGAGCGGAAGTAGTCGAGCTCACGGTCATCATTCTCGATACCCATGTCGACGCAGAAGTCGATGGTGCCAAAGATCAGCCGCGACACCTTGTCGCAGGCGGCCAGTTCTGTCAGGTGGGCGATGCCCTGCGCGCTCTCGATGAGGAGCTTCACTGCTCTCGCACCAGCGGCCGTCACGCGCTTCACATCAGCCACGTCGCCCGCCTTGGGCAAAATGATCTCGGCGACGTTCGCCTGTCCGCACAGGGCCAGATCGCGCGCGAACCATTCGGTATCCGAGCTGTTGATGCGCACCGCGACGGGCTTGCCATGGTCCAGCCAACTCGTCAGCGCATCGCGAGCCGTGTCCTTGTCGGCGGGCGCGACCGCATCTTCGAGATCGATGATCACGCGATCCGCGCCCGCCCCGAGCGCCTTGTCAAAGCGCTCGGGGCGGGTCGCGGGAACAAACAGATAGGAAATCGGTGCCGCTGATGCGATGTGCATGAAAGTCTCCGAGGCGCTCAGATCGCCTTTTCTTGTTTGAGTGCCGCGATCGCCTCAGCGGAATAACCGAGCGTCGAGAGAATGGCCTCGGTGTGCTCTCCCAGAGCAGGAATCGCATCCATGCGCGCTTCCCAGCCATTGCTCGCACCGGGCGGCAGCAAGGCTGGCAGCTTACCGACCGGCGAAGCCACCTCGGCCCATCGCTGCCGGGCTCTGAGCTGCGCATGCTGCCACAGGTCTTGCATGTCGTTCAGTCGCGCATTCGCGATCTGCGCCTTTTCGAGCCGTTCTGTCACCTGCTCTGCAGTCATCGAGGCAAAACTATCTCGAATGATGCCGTACAGCTCTTTGCGTGCCGCGCTGCGCAGTGTGTTCGATGCAAAGCGCGCATCGGTCGCCAGCGCCGGCTGTTGAAGCACTTGTTCGCAGAACACGACCCATTCGCGCTCATTCTGCAGGCCGAGCATCACGGTCTTTCCATCGCCGGCCGGGAATGGGCCATACGGATAAATCGTCGCATGCGAGGCGCCTGCGCGTACCGGCGGCGACGCGCCATCGAACGCGTAGTACAGGGGAAAGCTCATCCATTCGACCATGCTCTCCAGCATGGACACATCAATGCGACAACCCTTGCCCGTGCGACCGCGCTGTATCAGCGCCGCGAGGATATTCGTGTACGCGTACATGCCTGCCGCGATATCGGCGACCGAGCAGCCCGCTTTTGACGGTTCGTCTTGCGTGCCGGTCACGGACAAGAAACCAGATTCGCTCTGGATCAGCAGGTCATAGGCTTTTTTGTCGCGATACGGACCGTCAGCGCCATAGCCGGAGATATCGCAGACAATCAGCTGCGGGAATGGCTCGTGCAGCGCGTCGTAAGACATGCCGAGACGTGCAGCCGCGCCGGGCGCAAGGTTCTGCACCAGCACATCCGCATCGGCCAGCAAGCGTTCCAGAATGACTTTGGCCTCGTCGTGCTTCACATCGAGTGTCAGGCTTTCTTTGGAGCGATTGGTCCAGACAAAATGCGAGGCCATGCCATGCACGCGCTCATCGTACGCGCGCGCGAAATCGCCCACGCCGGGACGCTCGATCTTGATCACGCGCGCGCCAAGGTCGGCCAACTGGCGCGTGCAGAAAGGTGCTGCGATCGCGTGTTCAAGAGTAATTACCGTGATGCCATCCAACGGGCGCATAGAATTTCCTGTCTCTGTTTTTTTTGGGTCGCCAGAAAGGCTCATCAGGCCAGCGTCGCCTCGGCCTGCAAGCACAGCTCGCCGCGGGCATTTGCTGCCCAGAGCTGCACTCGGCCATCGTTCGCCAGCTTGCCATTGACGCTGAAGGTATCGATGTCGAACACCGGACTGACGGCGCGGAAACTGAATTCTGCCACTGTCTGCTCAGGCAGTTCGCGCCGCACCAGATCCATCAGCAGGGTCGCGATCAGTGGGCCGTGCACGATCAAGCCCGGGTAGCCCTCGACCTCGGTCACATAGCTGCGATCGTAGTGAATCCGGTGCCCGTTGAAGGTCAGCGCCGAGTAACGGAAGAGCAGCACTGGATCGGGCGTGATGGTTTTTGACCATTGCGCATCAGTGGGCGCAGGCTTGGGTACGGCGGGAGTCGCACCCGGCTGAGCATGGTCACGGTAGACGATGTCGTGCTCTTCGCGCACGGCGAGCCGGCCGCCAGCGCTGATCTCGTGCTCGACGGTCACGAACGCCAGCCGACCGCTGCTGCCGGTCTTGGCGCTGATGTCCTTGATACGAGATACGCGTGTCGCGGTCGCCCCCACCGGCAGCGGCGCGGCAAAGCTCAAACGACCACCCGCCCACATGCGACGTGGCAGTTCGACCGGCGGCAGGAAACCGCCACGCTTGGGATGACCGTCCGGCCCGAGGGCCGACGCCGGGCTGACCGCCCAAAAAAACAACCAATGCCAGAGATGAGGGAGCGCGTCTCCCTCGCGAAAATGCTCATCGCGATCAAGCGTCGCCGCCATCGCGTTCACGATGGCGGTATGCATCAGGTCTTCACGTGTCTCGGACCGGCCTGTCCATTGACGCAAATGGTCAAGATCTAGAGGCGGCAACAGCGGGTTCATGGCGCGCAGGGCTCAGAGTGCAAAGCGCGCATTCTGTGCCACCCGCCCGAGCCCGGCAATTTGCATTTTTTGAAGTAATGATTGCGGCGGCGGGACTTGCCAGTTTTGGAAGATGCGCAGCGATGCTCCTAACGAGTCACAGTGTTTTTTTGGCGTCGGCGAGCGCGTAGATCTCGGAGATCATCTCGCCGACCGGAGAATTCCTCACTTGCTCGAAACGGAACTTCGCGCGTCGGTCTCCCATCATGTCGCGTAACTGGCGAGCGCTCCAGCCGCTGACTTCTTCCATACGGATCAGGAGCTCGGGTGTGACAGGAATCTCACCACTGCGAACCTTCTGAATCAGTGGTCCGGGTACTTCAAGCGAACGTGCCAGACCATTGTCCGAACGCCGCTCAAGGTTCGCGCGCAGCGCGGTCAGCAAGCGACCCGGGTCGTAACCATCGCTGGTTGGTCGTGATGTTTTCATGACAGGCGTCGAAGGGATGAATGAGGAAAGCGAGCGATGCCAGATTATCCCATGGACGCTGAGGCAAGTGACCGCGGTACTTGCCGCAAACACTTGCCGAACACAGAAAACACTGCATTTCATGATCCGCGACAGCGGTGGCACAGCGGTCATCATTCTGCATAGCAATGATTCGTCAACAAAACACCGACCAGACCCTAACTGCTATAGCACAGGACACATCGGGTCGCACGAGGCAGGCGTTCGATCCAAGCGCGTATAATGCGGCCGTTGTTCAGTTCGATCCGTTTGATCCGTTCGCTGAGGGTGGCTGCGGCCACCCCGTCGGTTATAGCCATCCTGTCTCCTCCGATGCTCTCCTCCCCCCAACCTCCTGATTCCGGCTTCGTGCAAACCGGAGGGAGCTTCACACCCTCCGTCCAGCGTGAGTCGCTCGCCCTCGGGCTGATCCTGTTGCTGTGGCTGTTCTCCACGGCCTGGATGCGTCCGTTAGGCATGCCTGATGAAGGCCGTTATGTCGGCGTTGCGTGGGAAATGGTGCGCTCGGGCGACTGGCTCACGCCGACGCTGAACGGACTTCCCTACTTCCACAAGCCACCGCTGTTCTACTGGATCACGGCACTATCGCTGTGGGCATTCGGTAATGTCGAGTGGGCGGCTCGGCTCGCCTCGTTGCTGGGCGCGATGCTATGCGCGGGCAGTGTCTATCTGTTGCTGCGCCGCTGGATGCCCGAGCGGCTGGCGCGCTGGTATCTGCCAGTGCTCGCCACCACGCCCATCTTTTACGGCGGAGCGCAGTACGCCAACCATGACATGCTGGTGGCCGGATTCATCAGCGCTGCAATCGCGCTCGTCGCCGATGCTGCCTTGTCGATGCAGGCAGGTCGCCGCTGGCGCTGGCAATTGGCCGGCGGATGGGTGGCCGCTGCGCTGGGCCTGCTGAGCAAAGGGCTGATCGGTATCGTGCTGCCGGGCGGTGTGATCTTTTTCTGGATGCTGATGAGCGGACGCTGGCGCCAGATCATCCGATTGTTCTGGTGGCCCGGCCCGCTACTGTTTCTTTTGGTGGGCGCGCCATGGTTCTTGCTGATGCAGCGACAGTTTCCGGACTTCTTGCACTACTTTTTTGTGTATCAGCACTTTCAGCGCTTCTCGCAGGGCGGGTTCAACAATCCACAACCGCTCTGGTTCTATCCTGCCGTACTGTGCTTGACCTCACTCCCGTGGGCGCCATGGCTGCTGGCACGCTGGCGTATCGATCGCTCGGCTGCGGGTGCACCGCCTGACGACACCGCCAAGGCCATCCGGCGACTGCTGTGGACCTGGGTTGTGCTGATCCTGGTTTTCTTTTCTATCCCCTCATCCAAGCTGGTGGGCTATGTGCTTCCGGTGGTGCCACCGCTATTGGCGCTGATTGCCGAGGCTTTCGTGAGCGCTTTTTCCATCAGCGCGCGCTGGCGCATCGCGCTGCTATTGCTCGCGGGCGGCCTGTGCATCGTCGGGACTATCGCTGTCACCCAGGCTGACGACATCTCCAGCGAGCCGCTGGCAGCAGCCTATCGGCAAAACGCACAAGACGGTGAGCCACTGGTCTTTGTGCGCACCTATCGCTTCGACGTGCCGTTCTACGCAACACTTCGCGAACCTGTGACGGTGGTGAGTGACTGGACTACGCCAATCACCAAAGACAGCTGGCCCAAAGAGCTGGCTGACGCGTCGCGATTCAGACCGGCGCTCGGGCAGCACGTACTGGTCGATGTGACCCGGATGAAAGCCTTTCTGTGCAGCCAGCCCGTTAGCTGGGTGATCGTGCCCGCCGACTACGCGGCGGGAGTCGACGCACTCAAAAATATTGCACCCGTTGCGCGCAACAGACTCTATGTGTTGCTGCGGGTCGATGCGTCCGGCCCGGATATGCACTGCCGCTGAATTGATCCCATTGAATGGATTAAATCACCTTTGAATACCTGCAAACCGATTCGGATAAGCACATCTCGGAACAAGGAGCTCACCATGATGATCAACCGTACTGCCGCCTGTCTGTTCACCGCTGCGACGATCACCTTCGCGGCCGGCGTTGAGGCGCAGACCGCCTCACCGCCCGCCGGACTCGATGATGCGGCTGTGCAATCGACGCGCGCGATGGCCAACGAGTTACTGACTCAACTGGGCCAAAAGCTGAAAGCGTCGCTATCGGCGGAGGGACCGGAGTCGGCGGTCAGCGTGTGCAAGGAAGCCTCGCCCGCGATCGCCAAAGCGCTCTCTGCAAAGCACGGTGCGCAGATGACACGCGTCGGCACCCGAGTGCGCAATCCGGCACTGGGTACGCCGAACGCTTGGCAAAAAGAAGCACTGGCACAGTTTGAGATGCGGCTGTCACAGGCCGAGTCGCCGACCAACATGGAATACTGGAGCGTGGTGGATACCGGTAACGGCAAGCGCGAACTTCATTACGCGAAAGCCATCCCGGTACAAGCCATGTGCGTGACCTGCCACGGGACAGCATCGGACATCCCAGCCACGCTGGCAGAAAAAATCCGCGCAGAGTATCCGCAAGACCAGGCCACTGGCTACAGCGTGGGCAAGCTGCGCGGTGCCGCAGTGATCAGCCGTCCCCTGCCCTAGTACAGCCTCGACACAAGACGCACACCAACAAGCGTAAGAATGCCGTCAGACTACAGGCGCATTGTTCTCGCTGGGTTGTGCTACCCGCGTAACAGGAACGAACGTGTCAATCAGTAATCCAGAATTCTCTCAGTCCTCGATCATGCAGCCGGTCAATGTGACCGGCATGGGCAATCGCGCTCACGACTCGTTGCCAGTGCTGCTGCTGGCAGCTATCGGGGTGGTATTCGGCGATATCGGTACCAGCCCTTTGTACGCGCTCAAAGAATGCTTCAGTCCCGAGCATGGCATTCCCTATTCCGAGGGTGCCGTGCTGGGCATCGTCTCGATGATCGTCTGGTCACTGATTCTGATCGTGACGGTCAAGTATGTCGTGTTCGTTCTGAGAGCGGACAACAATGGAGAGGGCGGCGTGCTGTCGCTGATGGCACTGGCGATGCGCGCAACGCGATCCGACCGGCAAAAGATCACGACCGGTCTGCTGATGCTGGGTGCACTGGGCGCCTGCATGCTGCTGGGCGAATCGGTGATCACGCCAGCGATCTCGGTGCTGTCGGCGGTTGAAGGCCTGGAGGTGATCACGCCCGACCTGAAACGCTATGTGATACCGATCACGCTCGTGATCGTCATCCTGCTGTTCTACGTGCAAAGCTACGGCACGGCAGCCGTGGGGCGCTGGTTCGGTCCCATCATGCTGATCTGGTTCTCGGCGCTGGCCATACTCGGCATGATGAACATCTGGCAGAACCCGATGATTCTCAAGGCGGTCTCGCCATACTACGCGGCGGCCTTCATTCACGAGCATGCGCTGCAGGCCTATATCGTGATGGGGTCGGTGGTACTGGCCGTCACGGGCGTTGAGGCACTGTATCTGGATATGGGGCATTTCGGACGCAAGCCGGTGCGGCTGGCTTGGCTGCTGGTCACCTTGCCTGCCCTGCTCACCAATTATTTCGGTCAAGGCGCGCTACTGCTCAGCAACCCGCAAGCTGCCGAAAACCCTTTCTTCCTGATGGTGCCCGAGTTTCTGCTGTGGCCCATGGTTGTCCTGGCGACTGCCGCGACCGTGATCGCTTCGCAGGCCGTGATCTCTGGCGCGTTTTCGCTGGCGAATCAGGGCATTCTGCTTGGTTTTCTGCCGCGCATGCAGATCCTTCACACCTCGGAAACCGAGCGTGGCCAGATCTACATGCCGATGGTGAATTGGCTGCTACTGGTGCTGGTCATTTTTACGATTATTCAGTTCAGAGAGTCTGGCAACCTCGCAGCCGCGTACGGCATCTCGGTGACGACCACCATGCTGATCACCACCAGCATGCTGGCGGTGGTGATGTACAACGAATGGAAAATCAAACCCGTGTTCGTTGTACTCCTGGTGGCGATATTTTTCGTGCTGGATTTTTCGTTCTGGACGGCCAATCTGATCAAAGTGAAAGATGGCGGGTGGTACCCGCTGGGACTGGGTGCAATCTGCTTTGTGATGCTGACCACCTGGTACAAAGGCCGCCGGCTGCTGCGCGAGCGCATCGTCGCCGACTCGATACGGCTGCAGGATTTTGTGTCGGCGCTGCTCGCGCATCCGCCGCATCGGGTCGAAGGCACGGCCGTGTTCCTGACCGCGCACATCGATTTCGTGCCCGTGGCGTTGCTGCACAACCTGAAACACAACCGCGTGCTGCACGAGCGCGTGATTTTCCTGAAACTGTCGATCTGGGATGTCCCTTATGTGCGTGACGAAGAGCGATTGACGGTGAGTGAGCTGGGCAGCAATGTGTACGTGATCCGCTCTGTGCACGGCTTCAAGGAGACGCCAGACATCAATCAGGTGCTGGCGCTGCTCGAGCAGCAGCATGGCATGAAGCTGGATCTCGCCGATACCTCATTCTTCCTCGCGCGCGATACCGTGGTGCCCAGCAACCTGCCAGGCATGGCCATCTGGCGCGAGCGGCTGTTCGCGTGGATGATGCAAAACGCTGCGAAGCCATCCGATTTCTTCAAGATACCGCCCAACCGGGTGGTGGAGCTCGGCACCAAGATCGAGATCTGACCGGCTCGCGCCTGCTCAGTCTCCTGCGGCGAGGCCTTCCCGCCTCGGGTCAGCGCCGCCGGTCCAGCCGTCGCGATCCCGGACAATGGCCTGTACACCGCTGGGCATGGGCATCACGCTGACGCGATGTCCCTTGTCACGCAGCGAGCTCGCAAAGCTCTCCAGCGCCGTGCCACGCTCGAGTTCGATATCGCGATTGCGGCTGCCCATGTTCGGATGCGCAATGGCCTGCTGCACATCCATCCTCCAGTCGAGCACACCGATCAGTGTCTTGGCGACAAAATTGATGATCGCGCTGCCGCCGGGCGATCCCGCCAGCAGATAGAGCTGATCGCCGGAAGTCGCGATCATCGGTGCCATTGAGCTACGCGGCCGCTTGCCGGGCTCGATACGGTTGGCGACCGGTCTACCCTGCGCGTCGCGCGGCGAGAGCGAGAAATCGGTCAGCTGATTGTTCAGCAAAAATCCGCGCACAAAGATCTTGCTGCCGAATTCAGATTCGATCGTGCTCGTCATCGACACGCCATTGCCGTCGCGATCGACGGCGACCAGATGCGTCGTCGATGGCAGGTCGGGCGCATTGCCCTGCCCACGCCGCTCAAGAAAGCCCACCGGGTCGCCGGGCAAGGCCGTACCCATGCTGATCCGGCCATCGATGTGCGCACCGCGTGCCTGCATGTAAGCGGGATCAAGCAGTGCTCTCACCGGGACACGAACGAAAGCCGGATCAGCGAGATAACGGTCGCGGTCCGCGAATGCCAACCGGCCCGCCTCGGCAAAGTAATGCAGCGCCTCCAGCGACAGCGGCATCATCTCGTCCACCCGGTGCTGTTCCAGCATGCCCAACATTTGCAGCACGGCGATACCCCCTGACGACGGCGGACCCATGCCGCACAAGCGCAGCGCACGATAAAGTCTGCACACCGGCTCACGCTCCACGGCTCGGTAACTGGCGAGATCCTCCAGGCTGAGATCGCCCGCTCTGGCATGCGCGCGCACGGCGGCCACGATGTCGTTCGCTATCTCGCCCTGATAAAACGCCTGGGGACCCTGTCGAGCGACGCTCCTCAGCACCTGCGCCAGCGCCGGGTTCTTCAGCAGATGCCCGACAGCCGCAGGCTTGTCATCCGGATAGAAATACGCTCTCGCCGCCGGCTGATCGTACAGATCACGATTACCTGCGATTTGCGCATGCAGCCGCGGTGAGACCGGAAAGCCCTGCTCCGCCAATCGGATCGCGGGCTCGAACAGACGCGCCCACCGCAAACGACCGTGGCGCCCATGCGCTAGTTCCAGCATGCGCAGCAGCCCGGGGGTTCCGACCGCCAGTCCGCTGTTGACGGCCTCGGCAAATGCCAGCGGTTTCCCATCGATGAGGAAACGTGCATCGTTTGCCGCCCGGGGCGCGGTCTCGCGCCCATCGTAACTACGCACACGGCGACTACCGGCGTCATACGCCAGCAGGAAGGCGCCGCCACCGAGCCCGGATGACTGTGGCTCGACCAGTGCCAGCACGAGCTGCATCGCAATCGCCGCATCCATCGCGGAACCGCCTTGCCGCAATGCCCAGGTACCCGCCTCCGTGGCCAGCGGGTTGGCCGATGCCGCCATCCAGTGACGGGCTCTTGCCAACCCTTTGCTCGTCTGCGCCGTCGCCTGCTCGGGATTGGCGTCGGCGGTGTCGGGCGCGCGCGCCCTCAGCGGCGAGGGCAAGACCAGAACGACGATGAATAGCAGTTTCAGCAGTTCGCTTGACAATCGGGTCATGGCAGAGAGGTGAGAGGTTCTGAGTTGGCAGATGTATCCGCAGTGTTCTGCAATGATGCCATCAAGAAATTGTGCGGTATGATCTTATCTAAAGTGCACAGACCAGCAGACGGACCCACCACCTTGATTTTTGCCGGCTGCTGCCGATTGATCTGTCTCATTGTCCGACCAGGAAACCAGGATGGCTGAAGAAGCCGAAGACAACAAGCCCGCCGAAGGCGCCGAAGCCGCGCCGGCCCCAGCCCCCGAGGCAGCGCCGCCGTTAGAGCCTATCGTCAAAAAGAAGAAGATCGATGGCGACCACGCGGGCGCGCACGGTGGCGCATGGAAGATCGCTCTGGCCGACATGATGACGGCGATGATGGCGTTCTTTCTGCTGATGTGGCTGCTGGGCTCGACCAACGAAGACCAGCGCAAGAGTATTGCCGACTACTTCAAGCCTACCTCGCACAGTAACGTGACGATGAGCGAGCGTCCTGGCCCGGGCGGGCTCATGGGCGGCTTCTCGGTGATGGATAGCGATGGGATGCCGTATGCCGGCAAGACCACGAGCGTCTTCGAGCGCGAGACCCCACGCTCGGAAGCCGGCACGCAATCCGGCGATGGCAAGACCAAGGATGAGACCAAAGACAAGAATCCCGATGAACTGTCGGCCGAGGAACGACAGCGGATCGCGGCCGAGGCTGACCAGAAAAATTTCGACAAGCTCGAGAAAGAGGTGCGCGAGAGCCTGTCGCTGAACAAAGAACTCGAAAAGATCAAAGACCAAGTGAAATTCGTCCGCGAGAAAGATGGGCTGCGCATCGAAGTAATCGACAAGGCCGATTTCTCGATGTTTGGCCTCGGCACGAACAAGATGCAAGCGCGGGCCATGACCCTGATCCGCGAAGTTGCCAAATCACTGGCGGCCATGCCGAACAAGGTCGCAGTACGCGGGCATACCGACAGTCTGGCCTATGACGATGGCGTGAACAGCAACTGGTCATTGTCGGGTATGCGTGCCGAGACCACGCGACGCCTGCTACAAGAGGCCGGGCTGCCCGAGAGTCGTTTCCAGCGCATCGAGGGCGTGGCCGATACGGTGCCCTATGTGCCCAACAATCCCGCTGATCCGCGCAATCGGCGGATCAGTATCACCATCCTGTATCAGGATGTCGGCGGCAAGGCGTAAACCCCATGCGCGCTATTCTGCACGCCGGCCTGTGTCTGTCGCTTGTGATGGCCGGAGTTGACGTCCTCGCGCAGAACGCCCCTGCGGCAAACGCCAAACCTGCCGAGCAAAAACCTGCAGCAGCGGCCACCGACACAAAAAAGCCCGCCGAAGAAAAAAAATCGGCAGACACCAAAACCACCGCTGGCAAGCCGGAGGCGAAAACTGACCCGAAGATGGGCGCCAAGGCAGACCCAAAAGCGGAAGCCAAGGCCGATAACAAGACTGCCAGCGGTCAGGGTGGCAAGGCCGATCCAAACGCTGCCGACAGCGTCATGTCTTCAGCGAACGACAAAGATTCCCGCAAGAACGCCAAGAGCGATGGGCCACCCTGTGTGGTCGCCGAGTTCCGCGCGCTCGGGATCGATGTGCATGATCCGGTGAAACGCCGCACGCAAGCGATGAGCTGGCTGAAAAAACGCGCGAAGAACTGTTCGGTCGATCAACTGCTGATGATCAGGAATAATCGCTCGCAGTGGATGGGCACGGCGGACTCGGCCACGATGGCCGCTGAGGTGGATGCGTTGCTGGAGGTGTTCGCCGCGGATAACCCACAAGTCGCCGCGCTCCTGTACGGCACGGTGCCCCCACCGGCCGAAGAGAAGTAAGCTGACAACGATGCCCCGCAGGGCCGAGATAGCTTTAAGAAACGTCTAACACAGACGGCTGAGAACTCAGCCGTCGCGTCCCATCATCAGGAAAGAAGGAATCGCAGCCTTGATGCGGCTGCGCGCCACTGGCATGCGCGCGGCTTCGTTGACCGCAGGACGCTGTACAGGCTCGGGCGTGGAATTGCGCACCGCGCGGAAGCGGTCAAGAATCGAGCCGCTGACCTTCTGCGTGAGCGCGCCGTGTTTCGAGGCCTGACGGATATCGGCTTCGGTCTGGCCCAGCTGCTCAATGGAACGACCAAAGTCGAGGAAATTCTCGCGAATTTCTTCATTGGTCGTCATGACGAAGAATTCATTGCCGAAGAACTCGCCCGCGCTATTGCTGTACATGACGGGCGGCGACAGGAAGAATCCGGCGTTGAATGATTTTGAGAAAATGCCCTCGTAGGTCTGCAGGTTGTCCACGCGGCTGGGCACGATCACCAGCTTGGGCGGATTGCGCATGCGCGAGTTGAAGACGAACGAGAAACGGTTGACGAATTCGAGCGTGCTGTCGAGTTCGACACGCGAGAGCGAGCTGGGTACCAGCACGAGATCAAACTCGAAAAGAAAATCCGGAGGCAGCACATCAGCCCAGGTCAGGTCGGCAATCACCACTTCCATCGTCTCCACCGATTTGCGGAGCGATTCCTTGGCTTTCAGCAGTGCGACGCCGGATCCTTTGGCATTCGGCAGGTCCACCGTCTGGCAATTAATGCCAATCGGATAAGCTTTTTTGACCCATTTACCAGAAGTCGCCTGATGGTCAAAATCAATCAGAGAAGTCTTCTTGCCCGATATATAGGCAAAATAGGCCGCTAAATTGGCAGATACAGTGCTTTTGCCAACCCCACCCTTTTGACTGGTTATCAGTATTTTAAGCGCCTTGCTCATGAGATTCCTCTGATTTTGATGCAAGCCTTTGATTTTGGGGCACATTCCCAAATAAAATATTGCCTTGAGGGAAATTTTGCCATAATATAACTCGGAGTATAGATCAATAGTTTTTGAATACTCAATATTTTTTTGAGCTGGCTTCAAAATTTACATAGACAATAGGGATTCGATTATGGCAAAAGCCTCGTCAAAACCGACCATGATGCGCTTTGAACCGAAGACCGGCTGGTCCGAGGCAGACGCATCACCAACGGCCGACGTAGTATCGATCACTGACCATCCACGCATGGAGTCTCGCATTGAACCTCGTGTGGAATCCATTGAAGATGACCACTACTCTGCAGAGGCACTGGTCGCGCTAGGCGAATCGATCCAAGATGTCTTCGATAGTCTGCAGATCAATGATCCTCGTCTGCAGGCATGGACACAGGTGCATGCTGCGATCAAACTGATCGGCACCAAGCTGCAAGAGAAAAAAGCGCTCGAAGCGCGCATCATCGCGCTGGGCAAAGAAGTCGAGAGCGTGCGCAATCTTGCCTCCGAGCTGGTCGTCTCCGCCTGCCGCAGCGAACAGGAAGTGCATGAAACCTCCAAGCTCCGCTTGCAGATCGCCGAGTCGCTGAGCGACAAACTCGTGTCGGCGCTGAAAGGCTAAGGACCTTCGCTGAATGCCCGCTCGATCACGTCGCGCCTCTTATTTGCTGGCACTGAACTGGTCGCTGTTCGGTGGCGTGTATGCGTGGATATCGCTCGCGCAAGGCAACCTGCTCTGGTGGCTGAGACTCGACTGGGGAAGCTGGCTTAGCGATTTTGCCGCCTTTCCTTCGCTCGGACAGATACCGGCGGGCAGCGTGTGGATCCTCTGGCTGATCATCAGCCTGTTGGTGACGCTCCCCTACCTCTCGTCAACGCGCTCGAGTGAACAGGCTGTCATCACACCGATAGAGCCGGAGATCGAAAAGCCACTGATCCCCAACCCAGAATTGATGGATTCCCGTCCGGATCTGAAAGAAAAAATCCTGCGACTGCATCAGTCGCTGGACAAGATCTAAACGCCCGCCCCAGTTAGTGGCGGCCGGGTTTTGTCGCGGGTGCTGAAGGCGCTGAAGGTGATGCAGCACTCGAAGCCGCCGGCGCAGCAGATCCCGATGCCGCCGCGTCAGGCGTCAACACTTGCACGCGACGTCCGTTGGTTGCCTGCGTATGTCGCGCATTCATTTTGTAGAGCTTCTTGAATGCCGCTAATTGCGCATACGAGATCTCTATCGGCGTCTTCATTACATGCCATTTCACGTCTTCGGTGCAGGGTGGCGTGGTCAGTGAGCCAATGTACGCAAAATACGTTGGATCGGCTGGCAAGAGATCAGCAGGATTGAAGCTGGCCAGCGGTGCGGTCTTGCCTTCACTGCCGGGCAAATTGTCAAACACCGGCTTCAGCGCGGCGTTTTCCTTTCCCAGCTTGATCAGTACTGCAACCACACCCAGCTTGGTATCGCCTGCACGGTGCACCAGGTGCGCCACCATGTGGCTGGCCATGCCGTTGATTTTCTCTTCACTGGGCGTGTGGAAGTGAAACTGGACGAGACGATATTCCAGCCCTTCGAAACGCGCCGATCCTGAGTTGGTCAGATTCACCTGAATGGTGTGACCGTTATTGACAATCTCGCCCGGTCCCGCCTTGTAGCTGAAGGGTATCGGCTTCAAACCGCCACGTTCAGCCTCTCGCTCTTCAATATTGATCGGCGACTGCCGCTTGCCCACGCCGCAGGCACTAAAAGCAGAGTCGAGTTTTCCCCAGGCGCGCGACCCCTTCTCGCCTTCGTATTCCCACACCGTTTCCGGGCCGCCCGCATGTGCGCACGAGGCAAACAGCATTGCAACCCATGCAGACAGAAACTTTGCTTTCATTGCAGACCTTTTCGGTTAACCGATCTAAGAGTAACAGGGCGAAATTGTACCGGCGAAGCTCTCGCCTTTCAGGCAATCGGATTTTCCGAGAAAACCTTTAGAGACGTGCTGATCAAACAAGGCGGCTCGACCGCACCCAAGACATAGCAAGAACGCTCTCCTACCGTACCCAGCCTGCCTGCAGCCAGTGCGCGTAGTGTGGCAGGAACGGCCAGGCGATCAGGCGGGTTTGTGTGCCGATCGGAAACACGTTTGAGGTCAGATGATCCATCCATTCCCCGTTGCCGCCGACCTGCGCCAACAGGCGCTTGTGCAAGGGGGTGCCGGACAAGCCATCGACCAGTGCGCCTTCGGGCGTGTTCACTGCCGAGAAGCTCATCACCGGCGCTGCCGGCTGCCGTCCCGGCTCCACCGGCCCGGAGAACAGATCATGGACACTACCCCAGTCGCGACCCGAGAGCCGCCCTGCGATGCCCTCCAGTTCGCGCTCTGCGCGGTCCAGCTCGCGCACCCGGTACAGATGCTGGCCGAGTACATTGTCAAAGAAAATGCTTGCCTGCGTATGATCGGCTAGCAAGACATCCAGTTCCCGCATCGCATCGAGCTGCAGCGCCACAAGCTCGGTGCCCGCCTGCCGCAGCATGCGGCCATGATTGAACCGGAACAAACGCTCGGCATAGGGATCGACATCGACGAGCACGACGCGCTCGAACCGCTGCAGCCAGCGGCCCGGCATCATCCATCCGGCGCTACCACCGATAAGCAAGAGCTCGGCATGCCGAGGCTCCACACCAAGGAGCCAGTCCGCGATCAGATCGGACGTTACCCGCCATTGCCGACGCCGAAAAAAAGCGCGCAGGTGCCAGCGTAATCCTCCCGTGGTGTCACGCGTCACGGTAGGCCATGGCGGTGCAGGTCAACCGTCGTGCAGCGAAGCACAGCGACGTGGCAAGCGGGGTCATCCAAGAGCCATCCGGTGATCAGCGTTTTGGCAAGCCGCCGGTCGCCGCGCCGACCGAGGCGCCGATGGCAACATCCTTGATGATGTCCGAGGTACTCTGCCCTTGCCCGCCACAGCTCTCGGCCATGGTCGACGCATCCAAGCGATCAGCGGCGTCGAGCCCAGCGTTCGCGGCGACGACCGGCAGCAACAGGCCGCCTGAGAGCAGCAGCAGCGCTGGTGTCGCCACCAGGGCCGCGGTCTTGACTTCCTTGTGCCGCTCGCTCGCGGCTCGGCTGTTCTGGCAGCTGCGGCTGTGGTACTGAGGGTGATTGGAATCGAGATGAATCGCCGTCAGCTCGGACTGGCTTGCGCAACCAGTCAGACCGATCAGGATGACGAGGACGGCGGCGGAACGACGGTGAGCAATAGTCATCGCTGGCACAGAACGAAATCCGAGAGGGCTTCATTCTGGCAATTTTCAGAACTGTTGTAAACAAGAAACTCAACTCACCAGAACAGACACCACAGCAAGCCGAGAATGGCACCCCACTTCAACAGGTAGTACAGGCGACTGTTGTAATCCTTCAGCTGCTTGGCCTTCAGCCTGAGCTGGTAGAAACCGCTGAACAGCTGATTGAGCACACCCACGCCCTCGCCTTCGACATTTTGCGACGAAGCCGCCGCCATCACATGGCGCGCGAATAGCCGATTCAAGGCGCGCATAGGCGCACCCCAGAGCGGTCGCTCGACATCGCAAAACAGCACGACACGCTGATGATCGGTCTTGTTGGCCGCATGATGGATGAAGGTCTCATCGAACATCACCGCCTCGCCGTCTTTCCAGTGATAGCGCTGTCCGTCGACATCGATGAAACAGTCAGGGTCATTCGGCGTGACCAGCCCGAGGTGATAGCGCAGCGAGCCGGCGTAAGGATCGCGATGACGGACCAGCGTCGCACCCGGCGGCAGCGAGGCAAACATGGCGGCCTTGATGCTCGGGATTTGCTTGAGCAGTGCGAGCGTCTTCGGACAGGCCGCCGCTGCCGAGGGCAGCTCCTTGCCATACCAGCTGAGATAAAAGCGCTTCCAGCCCGTGCGGAAAAAAGAATTGAAGCCAAGATCGTTGTAGCTGGAAGCCGCGCGGATCTGACCCTCATCGGCCAGTGCCATGGCTTCGTCACGAATGATTTCCCAGTTCTGATGGAGCAGCTCCAGCTCGGGGAAGTCTTTCTGGTCGATATAGGCCGAGCGGGGTGTGCGCGAGAACAGGTACATCAGCGCATTGACCGGCGCGATCAGCACGGTGAAATCCGTCAGCGCGCGCACGAGACCAAAGCGCACCGTGCCGCGCAGGTGCGCATACAGCGCCGAAGCGATAAACACCACAAGTACCCAGTGCCGGGGCTCCAGCGGCAATCCCATGCAAGACCTCCAGTGACGATAACCCGTAAGTGTAAATCACCCGACCTTCTCGCAGAGAAAATCCTTCAGCCGCGACGCGGTGCCCAGAGGCTGTTATAAAATTTCTGTATTGCAACAGTCGGAAAGCAGGATGATCGATTCCATCAACAACCTGAGCCTGTTGCTCATTGCCGGCTACTTTCTGTTCCTGGTCATGAGCCTCACCTGGCGCGGCAAAGTCGTCAGTGGTCCTTGGTGGTTCCTGCTGCGCAGCTTTTTCCCGAACTGGCGCTTCTATCACGGCGCGGGGCATCAGCCGCGACTGTTTTGGCGCATCGCGGACGTCCAGGGCACCTGGTCAGAGTGGGCCCTGTTCATGCCCCGCGCCCGGCTGTCATGGATGAGCCTGCTTCACAACCCGCGCGGCAATCTGACGCTTGCCGAACAAAACCTCGTCGACCATCTGAGTGCCGATCTCGCCGCATTGCCCGATCACGCAGAGGTCCGCCATCTGGTGACTTACCAGATGGTGCAGCGTCTGACGCGCTGGCTGATCACCTGCGAAGGCGCTTCCCCCTCGCACTATCAGTTCCAGTTACGTCGGGTACCCGCGCTCGAAGCGATGCCTGAAGAAGAGGATGCGCTGCTGACCTCACCGGTACTGCGCTGGTAGGTCATGGATCTATACCTTGCCCGTCGCGCGCTGGAATGTCTGCTGGCGACCAGCCTGCTGATACAAAGCCTCGAATTCCTGCGCATACGTCACTTCGGCAATATGGCCGCTGTCTGGTCCTGGGAGGTGCAAAAAACGGATGTTGCTCATGCACCGGCGTGGCTACGGCATCTGTTCGACTGGCTGTATCAGGAAAGGATTCACCGGCTACACCTGCTGCTGCGCACTGGCGCCGCCGCCAGCCTGTACGCCGGCGTCAGCGTCGGCAGCAGCACTTTTCTGTTCGTCAGTACGATACTGATCCTCATCCGCTGGCGCGGCGCATTCAATGGCGGCAGCGATTTCATGACACTGGTCGTGCTCACCGGCGTGCTCATATCGCAGCTGGCGCAGCCCTTGGTCGGCGCGACACTGGCATGGAAGGCCGGGCTCTGGTACATCACCATTCATTCGATCACGTCCTACTTCATCTCGGGAGCGGTCAAGCTGCTTCAACCCGAGTGGCGCGACGGCAGGATACTGACGCATTTTCTGGATGGGGGCATCCACGGGCCGCTGCCCGCAGACAGTCTGTTTCGTCATCGCCGTGTCGCGATGACTGCCTCCTGGTGTTTCATCGTTTGGGAATGTCTGTTCCCGCTCGCGCTAGCGGGACCGCAGTGGGCGATGCTGTGCTGCGGCGTGGCGGCGGTTTTTCACCTGCTGGTGTTCCGGTTTTTCGGATTGAACCGCTTTGTCTGGGCGTGGTGCGCGAGCTTTCCGGCGATTATTTACTGCTCGGGGCAGTGGTAGGTCGAGCTACAGTTCGCCCCGCGCCGCCATGTCGCAAGCCTCTTTCATTGACAGCGTCGCCATCTCCTCCAGCCATCCGAGATCAAGCGCCTGATGCGCCTCGCAAATGAACCAGGGCTCGCGCGAGTCCGGCTCCAGCATCACGCCATGGTCAATCAGTTTCCATGCAAACGCGCGGTACAGATCGCTGTTCGTCACGCGCCAGTCGCGGTAATTGGTCGGCACTGAAGGCGTAAAGTGAATGCCGAACATCGCCGGCGGACCCGCAAACGCATACTCGATACCCGCGCCTGCAAACACACGACCCAGCAGATCGCGAATCTGCGCACCCACCCGGTCTATCGTCTTCAGCGCATCCGTCTGATCGAGTATCTTCAGCGTGGCATGCGCGGCCGAGAGCGCCACCAGATTGCCCGTGTAGGTGCCACCGTGCACGACGCCGCCCTTGTAAGAGCCCACCACACCCCTCACCTCGGCGCGGCCGCCAAAGGCAGCCACCGGATAGCCATTGCCCATCGCCTTTGCATAGGTCGTCAGATCGGCATGGATGCCGTACAACTGCTGCGCGCCGCCCCTGGCAACGCGAAAACCAGTCTTGACCTCGTCGATCACCAGCATCGCGCCATGCTCGGTGCACAGGTCGCGCAGGCGCTGCAGCCATGCCTGAGTCGCCGAGATGCTGCCCGCATTACCGATGATGGGTTCCAGCACCACGCAGGCGATCTGCTCGCCGCGATGCCTGAACAAGGCCTCGAGCATCGGCGTGTCGTTCAGCACGATGAGCTCGACCAGATCACGCGCCCGTCCCGGGATGCCACCACCGAAAGGAATGACCGACGGCGGCACACTGCCTTTCGGATCCCAATGCTCGATGTCCGACTTCCACATCATCTCGTCATACAGACCGTGGAATCCGCCCTCGACGATGACAACACGATCGCGCTTTGTGTAGCCACGTGCGGTACGCACTGCGCCCATCACCGCTTCGGTGCCCGAGTTTGCAAAACGCATTTTTTCGATGTTCGGGCACATTGACTTGATCTGCTTGACCACTTCGGTATCGAGCGAGGTCGCAAATCCGGACAAGGTGCCGCGCTGCGTGATCTGCTCGACGACTGCCGCGTCGACGCGGTCATCGCGGTAGCCTAGAATGATCGGGCCATAGCCCAGACGAAAATCAACATAGCGACGGCCATCGCAGTCGGTCAGCCAGCAGCCTTTGGACGATTCGACAAAGACTGTGCGCTCATCACCCCAGTAGCGATAGTTCTCGGCCACCCCTTGCGGCATGTGGTGATGCGCCTCGTCCATCAACTGCGCCTGTCGTGCTCCGCGTTTGCTGAAATCCTGCATGGTCTCTCGTCAAATCAAGTGGCTCACAGTGGCTGCCCATGGGGTGGGCGCAGCAGCAGGCCGACACGTTCCTCCAGCAGCTTCACCACATGGAGCTCAGCAGCGGATTCGCCGTAGGTCTCCATCGCCTGGCGGAACAGTGATTCGACGAAGCGGCCCATGGTCAGCTCATAGCCCTGGCTACGGGCAATCTCGTTCACCAGACCCAGATCCTTGCAGCATAGCGCCAGTGAAAAACTCGGATCGTAATGACCCGCAAAAATGGACGGCACATCATGCTCGGCGACCCAGCTATTGCCCGCGCTGGATTTAATCGCTTCCCACACAATCTCCAGAGGCACGCCGGCCTTCGCCCCCAGCATCAGCCCCTCGCCGATCGCGGCGGCGCTGACAAACCAAAGCAAATTGGTCAGCAGTTTGATCGTTGCGCCATTGCCCGGCGCACCCACATGAAACACTTTGTTGCCGAGCACATCCAGGAGAGGCTTGTGTTTTTCAAAGCATTGCGCATCACCGCCGACAAAAATCGACAGCCGTCCCTCGGCTGCCGCATCGATCGCATTCGTGATCGGCGCCTCCAGAAAATCAATACCGCGCTGCTTTGCTTTCTCGACTAATTCACGGGCAAGATCAGCAGCACTGGTCGAGGTATCGATGATCGTCGTCCCCGCAGGCAGCGAAGCGATCAGACCCTCCTCGCCCAGCATGACCTCGCGCACCTGAGACGGTCCCGGCAATGAGCAGATCACGACATCGCATTGCGCCGCGCCCTCAGCAAGGCTGGACACGTCGCGAGCACCCAGGCTGACGAGACTCGCCGTTTTTTCAGTCGCTTTGTCGAACACGCACAGCGAGTAGCCCGCACGGATGAGATTAGCGGCCATGGGCTTGCCCATGTTACCGACCCCGACAAAGAAAAGGCGCGGCTTGCCCGCGCCTGAGGCACCCGGTGTCGTGGAAGCTGTCATTACCAATCAGACCTTCCTGAACGCGATGAAGTGGCTTGATTTCTCGGCACTGGCATCATGCTCGAAACCATGCTCGGACAACAGCGCCAGCGCCTCCGGCCAGCGGTAAGTTCGGTAATTGATGGTCTGCGACATCACGATATGTGCGTCATCGGCAAGGTAGTAATGCTTGACGAAGCCATGCTCTGCCGGTTCGATTTTTTGCGAATACAGCATGCCATTGGAGACCGGTTTTTCATAGTCATGGTGCGGACCTTGAATACCCAGCAGCAGCCGGCCGCCCGAGTTCACATGGCCGGCCACGCGCTCGAGCCCCTGACGGTTCTCTTCTTCCTGATACAAATGGCTGACCATAAAAGGTTCGCTATCGCCATCGACCACAAAATACCAGACCCCACCATACGAGAAAGCGAGGTCGTAGCGCTTTTGAAGATCGAAATTCGTGACATTCTGAAGCGAGAGTGAAATGTTCGGAAACTGCTGCAAGCGCTCGGACGCAATCGACAGCATCGCCTCGGTAAGATCGACGCCCATGATTTCCGCACCTGGCTGGCGCTGGCCAAGTTCTTCCAGAATCAGCCCCGTGCCGCAACCGATCTCAAGTACGCTGCCGAAGCTGCTGTTTCGGGTAATGTTTTCTACGATCTTCTGATAATCGTAATAGCCTGATGTCATGATCAGGTCGTAATACGCTGACATATTGGTGTAATCGCCCATGTGCTTTTGGAACTCCCCCTGTTTGAATCTACTCAGCGCATCAGACGGTTGCCACCGTGCGCTTTAATTATTATGTGGCGTCTACCCGAGTCGATAGCCTGTCGTTTTTTTGGTCGCATGACATGCACTGACTGAGTGTCAGATCGCATTGGTAACTCGTCAATCCGGATTGTCCTCGCTATAGTGATGACGGTTCTTACGAATCACAAAAACGGCCATCGCCAGCAGAACAATCGCACCTGATTCTGCGAGGAGTTCAAGCGACTCCATTGCCTTCCCCTCGAGGATAATCATCCGACACAAGGCCGTGATCGTAATGTAGATGGGAATGGAGATCGGTATCCTTCGATGGCGATAAAACGCGGCCACCATCCCGATGACTTCGAGGTACAAGAACAGCAGTAGCAGATCAGCCAGTTTCACCGTACCCGACGAGAGGATGGTCTGCACTTCCTGAAAAATGGCCACCACCGTCAGCACAGCGATGACGACCAGAACAGCTCTTTCGGCGACCTCGAAGATTTTTTCTACGATGGACATGGCAGGTCTGCTCTCGTCGGCTACGGGTATTAACTGAAGATCATGACGGAGGCCAAACCGCAGAGCAGGAGCAGAATCATCAGCAAGCTATGCTGAATCACCGTCAGCAGACGGCCATCCGGCGTGTTCCTGTATGTTTTCGTGGCCACCTTGTCGATGTGCAGAAAGCCGGCAAAATATTCAATCAGAATGATGATCATCACACCTGCCAACAATCCCTGACCAAACAACTGAAGTTTAGACATCATCGCCTCCTGTTTTTTTTATGATTGCGCTCGGGAAGTGCTGCCTAGGTCTACCTCGGGAATGTCACGAGCAGTACCTACAATCGCCCTTTTCGTCAGTCAAGTACCTTACGATTGTTCTTGACCGATATGCCCATTGCATACGGTTCCAGGCTTTGCTCGCTCACACCGTAGGCCGACATGAAACGACTGAACAGCGCCTGCTCCTGTGGAGCAGCCACGCCATCCGCCAGCAAAGAATCGAGCAAATTCAGCAGCACGCACAGCTTCTGATCAGCATTAAGTAGCGCGGCAGATTCTGCGAGGAAGGCATCCAGATCCTTGGATTTCGCATACCTGCCCGCATTATCGAATAGTGTTTTGTCATTGCCCAGTGCCTGCAGAACCTGACCAATTTCTTCAGCCTCCACCGCTCCGTCTGCATGAATCATGTGCAGCAGCCCAACTGCCAATGTCAACTTGGGCGTCAGATCGGGCGGACTTCCTTTGAACATGTCGAACAATCCCATGGCTTGCCTCTGTGGTTTATTGATTAAAAATGAGACCAGACTGCGTCACCGTGTTTTCAATGGTTGGACTCGCCGGCAATGTTAACCGAGACACCCGACTTGCAGGCAACCCTGTGCTTCAAAAATTGGAAAGCCCGTCATTATGTTGCCATTATCAAATCGAATGATCGACCCATGGGATGACGACGTAGCATCTCAAATTGTCGGCAGCCTCGCCGGAGGCCGCCGCCCTCGGTAACTTTCGCCAACGAAAACCCTCCGCAGAGCGAAGCCCACCAAAGAAAAACGCCTGC
>JACCDW010602792.1_pt1 | contig 44382 bp, 52 predicted proteins | sample 7449781 | NCBI WGS metagenome assembly JACCDW01 (sample SAMN15323449, study PRJNA562643) | freshwater metagenome | isolation source: river surface water | place: USA:Blue River Watershed | collected 2017-08-18
GTGTCGGAGTATTAGTTGCGGTTAATGTCGGAGTATTAGTTGCGGTTAATGTCGGAGTATTAGTTGCGGTTAATGTCGGAGTATTAGTTGCGGTTAATGTCGGAGTATTAGTTGCGGTTAATGTCGGAGTATTTGTCGGAGTTAACGTAGTGGTATTTGTCGGAGTTAACGTAGGGGTATTTGTCGCGGTTAATGTCGGAGTATTTGTCGGAGTTAACGTAGGGGTATTTGTTGCAGTTAGTGTTGGCGTATTTGTTAGAGTTAACGTAGGGGTATTTGTTGCGGTTAACGTAGGAGTGTTTGTTGCGGTTAATGTCGGAGTATTTGTTGGGGTTAATGTTGGGGTTGATGTTTGTGTAGTTGTTGGGGTTGGTGTGTAACAATAAGTTTGTGTTGCGGTTGGGGTAGTTGTTCTTGTCGGTTTTGGTTTTGTTGGTTCAGGACATCCGCAAGGGTTAGTACACGTAATTGTTGGGGTTAATGTCATTGTTGGTGTTGTCGATACAGTCTGAGTTATTGTAGGTGTTGGGGTTAGTTGACATGGGTCGACTGACCTTGTTGGTGTTAATGTTGGTGTTGCAGATGGTGTTGGTGTCGGTGTTGATGTACGTGTTGGTGTTGGTGTTGGTGTTGGTGTAGGGTTAGGAACATCTAAAATTACAGGACACTTGTCACCTTGATAAAAGACAACCATAGAATAGACACCGTAAACATCTCTAGGTGGTTCTAATAATGAAGCATTAAATGTATATGGTATTGTGTGAATACCTAAATTAATTGCAATGTTTTCATTATGAGGTTTAAAAACAATCTCGGCATCATAACCTTCATAGTTTAAACTTGTTATTATTATTGATGACATCTTAACCTTCTATATTATAAGTGAAATCGTCTGTCGGACAGATTGCTGTTGTACAATCTGGACAATCAGGATTAAACATTAAAAATTTATCTTTTAACAATTTAAAGTTGTGTTTTACTTCAGGTGCTGATAACGGCTCAACATACATCCTAAATTGAGAAATTGCCCCTTCAAAAGTACCTGCAAAATTTTGCTCAATTAATATATGGTTATCCAACCCATTGAATGTTGTTCCTGTCAAATCATTAATCGGAAAATTTTCAGGGTCTTGGATATATGGCCCGTATGGTTCTGTTATTGCCGAAAATGTTAGATTTTCTCTCAGACCTTGGGTACCTCCACCCCATGAAATATTAAATGGAACACCAACCTGTCTTTCTTTATCAGTATTTAAACCACGAGGGATAAGTTCTTCAAAGTTTTCAATAGTGTGGAAAATCTTACCATTAATATAAATACGTAATCTACCTTCTCTTAATTTTTTCTCAACAGCCCAAGTATCGTTTAATTGAACTTGTTCTATTTGTTCGGCCTTCTTAGGATGGTAAGCAGAAGTATAAGGTACAGTAATTAAAGACACGGTATTATTGGCCAAAGATTCTAAATAATAGAATTTGGTGATATCGCCGAGACCACCTCTCCACCACAAATCACAAGTATCCAAATAAGTATATCTTTCCCACACAACATTGACTTGGAACCAATGTTCTTCTTCTAACCAAGCAGGATTTACTTGATAACAATATGGATAAATTGGTGGTGTACAAATATCTACGATTGTCCATCCTGTGACAAATGTGGTACCTGTGTTTTCACAAGTCCCCGTTGTTTGACAATCACCTGTAAACTTTAACATTCTAACCCCAATTGAAGGGTTATTAGGGTCGCCACATAATCTTAATGAAAATGCGTTTGATAATGAATCCCATAATGGGTCTTTTTCACAGGTATCTTCTATAGATGTAAAACCTGTTGAGCAATCATTACAACTTGACCCTGAACATGTTTGACAATCAGTACATGTTGGAGTACACACTGGTGGTATATGACAATCAGGTGTGGGTGTTGGTGATGGTGTTGGTGTAGGTGTCGGGTAAATAATTGTCGGGCAATTATGAGTTTGACATTCCCATCCACAAGTTTCACAAGGTATTTCATTACATCCACATCCACAACTAATTTGTTGTTGTGGGTCACCTTGACATTGATTACATCCGTAATTAACATGAGGGTCATGAACCCCATTAACGGACCAAGGCGGGTAAACAAAAATACAACGGCTATTAGTTATTGTTTTATTACAACAAGCACACGTATCTAATTGGGTTAATCCTGAAGTAACTCTAGTGTACGCAGAAAAACATCTTGGGGAACCTGAAGCGTGATGGTGGAATTTATTTTCCGCACGTGTACCAAAGTAAAAGAAAGTATTTTTGTTGTTAGGATAAATTTGATTTAATGTTGTTTCACCAGAACTTGGGGAGTATTCGTTAAATAAACGAGGTCTTAAAATCATTTCAACTGACCAACCCTTATTCATTCTATCAGGTAAAATATCGTAATCATATCCGAATAACTTATAAAACCCTTGATAAAAACCACCGTATAATTCATGGTATTTACCAAATTGTGGATTTGATTTACTAACAACTTCATATAATACTCTATCATTAAAACCTGAAAATCTAACATTTGGAGTACTAGTGTGACCTGTAACTTGGAACATTTTAAACCTTCTATCATAATACATTCTACTAAATTTCAAGTAGTCCGAATATAATCCATTGGTAAAATAAATTGTTTGACCTGTCATTTGGTCGACTAAACCATTATCAATACCGGTTAATCCAATATCACAAGAAGTTGATGAGCTAAAACAAGTTAAGTCTTTTTCTTCGGGGTTATAGTAGTTTTGAGAAACAAAAATATTGTTCTCATTATATTGTTTGTAATTTAAGGTTAGTGGTTGTACCGTTAAAGGATTGTTGATATCAATATACACAGGTAACTTGTTACCATAGGTCTGAGCAATCAAATATGGTGAGAAAACAACTTCCTCATTATAGTCCTTTTCATCTGAAGTCAAGGAGAAGTCATTAATCTCCAAAGATTCAATCAGTTGCCAATTAGGACGAACATATTGATTAATATTTTGTCTCGCCATCTTTTTTATGATAAATACTCTACAACGAAGTATTTATTGTAAAAACTGACATGATAAATTTTAACAAAGAATACTTCAGTGATAATTATTACTTCTTCTTAAAAGATAGAGGTAATAAAATTTCTTTATATTATTCATACGCAGACACTTTAACCGAATCTCGTAAACAAGACAAGAAGATGGACTTCGATAAAAAAGATTCAAAAAAAGTTAAAGATATCGTTGATAAGGTTATCAATGGGAAGTCAAAGCCATCAATCAAACAATTAGAAAAGAATTTAAAATCTGTTAAACCTTCAGGTGAAATGTCTGAATTGGTTGATGAGGACGGAACAATGTTGGGGTCAAGAATACCATTATTGAACCTAACGTTAACACCTCGTAAAACCATGGACCAAACGGTTGCTGCAACAAGAGTGACTAATGACCCTATTACAAGAGGTTATCGTGTGTATTGGGGTGAGAGTGAAGACGAACAAGATGATGTATTATCTGAAGTTGATTTTTCAGACGCTTTTGGTTACGAAGAAACTGAAGATATGGACTTTAAAGATTCGGTTAAGACTTTGAAAAAAATGGGTGTTGAAAACCCTGTTGAGAGAACTGAACAATTTGGTAAAATCAAGGGTGTTAAACCAAAAAGAGACAAAAACGGTAAACGAGTTTTGAAACAACGTTTGGCTGAGAAGGAAACTATTGAAGAAAAACAAAAACGTGAAATGGTTAAGATGGTTGAGGATATTTTAACCAAAAAATCTAAGGAAGATGGTGACGTTGTTGGAAAAGATACTACAATTAGTAAGATACTTACCAAAAATCTCCAATCAATTAAAAAATTGGCGGATAAGGAAGGTATCAATATTAATAAACTGATTAACATCCTTAAAAAAGGTGAATAAAGATTTATACGGAAATAAAATTCAGTTACCTGAAGAGGTTGTAAATTATTTACACCAATGCTTCGAGTCTGCATCAGGTGCGGATGAAACAACTGAAGGTTATAAAAGAAATCAAGAATTGAGGGACACCAGAGAAGCAACATACCAACAATTAAAAAGAATGAAAAATTGGTTTGATAACTTCAACGGAAATGAAAATGATTTACCATATATTTTAAATGGTGGTCACTATGTTAAGAACTGGGTTGAGAATACTTTAGGTTCGATGAGAAATAATGTTAGTATGGGTAAAGAAGTTAAATCTGAAGTTTTACCTAATCAGTACATTAAACCTCATGAAAAAAACGCACTTAATACTATGAACAGACCAAGTAAGAGTCATAGTTCACCAACTGATGAATATAATGTGGAAATTACAGAAAGCCTTAAAAGGATAAACGATTTAATTAAAAAAATATTATAACATGGCAAACAGCGAACCATTAAATTTCGAGCAACCAAAGAATGATTTATCTACGATTGCCGACATGGAAAGACAAAAATTAATCCCTAAGAATGATTATAAACCTACCAACCAATACTCATCAGTTAATAAAGATGCCATCGCCGATGGTGACTCACAAGGTAAAGGTACTGGTAACTTTTTAGATGTTTATAATCTTAGTGCGGGAGCTATTCAGGATATTATTGAACGAAAGGCTGAGATAGTTATTAATGAATATCAACCAAACAAACCGTATACAACACCTAGCGCATAATGAAACTTTACAACACAGTTAAATCCCTTATCTTAGAAATAGCGTCAGTTGACTCAATTGTTAATGCTATTAAGAATAAAGATAAGATTGTAATTTACTACGATGGTGATGAACCAGGTGGTAGGGGTTTACGTGAGATTGAACCTGTGTGTTTTGGTTATAGTAAAGCGGGTAACCCTGTTTTACGAGCATGGGATAGTGAAGGAGCATCACACACGGCTTACAAAGGTGAACAACCAATACCGGGGTGGAGAATGTTTAGAGCGGATAAAATCTTATCATTTAAACCAACGGGTGAAAAATTTAATGAGATGAAACCAGGATATAACCCAAATGGTGATAAAAGTATGACAAGAGTTATTATTAACGCAGTATTTGATAATAATCCCACAACATAATAAAATAATATGAGTGCAGAAGACGATTTTATAAAAAAACTAATGGTGTCAAAAGCCATTATGGACAAACACAAACAGATGCCAAGAGCTGGTGACGGTGCTAGAGTATTTAATACTCCTATGGTTGAGACGTATGATACCCCCGCGGTGTCGTATAATTTACCTCAAGAATTTATACAAGAAACATCAACCCCACAACCCCAACAACAAAAAGGTCCGATGACTGAAGATAGAATCATGTCTTCTAAATTACCTGATGAAATTAAAAGGTTGATGATTGAACATCCAATTGCCCAACCAAATGGTATGGGTGGACCAACATTATCTAACGACTTAATAGATAAGGCAGCAAGATTGATGAATACTGACCCTAGTGGTAAACAAATTGGTAACCCAGTACAAAGACAACCCCAAAGACAAAATGTCTCTGAGAGCGTCCTTGATAATGGTTCATTAAGGGCTATGTTAAAAGAGGTTGTAAAAGAAGTGTTATCTGAGAATGGAATTCTTTCAGAATCAACTCAAAAAACAAACGAAACCTTTTCGTTTAAAGTTGGTAAGCACTTATTCGAAGGGAATGTTACAAAAATCAAAAAACTAAAATAAGTTTAAAATATCTTTAAGTTAAACCCTCACAAATCGTGGGGGTTTATTTTTTTATAATAGGTTGATATTTTAACGATACGTGTCTATATTTCCTCATATATTTTTATTATGAGTCAAAAAATTAATGTTTTAGTTTTACCGTCAGACAAGACGGGTGTAGGTAAATTTAGGTCAATTGACCCTCACATTTTTCTACAAAATTTATACCCTGAAGATTTCCATGTTGATATAGATTATGAACCAAAGTTAAACGACCCAAACTTTTGGAAAAAGTATCAAATTGTTCACATCCATAGAAATGTGGGGGGTAACTATGACCAAACACCTCAATTAATTAAGTGGTTAAAAAGTATGGGAATTAAAGTTGTTATTGATATTGACGACTATTGGTTACCAACAAAAGAACACCCAATTCATCAATTAATTGTTCAACATAAAATTCACGAAAAAATTGTTAACAATTTACGTGAGGCGGATTATGTAACAACTACAACAACTATTTTCGCAAATGAAATTAGAAAGTTTAACAAAAACGTAGTTGTATTTCCAAATGCAATTAATCCTGACGAACCACAATTTAAACAACCTACAGAAAAATCTGATAAAATCAGAATTGGTTGGTTAGGAGGTTCTTCTCACTTACACGATTTAAATTTACTTAATGGATTTATCTCTAAGAATGGTGCGGAACTTAATAAAAATACACAATACGTTATTTGTGGTTTTGACACCAGAGGTTCGGTAACAGAAATTAATCCGCAAACAGGTGAACAAAGAAAAAGAGATATTCGACCTGAAGAAACGGTTTGGGCGAAATATGAACAAATCTTCACGGATAACTATAAAATTATTAGCGATGATTATAAAAGATTCCTATTAGAATATAGAGAAGCTGAATACCCATCAAGTGAAGAATTACCTTATGTTAGGGTTTGGACCAAACCTGTTACTTCATACGCAATGAATTATTCCAAGTTTGATATTTCGTTAGCACCAATTAAGAATCACGTCTTCAATAGAATGAAATCTCAATTAAAGGTTATTGAGGCAGGTTTCTATAAAAAGGCATTAATCGCATCTAATATTGGTCCTTACACTATTGATTTAAAACATTGTTTAAAAAATGGTGAGTTTGTTGATGGTAACGCTATGTTAGTAAATGAAGGGCGTAACCACTCAGATTGGTCAAAATACATTAAGAAATTAATTCAAAACCCAAACCTTATCACAGATATGGGTGAGCGTCTTTACGAAACGGTAAAAGATACTTACCATTTAAAAAATGTAACAATAAACAGAGCAGAATTTTATAAAAGTATTATTTAAGATGGATAGTAAAAAAGGAAAAATAGGTTTTACTGCGGGTAATTTTGATTTATTACACCCAGGTTATATATACACATTTGAGGCGGCCAAAGAGAATTGTGATTATTTCATTGTATTCTTACAAAGAGACCCATCAGAAACTAGGTTTACTAAATACAAACCAGTCGTTCCTCTGTATGAAAGATACAAAACATTGATGTCAATAAAATATATCGATGAGGTTGTGTGTTATGATGATGAGGACGATTTATTACGTTTAATTGAGTTTTATAAACCTGACGTAAGGATATTAGGTGATGATTATATCGGTAAAAGATTTACGGGTGACCACTTACCTATTGAGATTGTTTACACAACTCGTTCACACGGATGGTCAACAACAAAAATCAAAGACTTAATCACGATACAAACATTAAAACAAAACCCTGAAATTGCTAATTTAGTAAACACATGATTAATATTCCAATAACAAAAATTTTATTCCTCGATATCGAAACCGTGGGTGGATGTAAAGATTTTACAACTTGTAAAAAAAATAACCCTTCGGTTGCTGAACAATTCTTAAACTATTTTGATTGGTTCCAAAAAAGGTTTCCTGAAGACCATATCCATGTACCTAGTAATGTTAAGGAGAAAGAAAAAAGGTATGATGAGGTTTTTGAGAAGAGAGCCGCTTTAGTTCCTGAGTTTGCAAAAATTGTATGTGTTACCATGGCATTTGTCATGGATAATGGTGAGGTAAAGAAACAAACATTTTCAGGTGATGATGAGGCAAAACTTTTATTTGATGTTAAAAATCTTTTAGATAGATGTCATAAATTAGATTTTTATTTGTGTGGTCATAACCTTAAAAACTTTGACATCCCAATGTTAGCTAAACGAATGATTATCAATGGGATTATGCCGTCAAAAATTTTACCATCTTATGATACCAAACCGTGGGAAGTTAAAGCTATTGACACTAAAGAGATTTGGCAATATGGTGCGTACACATCAATAGGGTCTTTAGATTTACTATGTAGTTGTCTAAACATACCGACACCTAAAGGTGGTGAGGTTACAGGTGATAAAGTTCACCACGCATATTGGTATGAAAACAAACTAAAACAAATTGCGGAATATTGTGAAAAAGATGTTTTAGTTTTAATTGATATTATTAAACAATTGAAAGAGTTAAAATAATGGAAAAAAACGATTTAAGTTCTTTGGAGGAAAAAGCTAAAGAATTACAAAAAATTTTAGAAAGTAGTAATGAGGATGACTTTGACTTTACAACCATTTTGGAGGAGTTTGATTTAGACTTAGAAAAATTAGATGAGCAAATGAAAAATTATAAACCTAAATTATCTTTAGGTTTTACTAAATTACACCCTGCCGCTGTGGTACCTAAGTATAATTACGGTTCGGATTCAGGGTTTGATTTACACTCGGTAGAAGAAATTACCATCCAACCTTTTGGGAGGGCACTAGTACCGACAGGTTTATCATTTGACATCAATGATGGGTATGAAATTCAAGTCCGTTCAAAAAGTGGATTAGCAATCAATCAAGGTTTGATGGTTTTAAATTCACCAGGTACTGTGGATAATGGATATACAGGTGAGGTTAAAGCAATCATTTTTAATACTAATCAAACACCCGTTACTATAACAAAAGGTATGAAAGTTGCTCAAGCGGTTTTATGTCCTGTGGTTAATGGTGAATGGGTCGAATTAGATGAAAAATCTACGGTAGCAAAAAAAGACAGAAATAATAACGGATTTGGTTCAACAGGTATATAATGATTACAATAATTTATTCTACACATAAAGACAAAGATTATAACAACAAATTTAAACAACATTTATTACAGAATGTTGGGGTTAAGGATGTTGAAATATTAGAGTTTGAAAACTTTAATCAATACTCACTCGCTGAAGTGTATAATAAGGGAATTGAGCAATCAAAATACGATATTGTTTGTTGTATTCATAACGATATTAAATTAGGTAAAAATTGGGGTAAGGACCTGTTAAAAGATTTTTCCAATAATACGGATTTTGGTATAATCGGAAAAGCAGGTTCATGTTATTTCCCTGAGTCGGGGATTTATTGGGAAAGAATGATTCAAACTATGGTTGGTCAGGTTTACCACCACCCACCAGGTCAGAAAAAATGGTTGAGTAAATACTCAACAAAATTTCCTTTTTTAATCCCTGTAGTAACTATCGACGGGTTATTCATATCATTTGATAAAACAAAAATAAAACATAAGTTTGATGAAACTATTGGTCGTTTTCATTTTTACGACCATGGTTTTTGTATCCCAAACTATCTTGAGGGTGTTAAAATTGGGGTTACGTCTTCATTTGAAATTACACACGAATCAATCGGTAAACCAAACGATGAATTTTTTGAAAGTAAAACTAAGTTTTTAGAAAAGTTTTCGTCTCATTTGCCATTAGACTTAAAACCTGACAGTGTTTACGTTCCTAAAATCGTTGGAAAACCAATTAAAAATATTGGTAAAGTTGCGGTAATTATACCAACAAAAAACAAGTCAGAATTGGTTATCGATTGTGTCGAGTCTTTCTTTGAGCATTGTAACCCCGACATCTTCAGTATTTTTATTGCGGATACTGGGTCAGACGATGATGAAAAAGTTAAAATAAAATCATTATCAACTAAGTATGATAACGTATCAATAATTGAGTATGATTATTATAATTTTGCCAAAATAAACAACGACGTTGTTAAAAACCACATTGGTGATGAATTCCCATTTATTTTATTCTGTAATAACGATATTAAAGTATTGAATAACGTTATTTATGAAATGTTAAAAGTTCATCATCAAAATAACCGAGTAGGCACTGTTGGAGCCAGACTACATTTCAAAGATAACACAGTACAACATAGTGGTGTTATCGTACACTATTCTAATAGTAAAAAAGATATTGGGGTATCACATTTAGGTCTAACAAATTACTATAATTACAGTAAAAACTTAGACGATGTTATCGGTAATACAGGTGCGCTGTTGATGATTAGAAAAACAACATTTATTAAATGTGGTATGTTTAATGAAAAATATATTAATTGTTTTGAGGATGTTGAGCTTAATTTGAAATGTGTCACTTTAGGTCTTAAAAATTATTTTGATGGTAATGCGGTTGCATACCATTATGAATCTCAAACCAGAAATGAGGATGTTGATAATCTTGAGAAATTAAGAATTGATTATTTAGAAACTTTGTTTCCATTTATTAAAACAAATCTTGATAAGATAAAACATAAAATTACAATTATTCAGTAATGAGAATTAAAATTGCAATTGCGACTAACAAAAACTTTAGTGAATTAACTTTACCAATAGTAATCCCTTCGTTATTAGATGCGGGAATTAGTAAAGACGATATCTTCGTCTTTAATGCCGGGTTTGATAATGAGAGTGAGGAAATTATTGATGGAATAACCCACTACTATTTAAATCATAATTCATACGAATATAGTCCACTAATACACATCTGTGAAAAAGAGTTGGTTTCTGATTATTGGTTTTTACTACATGACACTTGTAAAGTTGGTCCTAAATTTAAAGAGTTACTTTATAACATTGATGGTTCACCAGACAAATTAGCGTTAAAATATAAACCATCAATGTCAATGGGTTCTTATAAGTACACATATTTATTATCTGTTAAAGAAAAATTATACGGTATTAAAAATACTGATTATTCTGAAGAAAGTATGAATAAGTGGAAATTATGGGGAGTACCCAACGAAGATTATATTTTATGGTTAACCTTACCAAAAGCAATCATCTATAACGATTTAAACACTTACTCAGTTGTTAAATACGAAAATTGGTATAACACCGATACAAGAAGAAGAACAGAATATTACCCATCTTTAGATATATATAAAAATAAGTCTAATTGGGGACAAAGTCGTAATATGGTAAGAAGTATATGAAGATAGCAATTATTGGTGGTGGATGGGTCGGTTGTCATTTGGCAACCTCGTTAAAGAATGAACATGATGTAACTATTTTTGAAAAGGAACCTGAATTATTCAGTGAAACGTCATATAAAAATCAAAATAGATTACACTATGGGTATCATTACCCCAGAAACTATAAAACCAGGGAAATGTGTAAAGACACCTATGAAATTTTTATGGGTCAGTACGGGCACATGATTATGGATATACCTCAAAATTTATATTGTGTCCCGAATAAAAAATCTATTATTGATTTTAACACTTACCTACAAATTTATAAGGACTTTGGTTATGAGAATAGTGATTTCTTATTAAAGAATATTGATGGGTGTGTTAATACTAATGAAAAATTTATTGACCATAGAATCGCTAAAAATTTTTTTAACAAAGAATTAAAAGATAATTTTGTACAAAAAAAAATTACAAAAAAGAGTATCAAAAAATTATCCGAAAATTTTGATTTTGTTATTAACTCAACGAATAATATGTTAAGATTATTTGATGACGATTCTTTTTTTGAGTTAACAATATCATTAATATATGAAAAAGTTTCTGAAACTAAGTTCGATTCTTTGACAATTATGGACGGTAACTTTTTCTCAATTTATCCATATGGTGACAACCTTTTCACTTTAACCGACGTTGAGTATACCCCTATTAAAAAGTTCTCAAAACCTGAACAAATAAAAAAATATAAATCTAAGATAACCCCGTCATTTGTTAATGATGTTAGAGTTAAAATGGAAGAAAAAGTGATTGGGTATTATGATGATTTTCATAACGACTTTAAATATAAAGAATTTTTCTTATCTATTAAATGTAAACCAATTAGTGGTTCAGATGAACGTTACCCAGTTATTAATAAAACTGATAATATTATAAATTGTTATACCGGTAAGATACAAGGGGTTTACATAATTTCAGATTATATCAATAATTTAATTAATGACTAGAGAAGAATTAAATTCGCTTTTCGTTGAGTATCTCGAGAGGCGGATGACTAAACAAGATTGGAAGGCTCATGGTCACAAATCTTATAGTGACTTTGAGTTAGAGATTAGTACTTGTGATGAATATTTAGAATACAATAAAAGTGTTAGTAGTGGTATTAAAGTGGCCTTTTTGATTAGTGGTCACATTAGAAAAAATACCGTATTAGACGGTCTTTTAAAATTTTGTTCTGATGTTGATTATGATGTTTTCATTCACACTTGGGATGATATAGGTATTAAGGGGTCTGAAACTAATTTAGATTCCGCTATTGAGTACGGTAAGGTCATAAATCAAATTAATAGAATACCAAATGTTAGGGGTTTTGAAATCGAGAATAACAAAACATATATCAACTCTTTGGAGGATGTTAAAGGGTACTTCAACTTCTCATCACCGGAAAAATTTATAAAATCACAACTATATTCGATTAATAAATCATATAACATTATGGAGATTTATTCCAAACAAAATAATGTTAAATATGATATTGTTTTTAAAGTAAGATTCGATTGTTCAATAATTCAATTTTCACCAACACAAACCGTTGTTGATAATATTAATAAATACAATATTATTTTTACACCAAATAACAAAGATAGTTTACATTCACATTCTGATTATGGGACATCTTGTTGGGCGTGTGATAACATGTATTATAAACATGGTTTAAAAGATGTTCATGTTTTTGAACATACTAACATTGTATGTGATTTGTTTGCTTATGGTAGTATGTCTTCCATGAAAAAATACTGTAATCTTTATCATGAATATGATAAATTGGTAAGGTCGTTTAACGAATTAAACCACAAGTCATTGCAAAAATTTAAAAGTCATGTTCGTAAGGTGAATGGTGATTATAAATTTATTGGGGATAAGGGTCATAGTGAAACCCTGTATTATTTTAACGCGTCCTACCCAGAAAGATTATTACAAAAATATTTAACCGATTACATGTTGGTTGAATCTAAAAAAATTAAAATGTCATTAACACGATGAGAGTTATTATAGGTAACACAGGTTTAATAGGTAAAACCTTAAAAGAAACAATTAACTTTGATTTAGAATTTAACTCTAAAAATATTAAAGATTATCAATCGCATGACCTTAACAATTCCGAGTTGTGGTTATCGTGTTTACCTGCGACAAAGTGGTTGGTTAATAAAAATATCAAATCAGATATTGAGAATATCAACTCAATATTATCCCACATTTCAAAATTTAAATACAATAAGATTATTTTAATATCAACAATTGATGTTTATTGTGATTCATTAATGAAAGTTAATGAAGAATACCCAATTAATTTTAAGTCATTAAGTTATGGTACTAATAGATATCTGTTTGAGAAATTAGTGTCTCAAACATTAGAGTATGATAACATTTATATATTTAGATTACCTGCTCTTTTTAATAAAAATATTAAAAAGAATATATTGTTCGACCTTATCAACAATAATAATGTTTCCGACATTAATCGTAATTCCTCTTACCAGTGGTATAATTTAGATGATTTATCCAGTGATATTAATACATTTATAAATCAATACCCAAACGAACAAGTATTTAATTTATTTCCTGAACCGATAGAAACATCAGAAATTATTAAGTTATTCCCAAATGCTAATGATTTAATTAATACTCAGAAAGAAAGAATGGAATATAATTTCACTACAAAATTTAATAAAAGTGGTTATATTAAATCTAAAGAGATTATTTTAAATGAAATTAGAAAATTCGTCAATGAATCTATCAGTAAGTAATTTAGCTTGGGATTCTGAGGAAACTCAACAAATATTTGAAAAACTAAACGAATTTGGTATTAGTCAGATTGAGGTTGCGGTAACTAAAATATCGTCGTGGGATGACATAACTGATGATATGTTATATGAATATAAAAAATTATTATCAAATAATTCATTATCCGTTAAATCATTACAATCGATTTTCTATAATACAAATGTTAATAGTTTAGAGGATACTGAAGGTGTTCTATCTCACATAAAAAAATTAATACACATATCAAAAATATTAGGTGTTAATGTTTTAGTCTTTGGTTCTCCGTCACTTAGAAAAAAATTTAAAAATTACGAAATAACCATTAAAGATTTGTTTTTAAAAATTGATAATCTTTTGGAGGGTTCTGGTGTTGAGCTAAGTATTGAGCCTAATTCAAAAATATATGGTGGTGAGTACTTTTACACTATTGATGAGATTATTAAATTTATTCACGAAAACAATTTTAAAAATATTAAAACAATGATTGATACTCATAACATTATTTTAGAGGGTCAAGACCCAATAGAAATGTTTATTACTTATTACGATGATATCAATCACATACACATATCAGAAAAACAATTAAAACCATTTACGATAAATGATTCTCATATAACTTTCGCTAAAGTTATTAAAGATAAAAAGTATGATAAAACATTAACATATGAGGTTTTAAAACACGAAAATTTTATAAACTCATTATCGGATTTTTCATTAAATTATAAATAACAAAATATGACCCAAAGAAGAAAACCAAGTGTCACTCAAAGTGACGAAACAAAAAAACCAATTAATAAAAAAGAAGTTATTTCACAAATTATTAAGAAAAAAACCAAAGAGAAGTTTTTATCTGAGAGTCAAAGAAAGTATTATGAAATACTAACTAACAATCAAATTACAATTTGTTCAGGTCCTGCGGGTGTTGGTAAAAGTTACATTGCTATGAAAGCAGCAATTGACTTATTATCTGACCCATCAACACCTTATGAAAAAATAATTATTGTAAGACCGGCAGTAGAGGCTGAAGAAAAATTAGGTTCTTTACCTGGTGGTGTTGAGGAGAAACTAGACCCATACATTTTTCCATCTTATTATTTGATGAATAAAATTATTGGTAAAGAAGCTAGAGAAAAATTAAAAGAGATTGATGTTATTGAGGTGTTCGCGTTGGCTTACATGCGAGGTATGAATATTGACAACTCAATCTTGATTTTTGAGGAGTCACAGAACTCAACACCAAGTCAGATGAAACTTCTATTAACCCGTATTGGTTTTAATAGTAAGTTTTTCATTTCAGGTGACTTAGAACAATTTGACAGACATAAAGACAAAACTCAAACAGGTTTGTGGGACGCACTTAAAAAGTTTCAAAACTTAGATGACATTGGTACGTTTGAATTTAAACCTGAAGATGTGGTTAGAAATCCATTGATTAGTAAAATTTTAAAACGATACGAAGAATGAGAATAGGAATTGAGATAAATGGTGTATTACGTAATACATTAGGTAAAATTGAACAGACTTACCAAAAGTTTATGATTGATAGAACTGATGGTATTGAGGATGAAGATGATTTTGAATACAAGATTACCTACCCTATTAATACTTTAGATTTAAAGAATCATTTCACATTTAAAGATGAGGAAGAAATTTATTCATTTTTGTATGATGAGTTCCCTATGGAAATATTTGGTCATTCTCAATCAACCGAGTACTCTACATTCAACGACCTTAATGAACTTTATATTAGAATGAGAAATGATAACGACTTTATTATTATTTCAGATGAGATTGGTAAATCAAAACCAGCATCATTATTCTTCTTATCTAAATTTGGGTGTGAGTTCGAAAAGGTAAAATTCTATAGTAATTCGACAATTAATTCTATGTGGGACGAAATTGATATTTTACTTACGGCAAACCCCGCCTTATTATTAAATCATCCCTCTGATAAAAAAGTAATCAAATATGAAACCGATTATAACTCTGATGTTGAGTCGGAACATAAAATAAACACGATTAAAGAACTTGAGGAGGTTTTAAAAAGAATATAACTATGTTAAAAATTTTAGGAGAATTTTATTATTTGGATTTGGATGCTATCGACAATTTCATTCAGATTAAAGAAGTGGAACCTTCACCATCTGCAACAACTGAAGGAACTCACATTAGTATCGCAAAATACGAAATGGTTAAATTAATGGTGGAAGTACTAATGGACGATTCAGAAGTTGATGAAACTTTAGGTGATAAAAGTTCTGAACTTACCATACCATTTAAACTATCATTTAACACATTAATAAATAAAGGATTATTAAATAAATATTAATTATGAATCAGGAACAAATTTCTAAATTAGAAAAATCAATCCAAAACATGAAAGATAAAACCTCAAGGATTTATCTGATTGTTCAAGACACTAGAGGTAATGCAAAGGCCTCTGTAGCTTATATCTACAATTTAGGTATGGCATTATTAGAGGGTGGTTATAACCCAATTATCTTACATGAAAAACCTGATTACTTTGGTGTATCAACTTGGTTAGGTGAGGAATATATGAAATCATTACCACACAAATCAATCGAGGGTCAAAATCTTGAGGTATCACCTGAGGACTTAATTGTTATCCCTGAACTATACGGGTTTGTGATGAGTCAAATTTCAAAATTACCTTGTGGTAAGATTGTATTAAGTCAGGCTTATGACCATGTGTTAGAAACATTACAACCAGGACAAACATGGTCTCAATTAGGTTTCTTTAAATGTATTACAACTTCTGAGATGCAAAAAGAGTATCTTGAGAACATCATGAAGAACGTTTCATATGATATCCTAAAACCTTTCATCTCTGATAATTTTGGTAAGGGTGAATTACCTGCAAAACCAATTATTGCGGTACACTCAAGAGAACAAAGAGATGCTATTAACATGATTAAATCGTTCTATATTAAATTCCCACAATACAGATGGGTAACATTTAGAGATATGAGAGGTTTATCTGAAAAAGAATTTGCAAACGCACTTAAAGAATCTTGTTTGGCTGTTTGGGTGGATGAAGTTAGTTCATATGGAACATTCCCTCTCGAAGCAATGAAATCAGGTGTACCTGTTTTGGGTGTGGTTCCAAACATGGTTCCATCATGGATGAGTGAAGATAATGGTATTTGGATTAATAACAAAGTTCAAATTGTTGATTTTGTTGCCGACTTTGTTCAAAACTGGCTTGAGGATAACATTAATCCTAATATGTCTGATGAGATGTTAAAAACTATCGAAAACCAATCAACACGAGAAGAATTTAATAAAGTCGCAGTTTCTTTATTTGAGGGTTATATCACTAAACGAGTTGAATCTTTTGAAGAACAATTATCTAAACTACAAACAATTGAATAATATTATGGAAAGTACTAACAAATTTGACGTATCGGTAATCCTACCGGTTAAATCAGGAAAATCTAATGGGTTTACTGAATATTTTGAAAAGTGTATTGAATCTCTAAAGATTCAAAAAATGGGGTTCACGGAACTCATAATCGTTCATACAACCGAAACTTATTTGGTAGATTACTTAAAAGGTTTTGACTTTGGTGATATTAATGTTCGTTTAGTGTCTTGGGAAAAAGAACCTAATTACGCATCTCAAGTAAATCATGGAGCTCGTGAATCTAAATCTGAATGGGTCACCTTTTTTGAAATTGATGACGAGTACTCAAGTATTTGGTTTAAAAATGTTGATATGTATTCAAAAGCATATCCCGACACTCAAGTGTTTCTACCAATTGTTGTGGACACTGATGCTCAAGGTAAATTTGCAGGTTTTACGAATGAAGCAACATTCGCAGCAAACTTTACCCCTGAGATGGGGGTGTTAACCAATGAAACTTTACACGATTATCAAAACTTCCAAACTTCGGGTATGGTAATTAAAAAATCATCATTCTTAGATTTTGGTTTATTTAAACCATCATTTAAATTGACGTTTGGATATGAATTGTTGTTAAGATTAACACACAACTCAATTAAAGTTATGTCTATCCCAAGAATTGGGTATAAACACACAAACTTAAGAGACGGTTCAATTTTCTGGAATTATAAAAACGGTGAAAACATATTGACTGAAGAGGAGGTTAAATTTTGGATTGACTCGGCTAAAAAAGAATATTTCTTTATTCACGATAGAGCCATAAAATTTGAACCTGAACAGGTCTAATGGTTGAAATCAATAATTTAACAGGTGAAACAATTGTTGAGTTAAAAAAGAAAGGTAGAAAACCAAAACAAGTAAATTATTTCGATGTTGCCGAAGAACAAGCGGTTATCAGATTTTTAGAGGCAACGACCTATGAAGAACGAAATAAAATTTATAATGAGTTTTTGAGGAAACCTTTAGACAAGATGATATCTTCAATTATTAGAAGATATAAATTGTACCGAAAAGACATGGACTTCGAGGAGATACATGTGGATACTCACTCATTCTTAATGACCAAAATAGAAAAGTTTAAGCCTTCTAAAGAAAAGAAGGCTTATTCTTACTTTGGTACTATTTGTAAAAACTATTTGATGGGTCAAATCATCAAAGACCAAAAAGAGATTAATCGTAAAATTTCATATGAAGACATCTCATCTAATTTAGAAAACAATGAAAATTTTTCATATTATATAGATGGGGACGCACTAGATTCTGAAAAAGTTATCAAACATTTTTTAGAGGAACTAGATATTTTCTTAGAAACTGAATCATTAAATGAAAATGAAATAAAGCTCGGTCACGCTTTATATGACATATTCGCAGGATATGATAAAATTTTTATAGGTAATGATAATAATAAATTTAATAAGAATATTATTCTATTAACATTACGTGAAATGACCAATCTAACAACCAAAGAAATTAGAGGTTCTATGAAAAGATACAAAGTAATGTACGCAACCCTAATTCAAAAGATGGTTAAATAAAACATCTAATTTTATATTTATTAGTATGGCAAGACCTCAGAAAAAACAAATTAATCTTACTAAAGAGTCGATGTTGTCTCTTATGCAAGAAATATACAACGAACTAGTTGAGCAGAGAAATACTGCCATTAGAATCCAAAACAAAATGTTGTCAATGATGAAAGAACCTGAGGATATGACTCTTATTGGACCTGTCATTGAAAAACAACAAAAGATAATTAATGATTGTGTTGAGAAAAAATTAACTCTATCCAAACTACAATCAACTATGTGGGAGAAATCTAATTCTGCAAGTAATAATGAATCATTCTCAATTGCTGATTTGGGTATGGATGACGATGTATTACAAAGTTTGATTGAAAAGGACATGAGTAAAGACGAAAACTATAAAATGGGTAAATAATGGCATCTATCGACCTTAATCTTGATTATAAAGAAGCTCAAAAGAAAATTGAGGCTTCCAAATCGTATAAAGACCTTAAACAACAATACGATGACACGGTTAAGCGTGCGGGTGAGTCATTTGAACAAAAGAAAGAGAATGTAACAAAATCTTTAGACCAAGTTAAAGAACAACAAAAAAGATTTCAAAGAGAAATTAAAACTCAATTTGAGCAATTATTAGACATTAATAATGTAACTGGTGGTAAAGGTAGTAACTCAATTGCATACGTTAAAAAACTACTATTAAAGACAATCAAAAATATTGAACCTAAAATTGCTGAAATATTAAATGAAGAGGCTTTAAACGCGGTTGGTTGCGATGAACAACAAACATTCACACAACAAATTTTATATATCAAAGTAAGTTCTACTGACCTAATTAATTTATTAAAGAAAGACCCTAATAGTGATGATGGTAAAGTTCTATATGAAAAGAACCCATTAGTTGTCCAAGATAGACCTTTCGCAATGAATAAAGAATTATATCAAAGAATTCAGAGTGGCAACCCATACTCAGTAGATAATGGTCAAGTTTATAAGGGTCAATCAGGTCAAAATTTATTTGATATTCAGTATGTAGAATTCAATAACTTTGGTGAAACTGGTCCGTGGTTTAAAGTCACGTTGTTCAACAGGTTAAATAACGTTAATAAAGTAGGTTCATTTTTAAAAGATTACTATCAGACTATTAAGGTTGTTGATTTCACAAACATCATGGCTTACATAATGGAAGGGTTGAGTGGGTGTTTATCTATTCAAGCCAATGTAGGTTTTACACAATCAGAGGACACAACAAAATTTGCTGCAATAATACAAAGAATATTAGGCCTTTGTTTTGATAATACTAAAGAGATTGATGTTAGTGGTATTGCAAAAATTGCCGAACTTGATGGTATTGATGATTCTTTTTTTGAATTTAACGAAATTGATTTAAGAAATATTGAACAAAGAATTTCTAATGTTAAGAATGGTGTTGCAGAATTTTTAAGTTGTGAGAACGTAAAATTACCTGTAAACTATTTTGAAATTCTAGATAATTTAAATCAGTTAAATTTTGTTGCGGATAATGATTTAGTTGCAGCAGCGGATTCATTAACCGAAACAATGGCTAACAATCCTGCTTGGTCGGGGTTTGCTATTGAGGGTAATATTAAAGCGGAACTTGATTTAAATTTTGTTAAATTAATGGTGAATGGTATTATAATGTCGGTGTTATCACCTAAGGTTTTATTACCTATCTTTATTATGTTAAAATCTTTAGGCAATACGTTCATGGATAAGATTACCTCATTAATGGATTTCGCTAAAGAATTCAAAACATTCTTTATTAATATTGCATCAAAAATAGGTGCTATCTTTATTAAAGAGTTATTTGAATTGATTAAGAAAGATATTAAAAATCTATTACAATCAATTATTAGGGATGTTGCTAAAGAAAAGATTGCTAAAAAATACATCATAATTTTAAAATTAATACAATTACTTTTAGTTGTTGCAGAATTTATTTCTGACTGGAGAAGGTGTAAGAGTGTTATTGATGAAATATTATGGTTATTAAAAATAGCAACGTCAGGATGGGGTGGTGATATACCATTACCATTATTGTTCGGTTCTCAACTATTAGACGGATATTCTGAATCAAGAGCATTTATTGGTGCGATTGAGGAATTACAAAAGTTGGGGGTTCCAACAGGTCCTTTACCTGACGGTAGTCCTAATTTAGATGTGTTAAAAATGTTTGGTCAAATGAAAGCTATGAGTACTGAGGAATCGGAGAATGGTAAGGTACAAATTGCCATAGGACCATTAACAATGACTCCTGCTGGTTTAACCGTACCAACAAGTGCCTTTGGTAAAAAATTATAATATGAATAAGAAAGAACAAGCCGAAAAAGTTTTAAAGATTGTGAAGGATTACAAATCACATTCAAACAAAGAGTTAGAGTTCGCCATGGACTTTATACAAGAAGATTTTAATTATACTAAAGAATCGCTAATTAAATTAACGGAACATTTAGATAAATTAGAAGTTACATATAATGCGGTTTTAAAGGAATACAAATCAAGAACTAAAAAATGAAAATCGATAATTTAAATAAAAACCAAATAATTTTTCCTGGTGTTGTTTTTGATAACCAAGACCCTATGATGCTTGGTAGATTAAGGGTAATCCCTGAAACTAAGAATCTATTGGATATGATTAGTGGTGTTGACAATTCTTATTTAGAAATCGATAGTGAGGGTAATGTTATTGATTTAAAGCCTGTTTATAAGTGGACGACTGTTGACCCATTAGTTTTTTTATCTTTCTTACCTTTATTTTTTAATCAGATACCATTACCGGGGGAGTATGTTCATATAATATACATGAACAAGGGTGCGGACACTGATAATAAGTTTTATGTTCAAGGACCGTTCTCTTCGCCAATGAACTTACCTCAAGAATTTTATCAAGGTGCTAAAAAATATTTAGCGGCAGGTGATAGAATACAAGCTCAACAATCATTAAAGAATGAAAATGGTGCGTATCGGGATAGTAGAAGTGTTGGTATATTTCCTGAACCTGGTGACAACTCTTTATTAGGTCGTGGTACCGCCGATGTCATTGTTAAAAAAGATGAAGTATTAATTAGAGCGGGTAAAACCCTTGATTTAAAACCCGAAGTTTTACCAACTGAAAATCCTAACAGAGCTTTTTTACAACTAACCAACTTTGGTCAAAGAAAAGTATTAGGTGAGGTCGAAAGTATTGTCAGATTAAATGAAACCATTAAAGTGGTTAAAAAAATGGTTATATGGAATATTTCCAATTTAGATAATACTCAAAATGTTTTTAATGGTACGGTAGGTTTATATAACGTAATATCGTCACAAAAAGTTAATTCTAAAAATTTTAAAATTGATAGTATTTTAACACTTAGTGAAGGTACGGACTATATTAAAATGTTTGACATACAATTTAATCAAAAGACATTAGAAGAATCCGTAATTTTAATTAATAAGTTTATTAGTGGTGTATTCAATATGTTTATTGACATGCCGGAATACGCAATACCTAATAATTTAACTAAAGAGCCGGTAACTAACATATTCCCATTTGTTGTAACGCCATCAAAATTAACTTATCAAACCGGGGTTAAATTTTCTGCTGCAACGACATCGAATGATGTTTCAGAATTAAATAATTACGTTAAATTCTTTTCTAAGATTACCGTAAACGCTGGATTACTTAAAAGGGGTTGGTTTTTGGTTTGGGAAAACAAAAACAATAAACCTATTTTAGGTCAACAATTTATACCTAAATTTGAGCAATATACCCCAAGTGACTTCTTAGCATCAACTGTATCGTATGGCGTTATGGGAGCGCAAAAAGTTTATTTGTTATCACAAGACTCTGAAGGACCCAAAGGTAAAATTAGTTTAAGTCAATCACTTTATGGTATTAAACAATCAAGTGACGGACAAAGTGGTATACCTTATTTTATTGGGGATGCTAATAGTATTGAATCTAAAACATACCCTATGGTTAGGGGTGATGAGATTATTAGACTAATACGTAAGATATTCTCATTTGTAACAGGACACGTTCATCCTACCGCAACAATGTCACCAGTTCCTGTTGCTGCGGGTAATGGTCAAACAAGTACTGAAATCGATACAATATTAGCTGATGCAGAAAATACCATCCTCAATCAAAATATCCGAATTAATTGATATTTATAAGTAAAACACTTAGATGTCAATTAACAATTCCTACTTTAGTAAAAACAATACTATAATTTCAAATAGTTTCACCAACACTGGTAGAAATCCTGTTATGGAATTATTTTATGGTACAACAGCCACCTCACAATACCCAAGCGGGTATAGTCGTTTCATATTTAATTTAGACCTTTCTTTATTATTAGAGAAAATTCAAGACGGTACTATAACCACAGGTTGTACTGATAATATGACTCATACATTACGAATGGTTAATACATCAACCTTTGACCTTGAGTTATTAAACACTTCAACATCACAAGGTAGAATCAGAGCAACGTCATTTGATTTAATTTTATTTAGAATTCCATTTATAAATAATAACCCTAATTCACCACAAATATGGGATGAGGGTGTTGGTTATGATTTTGCTGACTTAGTTTATCAATATAGTGAAACGGATAAATCATTTTCTGATAGACCATCAAATTGGGTTCAAACAACTACGATAGGTGTTTGGACAGAACCGGGTATTTACAACAATAGGAACTTAGGTAATGTTCCGTTTAGTGCACTAACTATTGTTGATACACAACATTTTGAGTTTGGTAATGAAAATATTGCGTTTGACATGACCGACGAGATTAATTCAGTAATTGATGGTACATTATCAAATGTTTCTGGTTGGGGTATCGCATATTTACCTCAGATTGAGAACTTGGATGGATTATCAAATACATACGAAGTTCAGTTCTTTACAAGACACACACAGACGTTCTACGAACCTTTCTTAGAGACTAATTATAATGACCTTATAGAAGATGATAGAAACTTGTTTACGTTAGGTAAGGTGAATAAATTATACCTTTATTTATTTGAGCATGGTAACCCAATCAATTTAGATAATACTCCAAGTGTTACTATAGTAGATTCTTCAGGAACTAACGTACCTGGGTTAATTAATCTACCAACGTGTCAAAGAACTAAAGGTGTATATGAAGTTGTAATACCTCCTATGGTTGGTTATAAAACACCATGTATGTTCACGGATAAGTGGACTAACTTAAACTATAATGGTTTCCCTCTTCCAATACAATACAACGAATTTACGTTACAACCATTTAAGAACTCAATTCAAATAGGTACGGTTTCTATAGACCCTAAAATTTATGGGTTTGATTTCTACGGTATCAAACAAGACGAAAAGATTTTAAATACCGATATTAGAAAAGTTGGTGTGGTTATTAAACAAGCTTACACCACAAATAAACTCTTACCCGCAGTTGATGCTTCATATAGAGTTTATGTTAGAGAAGGTCAAACTGAAGTTGAGGTTCAATCGTGGACAAAAATTAACAGAACTCCAAACGAGTATTACTTTATATTCGACACAAGAGATAAAATCCCTAACGAATACTTTATTGATATACAAGTCGAGAGTAGTGGGGAGATAAATACATATAAAAGACAGATTAAGTTTCAGATAGTTAATATGAAGTATTTGGAACCTTAAGATATTTATTAAATAAAATAGTCATGGCAGATAGAGACGCAAACGTAGAATACACTGAATGTGTAATTTGTAGTGGTAATACAACAACTGTATCACCTCCACACCCAGTTTATACCGATAATCAAGGTAATTCGGTAACACAATTAAATGCAGTCGTTATCGGTGGTAACGGGTTAAATTCTTAATTATGAAAAAGACAATTAGATTAACTGAAACTGAATTGACATCTTTAATCAAAAAAATGGTTAAAGAATCTGATTTTACTGTAGAGCCAAATATTGAGACTTCACCAAGAGAAAGAGATGTTAAGTCTGTTTTTGGTAAAAAATACGGAGCTTATATTCCTATGGATGTACTTCGTTATTTAAGAAAGAACCCAGCATTAGTCTTCAAAAGACTTTATGACATTTATGGTGATAAATCATATGAATACTTAGATAAGGCTAAAGGTTCTGACGATATTATGGAGTCACATGACGGCGGTTCTAGATATATGTTCTTTAGTAACTTAGAACAAATGAGAAGACAGTGTGATTTATTATTAGATTTAGATGAAGGAATGGTTGAGGGTATTTTGGAAAATGGTCATGATTGGGCTCAAGACCACATTTCTGAAGCAAAAAACAATATGGACCAAGTATTTGACTTCATTATGAATGAATCTAAAAAAGATGGTATGGAGTTATCAATGGATGTTGATGATAAAGACATGGTTATGATGGAAGGTCGTAAAAAACCTGGTACTAAACTTTGTGCTAGAGGTAAAGCGGCGGCAAAATCAAAATTCGATGTGTACCCTTCGGCATATGCTAACGGATACGCAGTTCAAGTATGTAAAGGTACAAAACCAGGTCTTGACGGTAAGAAAAGATGTTCAGCTCCTTATTGTTAAGGAAAAAGTTAAAAAAAATTCACAATAACCTCACTTTTTTAGTGGGGTTATTTTTTTATATGAGATTTTTAACTATCTTTGTACGAACATAAAAAATCTTAAAATGAAAAAACTATTAAAGAGGTGGTTTAAGAGACTTTCAGTTAAATCTAAACGATGGTTTAAAAACAACCCATTAAACCCTAAAAGAGAATTAACTAAGAACGAGACCATATGTCTTTCAATTTGTCGAAAATTAATCAGCCATCCTGATTCTAAATTTCTCATTGCACCTGTTTCTCATAAACGTTATATTAAAAATGAGAACTTAGGTTTATTTGTTGTGTTGGATGATACTCAGGTTAGTATCACAAATCACGTGTATCATTATGATGTTAATCTAACATTTGACGAATGGGATAAATTAAGAAAAATTTACGATGCAAAGACTGAAAAAATCAGACAAGATTATGAAGCTGAGATTCGTTCACAAATTGTTCATTCATTATCAACAATTTTAGAAAAAGTTTCCAGAAATTAAAAAATAATTGTATCTTTGTAATATGAAAAAATTAATCTTATCATTTTTATTTATCCTAACCACATCGTTGGTAATGGGTCAAAACGGAATAGGTTTAAAAAATCCTCGAGAAGCCTACTATGTATTGGATAGTGAAGGTAAAGAGTTATTACAAGAATGTTCTCGTATTGTGGGGGTTCCTATTGATTCTATGTGTGGTGTACCTGATAGTTTATACAACACATTTAAGTATGTTGCTAATCAATATAACGTAAAAGTTGTTGTGGTTAGTGACCATCAGATTAATTACACACCAAACTCAAATACAACAGCGTTTTCGGGAACTACCGTAGTTGAGGATTATTACGGTAAGGATTTAGAAAAACCTTTATTTATGGTTTTTATTTATAAAAGTAAAGAAGGTATGATGGTTACGTTACAGATGTATCATTAAACGTCAGACACCTTAGCGTCTTTAACCTCATCAAATGATAATGCTCTACCAAAATTATTTTTCTTATCCGTCACAAAGTAATCGTTAGACGTATATTCCTGATTTAATTTTAATTTTCTTTTAGTTTTACCTTCTTTTTCAAAAGATTCTATAGGTGCCTGTGATGATAATGTATATCTACCCATCGCAGGAATTCCATTATTTTTTGTGTAGATAACCCAATTACCTTGACTCATTTTTAAACCTGAAGTAATTAATTTAGCGATTTGATTACCTAGATTAGCTGAGTCATTATTGATTAATTTTTCACCATCGAATTTTGAAGCCAATTCAGACTCTAAAGGTAAAGTAAGATTTGTAAAACTAATTCTCATACTATTTGGTTCCTGTGCATAAACATCATAGGTGTTACCATTTTTCATTAGGTATAGTTTTTCAGCGGGATTTGGTTCGTTAAATGAATCACCGCCAATAAACATATAATCATATTCTTTAGTTGTGTCTTGTTCTTTAATAACACGTTTAACTAACCTCATTAGGTCACTCTCAGTTAATTTAATAGTTTTACTCATAGTAGATTCATTTTTTGGTTTGTAAGATGTCATTACAGGTTTTTGACCTTTACCTGTTTGAGTATCTTTTTTCTCGGCTTTACGTTTTTGTTGACAGGCGGCTTTCTTTTCAGAATCACTCATTTTACCAGCAACACCCGCGGCACGACATTTAGGGTAAGCCCCTTTATCAGTGTCAGGTCGTCCACATGGGGGGTGTTTACCGTCGACTTTTTTACAAATGTTAACCCAAGGACCTTTTGGTTGTTTAGAACCTGAAGGTTTCTTTTTAGTTCCAAACCAAACACCTAAATCCTCATTTAACGGAATCTTATCAACATCAATCCATTCAGACTCACCAATAGTTATAAAGTCATAATTATTCTCAACATACTTAGCCCCTTTCTTAGCTTTATTTTCTATTTTAGATGCTTTTCTTTTATTAGTATGTAGTTTACCGTCGTAACTATCATGAGCCAACTCAGGACTAGTATATTTTGAGACGTTAATAACAAATGGTTTTAAATCGTTATCCTCAAATTCATGAATACCAGGTTGTAATGGTGGTACATAGTACCCGGTAGACCCCCCTGTTTTTGACGAGGTAACTTCATTTAAAACTTTTTTAACTAATTTACTTATCATGACTTTTCGTTACTATTATAAATATCAAATAAATATAAAATAATATGGAAGGTAATGAAATATTTGGTACTTTATTTAAAACAGTACCGTTATACTCAGAAGAACATTTAGAGATGATAATTGAAACTATGGACTCTGAGCAAGCCAATTACCTTGCGGTACAGGCTTTAGTCCATTCATTTAATTCGGGAGTATTTACGTTAGGTGAATCAGAAATTGTTTCTAAAATAGTTAGAACCTTATCTAAAAAGACATCTCCTATAAATGAAGAAGGTGGGGAAAACCCCACCTCTTAAATATTTTATTTCATTAATTAAATTAAAAATTACCGTCATTCACTTGAAATGATGATGTAGGTGTTTGAGTTCCTGTCGCAGGTGTTTGAGTTCCTGTCGCAGGTGTTTGAGTTCCTGTCGCAGGTGTTTGAGTTCCTGTTGGAACATTACCACCCAAAGCTTTTATAGCTGCGGCAATTGTTAAAGGACCTACCTTACCATCTTCTTTAAGACCCGATTGAAATTTACTATTTAATAACTTTTGTAACTCAATACCGTTATTCGCTTTTGCGGGGGTTTGAGTATTACTTTGTTTAAACTCCGGGTCGTTACACGTAAAACTTACATTACCATTAGGTGAAGATTTTCTACCATTACCATAATATGTAACACCATTAATCTCATAAGCACTACTACCATCATTCAAGGTAATTGACTTTGCGTTTGGGTGTTTAGCCACACAAGGGAAGTTTTCAAACGCCTCAGTTATGTATTGTCTTTTTGTTGCGGACTCGTGAAGATTTAATATTCTATTTTTTTCTTCTTCTCGTATATTAAATAAGTTTTTCATAATAATATTTTATTATATAAATATCACATAATTCAAAAAAAAGTCGTATATTTGTATTGTAATTAAAGGAAACGATTTAGATACAAGATATTTAATTACATGGGTAAGTCTAAACTGACTTATTTAAACGGGTGAGGAACGATTTAGATACAACGACCCGTTTTTTTTTTAATCCACCCAAATAACCAATTGGTCTTCACCAACTCTAAACGGGTTATGATATGACTCCCTAAAAACTGTGGTTATTATTAATTTCCAAAAACTATCCTCAACATGTTTTGGAACGATTGACATGGCAATTTCTTTTTCTGCTGATTTAATGACAAATGGTTCATCATCAACAATATTATGTTGAGCAATTTTTTCAGCAATCTCTTTTAATGAAAGTTCTATAACGTACTTCAATTCAGAATTTGAAATTTCCTTTTCATTATAATCATCAATACCTTGTCTTGTCTTTCTATGGTACGCATGTGTCGTTCTATCAACCTCAAATGCGTATTGTATTTTAAACGAAGACATTAGTTGAGCAATTCTCTTCTCAAGAAGTAAATGTTCTTTAATTAATTGTCTTAAATTACTCATATAACATAAATATCTATAAAATAAAAAAGGGACGATTACTCGTCCCTTTTAATATTTCCCTTAGGAGATTGATTATCTCAATTCTCTTAAGTCGAATGTACGAACACCGTCAACTGTGATACGTCCGTAGAAACGGTTGTTAACCATTTTCTTAGCGTAACGTGTCATAATACCTTTGATAGGTGTAAAGTTGAATGGGTTGTACATTGTTGGAGTTAATTGTAGAGGTACATACGGTGCGTAGATGTAACCTGTGTCTAACAATGACGTTCCTTTGTGTCCAATTAACACTTGGTTAGCTGGGAAGTAAGGGTCACGGTAAACTTGGTAACGACCTGCTAATGTACCAACTCTTTCAATACCCATGTTGTATTGGTCTTGCTCTGGTGAAGCGTTAGATACGTGGAAGTACTCTAAGTCATCAAAAATCGCAGAAACCTCAGATGATACAACAATCCAGTTAGCTCCACCACGAAGTGTAGACTTGTGGATTTGTGCAGATAATTGGTTGATAGCTGTAATCAATGTTTGGTTCCAGTCTTTTTGAGTGTAAGTGATATTTCCAGAGATTCTTCTCCATCCGTTGTAGTCCCAACGTAGGTTCCAAGCCGCACCTTTACGTAAGTCACGTAAAATTTCACGGTCAATCTCAGCTGCAACTTGCTCAGATAACAATGCTGTTAACTCAGCTTCAGCGTCGATGTTATGGAACGCTGCTACGTCTTGAGCTAATTCAGGAGACCATTGAGCTCTTAGTTTTCTTTCTGTAACTGATACAGTAACTGAATCAAGGTCGAAAGAAACTTCACCAATTTTGTCTTCGAATTCTAACTCTTCGTAACGTCTCCAAGCTGCGTAGAATGAAGTGTCACCTGTTGCAGATGCGATTGTAGTACCTGTGTAACCATCTAAAGATGTTGCGTCACAGTCAGCACATACAGGACAAGATAAATCAACTTCTAAGTAGATACAACCAGTTACGTCACAAACGTCATTGTAAGAACCACCATTACCTGTTGAAGGCCATGAAGTTTGAGTTGTGTTGTAGTTAGGTGTTACGATACCTTGACCGTAGATTTGAGTAACAACTCTGAACAATAATGCTCCTGTTGATACTGTACATGGTGAACCTGCAGCAACTGTTAAACCAGCACCTGTAAAGATTACTAAATCAGACAAGAAAGATTCTGTGTCGATTTCAGAACCATCAGGACCTACCATTTTACCAGTACCCGCGTTTGCGAAACCACATAATTTAACGATAACTTTTCTTGTGTTACCTGAAGGGATGATTTCGTCATCACCGATTTCTGCGTCAACCAAAGAACTACCTGACCAAGCTTGGATAGTTGTGTTTGCAGTAACTGCTGACCAACGACCTTTAGAGTAGTCGAATAATCCAGGAGGGTCTAATGCAGGTTCGTTACCTTCGTAGAATAAATCATAAAGATTTTTCGTGAAAGCTCCACTACCTGTGTAACCAGCGTTAGGATTACCAGGGTAGTTACCTGGAGAACCTACAGGTGCGTAGTGGTCACCACTTTGATTTGCAGTACCACCTGAGTAACCTTGGATTTTAGGTACGAAGTAGAACAATTTACCGATAGGTAAGTTCATAGCTTGTACAGAAACGATATCGTTTGCTAACAATTTAGAGAAAACACGTCTAACGATTGGGAATACAACAGTTTCGAAAGAACCTGAAGAACCGTCAGCAGTTGCCTCGTTAATTAAGTAGCTAGCTTGGTTTTCATATAACTGAGCTACGTTTTCTTTTAGGTGGCCGTTAAGACCTTCAAGGAATCCTAATTTATCCCATTTGTTGATAGTATCTTCTTTGATAACTTTAAGGTGCTTAAGACCGATGTTACCAACAAGACCTGATTCTAATAATGCTCCCATTTTAGTATTTTTTTGTTTTTTTAGTTTATTTTTATTTTTTATTTTAATTTAGTCATTAAGTCTTTCATTCTTAAGAATTGAGGATTTTCATAAGTTTTTGACTCAATCAAATTAATAGATGAACCTGTAGATTGTACGTTTTCAATTTTACGTTCAATTGATTCATTAATTGATTGATTGTTGTTAGTCGTTGTTGAAAGTTCTTCTTTGATTGACTTGTAAAGATTCTTAGACTCTTTAAGAGTTTCAACACTATCAAATCTTCTCAAGATATTAATTTTCTCTTGTTTAGATGTTGAATGTTCCGTAAACAAACGTGTTGCGTAAGCCAAATTAGAATTGAATACAGCAACTTCATTTAATTTATTTCTAAACACGTTAAGTGCTTTTCTATACTCTTCGTTTTTCTCTCTAAGAACTTGTATTTCAACTTCGTTAACATTCTCTTTGATATTGATATTCGCTTTAGAATGTGCTCTTGGTTTTGGTAAACCGCCTTTTCTAAAGTTAGAACCATTACCTAATGTTCTTGAAGCCTCTTTTGTCTCAACCTTTTTAACGGTTTTCATTTTACCGTCAAGGTTCTCGCCATCTTTGTATTCAAACTTAGCTTTACCTGTACCCATAGTTTTGTCAGCCTTTTTCTTAACAGTTTTAAAGCCACCCTCCATGTTAGGTTTGTTTGAATATATTTTTTTCTTTGGTGAACCCATACCAACACCTTTAGGTTTAACGGTCATTTTAGATTCCATCATTTGGTCAATGTCTTCTTCTTCCAAATCATCATAAGATTCTTCTAATTCATCATCTTCCATTTCGATGTCATTAAATGATGAGTAAAATTGTTCGTCATCATCAATACCTTCTTCTTCAGCATCGTCAAATTCGATTTCATAAACGATGTTTTCTTCTTCATCCATTTCAGTCTCATCTTCAAAATCAAACTCTTCAGAATCATCATCATCATCATCATCATCTTCAAAGTCAAACTCTTCAGAGTCATCATTTCCGAATACTTTAGAAACGATATCGTCAATGTTTTCACCCATCTCCATGTTTTCTGATTCGTTTTCCCACTCTTCACCTAACTCGTCCATGTTAAATTCTAAATCTTCTTCACCTTCACCAACAATCATATATTCTTTGTCAGAATCTTTAAGATTGATGTTTCCAGATTCGTCTTTTGTAACCACGATATTATCTTCAGGCCCCATTAGACTAAATACTCGTAAGATTTCGTCATCATCATCAACGTCAGTAAGGTCGATAGTGTCTTCTTCTTCGTCACCCATATCGTCGATATTATCAACATCCATGTCATCACCATCTTCGTCATCACCTGCAACAGGTTCTAACATTTCAGGTTCTTCGATGTCTGCATCCATTTCAACCTCATCATCTTGTTCAGTAAGAGATTCTTTTACTAATTCTTTGATTTCTTCCTTCATAGTAGAAGCAAGTATTCCTTTTGCATTCTCGGCAACAGCTTCTTCCAAATTTTTCATTTGGATGATTGCCTCCTCAACTAAAGATTTTTCTTTCGCCATGCGTTTTTGTTTGTTTTTGTATATAAATATATCCCATTATCAAAAAAGTTATAATTAAGACTTTTTGATAACAGGTTTTTTATTTATATATAAATATTACCCAAATGTTAAAAAATAAAAAAAGGGGTCAAAAAGACCCCTTTATTAATTATTGAAATATAAATTTCTGTTAATCTATCACCTCATCTATTTTACTTTCAACAATTGCGGTGATTCTCCAATCCTGTGTGTAATTCTCGTAAACCTTAGTTACTTTAGCCTCAACATCGGTAGGATTGTATCCTCGAACCAATTTTTCTTCTCTTAGTTTTTTGATTTTTCCTGAATTTTCGTCAACCAAGTCTGTGGTTACTTTTGCAATGAAATATTTTTCGTCCATAATTTAATTTTTTTTAATATCCTAAATAATCGTTCAACTTTTTCATTAAGTCAAGTGATTTGTTCCCATTTTCACCAACTTGTCTTTGTATTTTCATTTGTTTTTCTTCTTCAAGGTTTTCTTCAAAGTTAAATCTTTCTTCAGGTTGACTAAATAAATACGCTCCAGGTGTCGATGGTGATGAAACTAAGTCAAAACAAATTAATTCAAAATCGTCTTGTACTTCATTTTGTTCACCAACTTTTTTAAGTGAACCAACCCCTCTTGATGAGATACCTAAAGTAACTCCTTGTCTTAGATAGTTTGCTGCCATATCACCTTTGGTTGATACTATACCTCTTTCGTGGAAACCTGGACTTGTTAATAGTTTTAATTTACCCATTAAAACAGGTCCCTCCCACCATATCTCGGTAATCATGTGAGATACTCTATCGAGGTCAATTAACGATGATTCAGGGTGGTTTAACTCAGAAAGAGCTACACCTTTATCAATCATTTTTTTATAGTTGTCAGCTTCTCTTTTTAGGATACGTTCAGGGTATATTCTTCCGTTTCTATTTGGGGTATTGTATTTTTGTAGTACCGCATAAAACTCGAATGGTTTTGAGTGGTCCAACATCCCTTTAGATTCTCTAATTAGATTAGCATTGTGCTCATCTGTTGGCGATATATATCCTGCGTCATATTCTATCAAGATTCCTTTACCAGTCTCTGTAGGATTTAAAATTCTTAAACTCATATCAAATGTTTTCTAAATAAATATCAAACATTCTCTAATTGTAGGGAATCTTCCTTTGTTTTACCTTTTTTAGTTAAATAAAATCTGAAATAGTCATTACCTATAAAATTCTCGTCCACGATTCTTTGGGTGATTTTTTTAAGTGATTCTTTAATTTCTTTAGATTTAAAATCAACATCTTCAGGTATTAAATAAAAATTTATTTCTAAATTCATGAATGATTTTTTACCTTCTGATATACCACTCGACCTTAAGTCTAAATCAACGATAAATTTATTGTCATAGATATTTGTATCAACAGATTCAAATACTGAATGTTTTATGGCTCTGCTCATATTGAGAACTGTCCGTGTCCAATTTTCACATTCTTTAATTGGTTCTACCCAAGTCTGAATGTTTAAATAAATGGACTTTAATTTTACTGAATCAACTGTACCATAACTTACTTTAGCAAAGTTAAATCCATGAATTGTTGAGGTTTTCCCCTTTTTCATTAATACCCATAATTTCCAAGTTTATTTTTTGAAAAGTATAAGTATATTTACAGATATAGTCAAAAATATAAAACCAACCAAAAAATTTATGCTTAAAGTAATAGTTGAAAAATCGAATGTCGAGAAAGCCTTGAAAATATACAAAAGCAAGGTCATTAAGACAAGGCAGAGTACCGAGTTAAATAACCGTAAGGAGTTTGTTAAGAAATCTGTTAAAAGAAGACAACAGATAATGAAAGCTAAGTACGTTGAAAAAACGTTTAAATCAAATAACGATTAAATATTCTCGTTAAGATTCTTTAATTTGAAGTACGATAACTTATCGTATTTTTCTGATACTACTTTATTTAAAGTTTCTTCGATTCTTGTTTGAGTCGACTTATCAGATTCATTGTTTTTCATATTGGTTAATTTGTTAACCACACTTTCTTTAATCACGTTAAACTCACCCTCTAACTTATCATCATTCTCTGATAATAATTTAGTTAATTCTAACTTTTCAGATTCGTTTAGTGATTCAATATAATTCGAGATTGTTTTGTTAGCAACATTCACCATCGCACTTAAAGGTATGTTTACAGACTCTTTAACCACCAATGGTTTTTTCTTTAATGATTCCGCAATTAATTTTTTACTTTGGATTCTGCTTTCGATTGCCAAAATATTAGTACTAAACAAATAATCAATAGATTCGTATTGATTATTTATTTCTTTACCTCCAACCCAAGAAATAATTTTATTTAATTCGGCAGTTTTAACTTTATTAATCGTGTTCTCATATATTATAACACTTTCATTAATATAGTCATTCACTATTTCAGAATGAAGTCCTTTATTCGATGATAAGTCATCGTATAAATAATATAATTTAGAGATATTCTTATTCTCCAAAACATATTTTTTAAATTTTTTCATTTCCTCTTTAAACGTCCCGTTTTTATAAGACTCTAAAAGAGTATGTTCTATTCTTGATTTAATAATTCCAAAGTTCATCATCTGATTTTTTATTATAAATATCAACTATTTAGAAGTTTATTCAAAGCATCTTCAATATCCCCCAAAGAATTTTTACCTTTAGATAAATCAATATAAGAATCTATTTCATTTAAACCTTCGTTTTCTACGAGTAAATTTAATTTGTTTTTGTTAAATGATTCAGGAGCTAATTCAGGTCCTCCCCCACCTTCTTCGGCCGGTGGTGGTGGCGGTGTTGCTCCACCCCCCAAGTCACCCCCCAAGTTACCCCCCAAGTCTCCACCTGGAGGTGGTGGTGGTGCACCTGCTCCACCTGCGTTTTCTGTGGAGCCAGATTTAGAACCGTAAAGTTTGTCAACATTATCAAATACACCTGTATGTGAAATGATTGTCGCTGTGTTTGTTAATTCAGCACCAACGGCTTTCTCAATACGTTGTTGTTGTAAGTCAAGTTTAATTTCTTCATCAGAGAAACCTAAAATGTGTTTCTTAGCCCATGTAACAGATACAGGCGCAATACCTTCGATTGCGGTAACTGCGTCTTTATAAGCCAATAATTTTTCTTTCCACACATCAATCTTTAACAAGTCTGCTTGTGTAGATGGATTTGTTAAACCTAATGTGAAGTTAGATAACTCATCCTCAAAACCTAATAAGAATAGGTGAATGATTGCGATTTTATTTAACTCAGCAATCATTGATTTTTGGATTCTGTTAATAGTTCTAGCAAATCGAATATCCATTAATGATAAGTTCTTACCATCACCAACAACCTCCTCAAACCCTAAGAAAGCCTTAGGAACACGAAGTGCTGTTAATAATTTCTTTTGGATATACTCAATGTCGGCAATCTCCGCTAGATTCTGTGCACCTGGTAATGTGTCAATCGGACTTGGTGCCGCAGGGTCTCTAACAGGGATAAAGTAATCTTGGTCAACAGCCATTTGGTTAAATCTCATATCAACATTACCAGTCTTAGAGTCAACCACTTGGTCTCGTTTAAATTTGTTAGCGACACGTTGTACATATGGTTCAACATCTTTGTCGTCCATGTTTCCAACATACACCTTGAAAACCCTTCTTTCAGGTGCTCTTGATGTTCTATAAATCAACATCGCGTCTTCAGATAATAAAAGCTGTTTCCAAATACGTCTTGCTTTTTCCAACATAGAGGTACCATAAGGAAGTTTTCTATCATCACCTAACAATCTAAAGTGAGCAATTTCCCAAGAATTAAATTCCATATCTTTGGCTTTCCATTTAAAACGCAAACCTTTGTTTTCTTTCGGTTCATCAACATTTGCTGACTTAGCCGCCATACCTCTCTCAAGACGCTCAATCTCAATGTTGGGTAACTGCATTGAACCTACAACACCTTTCTCAGCATCGAGTTTCAAGTAAACAAAGTTATCACCATACTTACAAGTGTTTCTTGTCCACATTGGTAAATTGGTGTTTACATCTAAAATGTTATTAAATAAATCAACCAATATCGATTTGATTCTTTTTGATTCTGAATAAATCTGTAACATATAACCGTTTTGGTCAACTGTTGTAGATTCTTCACCGTAGATATCTAACGCCGCAGATATCTCAGGGGTATATTCCATAGACTCGTAATCATAAAATGATGCTAAACGAGTTGGTTCATAATAAACGGCTTGTGTGTATAAGTTACTTTCAATCTTAGTCCAGTTGTTAGCTAAGTAGTAAGTTTGTTGAGCTTGGAGTTTCTCCATCTCATATTCTTGCTTAGACGTAGTTCTAAGTAATTCTTTCTTGTCTAACTTATAAGTTGGGTAGTCCTGATTCAGTAAAGCGTTAGGCCCGAAGGCTTGTGTTAACCTTTGCCAAACGGTATATTGTTGATTATTATTCTCCATGTAATAAATCTAATTCTAAATATCTATAATTAAATAGTTAACTATTTGTAGGTCGGTTTACCTCACCAGTATTGTCACTACCTCTTTGTTTATTTATCTTATTATCACCACCTGGTTTAACCGTACTAATACCTGTTCCGGGAACATTTAGTTTTGACCCGTTGAACTTATTACCTGATTTTTTACGTTGTACTAATCCCATCTTGGTTTTTATTATAAATATTACCTAACACCAAATAACCAACCATATCTTTGGTAATCCTCTTTATTAAAGTTTTGACTACCATATTGACGGATTCTTTCTTGACCGTGTGGGATTACAGGATTAAAACTAATCGCCTCATGTGCCTGTGAGTTTGAGTTAACCGACCAAGACTCAATCATTGCTTTGGTGTGTTCAGTAACTTTTGTTAGGTTTGAAAACGAAGATTCTGCAACATAAGTGGCCATTGCAATTGACATGATTAAGTCATCATGATGACCTTTTTGGTGGTCAGGTCTACCGTTTATATAAACAAAAGTGTTCATTTCATTATATAAACGACTACTATAAATTCTAAATCCGTGTCTCATCACCTCTTCAAATGAAGCAATGATTTGAACACGTTTATTGTTAAAGTTAATACCCGGAATTTTCTCCGCAGCTTTTGGGTCATATTTCCATTTATTTGTAGTATCAACACCGTCGATATACAAATTTTTGAAATTCATTTCTTGTAATTTTCTTGATGTTGATACACCCATACCACCCGTGATATCTATTACAACAAAACAAGAATACATGTTAGCCCATTTATAACAAACCTCGGCCATTGTATCAGGTGGTAATTTACCTACGAATTCGGCAACCTGTTCTCTTTCGTCAAAATCGATTATCTGAAACGAACTAAAGTCTTCACTATCACCACGACTTACATCGACCCCCATTACATATTTATGACCAACAATGGGTTCCTTCCATATCCATAGAGCATTACCCATCATTTTATTTTGGGGTTCACGAATCATATTCTCACGAACCGTTTGCATTAACTTAGAATCGAATACGTTATCACCTGAACCCAAGAAGTTACATTCCAACTCCTGAGAAACTTTACGTTTGTCGTATTTCAATTTTTTAACCATCGCTTCAAACCATGTAGAACTTGGTTTGTAACCTTGATTCATTAATTCTTTTAATTCTTCATAGTTACGAGTCTCAAACGGTTTTTCTTCCCAACTAATGATATCTTTTTCGTTGTATTCCTCTTTGTTTAACAAATAATGGATAATATCATCAGTCTTAACTAGATATAAATCTTTGGCGTAACGAGGGTCTCTAAACCAGTACATTTCAGAAATTTTGAAGTCATTCATATTTCTTAACGCTTGGTCGTAAATCTCGTAATAAATTGGGTCGTATCCGTTAGGGGTTGATACCACAATCACCTTACCACCCGTAGATAGTGATGCCATACAAGCCGCCCAGAAATCACTGTCGGCTTCAATAAACGCCGCCTCGTCAAATACTAATATAGTTGGGGTAAATCCACGTAAGGCATCCTTAGATGTTGCAACGGCTTTAACCTCACAACCATTATTTAATTTATAGTGTTTTTGTGAATTTTTTTCAGCCGCAAAATCAATACCTGTCCAACTTGGCCATTGACCAACAAACGCCCTAATTTTGTTAGCCATCTCTAAAGAGGTGTCCAATTTGTTAGCAATAATTAGAATCTTTTCAGGTTTTGTTTTTTTAGCAAATGCTAATTTCCTTGAAATCCATGCGGCTGTTACCGTGGATACACCTGCCTGACGATATTTTAACGCGATATTTTCGTTAAATTCTTCGTAGTCGTGTAATAAAGAAACTTGGTCTGGAAATAATTCTAACGGTACGTATTTAGATACGGTGTTATCATAAGTCTGTAGATAAGTTCTTAGTGCGTATTGAACGTCTTTTTGACATTTAACGTATTCTATTAAGATTTGTTCTTTTGTCAAATTACTCATAAAGATGATTAATTAGGTTCTTGATATCCCCAATCCACCTAACAAATCATCAAGGTCATCATCACCTAAATCATCGTCGTCATTTGATGAGTAAGCTTGTTCAGCCTCGTACTCATTTAATTCTTTAACAATTTCATCTACCATTCTTTGAATGAATTGATTTCCTTGTGGGTTACCTGAAAGGATAAGTTTAGCCACTCTGAAAAATTCCTCTGCATTTAATTTGGAGAATCTCATAAACAGGTAGTGTTGGATGTGTTTCATATCATCCTCAAACAATTCCATAGGGTATGCCGCCATAAACTTTTCCCAGAAGATTGGACCTAAACGAGAATCCCAAATCTCAGCCGGTAAAGTATCTTCAGCTTTCATAACCATTTCTTGTTGTCTTGGGTCATCAGGTAATCCATGAGTACCAAATACTTCATAAACACCTTTAACCAATTCGTGTACTAATAGAGGGAAAGTCATTGCTCTCGCCTTTACTGTTGGTGGGTCAGTTTCAGTGTCAATCTCTTCTTGACCCATTTGACCACCACCGCCACCTGCCATCCCTTCCATATCAGGGAATAACCAATATGCGTGTTCCATTAACGCTTGTGTTACGGTATATAAATTCATCAAACGAGGGTCAATTTGATTTAACTCAGTAGATACTAAATTAAACATGTGTCCACCCTTGAATGCCGCCCCTTGAATTAATGAGTTAAGGAAACGTCTTTTAGCACGTTCCATGTTGAATATTTCAACATCACCCATAAATTCTTCAATTTCCTCTTCACTTGGTAATTCAGGTTCTTGTTGCATTCCTTCCGCAGAACCCATAGGTTGCATAACCAATTCAGCATCAAACTGCATTGCTCCTTCAGGAATACCTAATTCTTTAACCACCAAATCAACGGCTAATTTTTCTAATTCTTCTTTGTTACGCATCTGAATCATCATCACTTGTTGTAATGACTGCATTACAGACATCATTAAACTTCTTAATGGGTCAGTTCCTTGGATTGCTCTTGTGTCACCCATTGCACGTCTAACCTTATCTACAGAGTCCTTAAATCTCTTAGATGAGATAAGTTCTACGTAATCTCTATCCATCTTAGGAATTGCGGGGAAGTCCTGACTATATGGAGTTTGTTTTGATGTAATCTTTCTTTCAATACCAGGTTCCATTCTTTCAGGACCTTCATAATCGATTGGCGCTTCAGTTACTTTTTCTTTATATTCACGAAGCAAAGTATGTTCTTTCTTGGTTAAACCTTCAGTAACCAATTTATGTTCTAATTGTCTAATAATTGTTTTGCCTTTAGTACTTTTCATTAGTCCTGTAATTTAATTCCTAGTTCGTTAAATGTTAACCAAGTTGGTATTTCTTTTTTAGCTTTAGGTGCTGGTTTAACACCTGGTTTTGGTTTGTAAGGTGTTGCAGGTTTTGACGGTCTTGATGGAGTATCAACGTCAGGTCTAACACCCGGTCTTGTTGGAGCTGTTTTAGTTCCTTGTTCTTTAACCAAATTCAAAAATTCTTTCTTAGACATTTTTGGTGTAATATGTTTCTCAACTAATCTCATAATTTGTTTTTCTAATTCACTTTCACTAAATATAGGATTAACCGACATATTATTCAACTTATTTTTTAAACCACCTGCGTAAGCCGCAGCAATTTTTTCATTAAAGTTACTCATACCACTTTCTTTGGTTTCTTCTTTCTTCTTTTCAGGTAACTTTTTGAAGTTGGTTTTGTCAGCAAATTCTTCCGCCATTTTACACCACTTTTTTTGTTCTTTAGTTTTACCATCACCACATTTAGCGAAGAAATATTTTTGTTGTTTTTTAGACTCAAACTTTTCCATAATTTCTTTTTCTTGGATTGAGTTTGGGTCACCGTCACCTGTTGGACCTTTTTGAATTGGGTCTTGTGTGTCCCCTACGTTATAATCTAATTCAGAACCATTATCCTCTGTCATTTCAGTTTCAGTAACCTGAACATTAATTCCTTGGTCGGTTAATGTTTTGATTTTATTAACATCAGCCCCTTTAACACTCACGGTTCCTTTTTGTTCTTTAGTTTCAGTCTTTTCACCACAAACACATTTAGACTTAACTCTATCACATGAATCGCAATACTCTTCTTTAGATTCACTAAGTCTTCTGTATAATGAATCAACTTGTGATTCGGATAAATTAGTCACTGTGGATGGTTTTAATCCGAATTTAATTAGTTTTAATTGTTTTTGGTTAGTTTTCATATACTACCTTCTTTTCAAATTCTAAAACGATATCACGTTCATATAATTTATCTTTTACTAACTTTTCTTCTTCACCAAATTTAAAAACCAATCTGGTTTCTTGTGTGAAGTCGATATCATCAGTTTCATTTTCCCATGCTAAAGCGATAACTCCGTCCATCGCATCCATCATAGAAAAATAGTCGGAATTTTGAACCACCGACATGGTTATTAAATCATTCTTTAAAACACCCACTTTGTGTATGTGTTCTAAATCAGGTGGGAAGGGGTAACCATTAGATGGTTTAGATTCCCAATTTTCACCCCAAATATCTTCAGTTTTCTCAGAGAATATAAACTCATATATGTTATCACCCTTGTAATTAGGTCCAAGTTCATTAACATATATTAGATAACTCATAGAATCTGTCCTGTTTTACTAATTTTGATTTGTCTGTTATTTGATTCAAAAACTAAATTTTTATTAACTGTTTTACCAATTAATTTAAAATTTGGGTATTTGTTAACCAATTTTTTAGATGTCATTAATTGTGACTTACTTTCACAAACTTTCTCAAGTTTTTCCGACAATTTAGATTTTTTAGATTCTGTTACAACTTTTTCGTTTTCAGAAGTCTTGAAATATTTTTTCAATACGTTGTCAACTTTTGACTCAGTAAACATACCCTCAATCATTTCTTCCACTTTACTCATGTAACCATCTTCTTCAGTTACTTCCTCACTACCATCAACGTCTGAGAATAAATAATCAACAAACTCTTCACTGTCAGTCATATCCATTTCTTCAGCCATTTCACCTTCAGGTTCCATAGTAGGTTCTACAGGTTCTTCAGCATCCACTTCCATGTCTACATCCATATCCTCTTCTCCACCGTCAAGACCATCTTCTTCAACACCTTCAAGTTTGTTAATGATACTTTCAATATCATCTTCCTCTAAATCATTAAGATTTAAGGCTGAAAGAACTGAATTGATTACATACTTAATATCTTTAGATGACATACTTTCTTCTTTTTCTTCGTCATCATTAAACGCTCTAATTTTTTGTGCTAACTTACCTGTTAACTTTTGAATCACTTTATAAGTTACTGGTTCGTCATCAGTTTCTTCAGTATCAACTTCCATGTCAACATCCATTTCAGCGTCCATCGGCATATCGTCAGCAGGAGCTTCAGGTGCCATTTCAGGTGATGGTGCGGGTGCCGGAGCAGGTGCGGGTGCCGGAGCGGGTGCTGCAGCAACAGGTGCTTGTTCCTTTGTTTCACCAAACTTTAAAATGTATTTTGTAGCTTCATTAGCGGCGTTTTCAAATAATGAAACGTTACTTTCTTGACCTTCGTTAATATTAACTTCTTTAGTTATCAAGTTTAGTCTTTTGAACGCTTGTGAGTATGAGGAATAGTATTTTCTATTTTTCATAGGCTCAAGGTAATCAAGACCTTCATTCAAAGATTTCTTAATAACGTACCCGTTTTTTTCTTTAACGATTTGATACTCGTAACCATCAGCTAATGTTTTACGATACTCAACCGACTTATCTTCGTTTACGGGTTGAGGCTTAGTTTCTTTGTATCTTGAAATTTCAAGGATGCGGTTAATCTTATCCATACCCTGTAATTTTTCACTTCCGATTGGTTTTAATCCTGCCATTGTTGTTTTTCTTTAAAAAATTATTTTATATATAAATATATTGAGTATTTAAAATGTTAGTAATTACTCATTTTCTCTTTCAGAGACAATTTCTTGTCAATGTGTTTATTTGTGAAGTTTATTAGTTTTTCAATATAACCATTTCTTCGTAATACTTTAAATACGAGGTTTTCATCTGAATATTCACCACCTTCAGATAAACCACTTGTTCTAAATTTTTTCAACTTATCACGATACTTTTTAATAAGATTTTTGGCTTCGTCAATTGGTTCGTCTTGGGCATCTTCAATTACGGTATCAATAATGTCCATCCATTGTTGTGACTTTTGTTGGATTCGTTCTTTATCAACCTCAACATCTTCTTTTTTAGGGTCAGTTATCCACTCATCGTTTAAAACAGAATAAACCCCAGTACTTACGTGGGGTTCATTAGAATCTTGTAAATATAACTCAACATCATAACCAAAAATTTTAATGTTATGTTTGTCATTAAAAATGGTTTTTTTAAGTGTGAATAATTCTTTGTAAAGTGGAAGTTCTTCTTCTGAGAATTGATTAAAATCCGCCATAAGGTGAAGGTCAATATCTGAGTATTGTGACCAATTGTAATTGGCTAAAGAACCTGTCATTGTAATATCACTAATGACAACATTCACATCCAAGAACTCAATAAAGATATTTGCAATCTCAAGTAATCTTTCTCTAACCTTTGGTCTCATTTTGTAACCTTGAGCATCAGGGTCACCCATATACTTTTCATTCGGCAAATACCATACCTTAGGATTTAATTCATCCTGCAAATGAAAACTCTTTATTATGGATTGTATATTACTCATCCCTAATAAATAGTTAGTTGTTGGTAATTATTACAGTTTCGTGAATTTGTATTTTTTTGAGATGTCGGAACTAAAAAACTTACCTTGTGATTCGGTCATTCTAAAACGAGTGTATACCTCATGAGGAACTCCCTCGTATTGGTATCTCATACCATTTTTAAATTCAACAACTAACATTTTTGATTCAGTATCAAATTCAGTTCTTACGATGTTACTTGATTGTACTTCGTTTAAAATTTTTGTTCCAACGAACTCTTCTTTTGTGATTGCCATAACTTTTTAATTTAAAGGTGTATTTTCATCAATAACTTTAAGAATATTTTGTAAATAGTGAACATAATCGTCATGGTCAACCTCAAACCCGTAACTTTTAATTACATCAAACACCTTTGCTTGTTCTCTAATGAAGTCTCCTCGTAATTGTAGTAACATTGGTGGATAGTAAGGGGGTCTCTCTAAATCTTCTTGAGTCCAACCTTCCTTTTTAAACTCCATCCTTAGTTTATAGTAAGTTTCAATCAAATCTTCTAAGAGATTTAATTTATCAACAAACTTAACCCATGGCAATTGTTTTTCCATAATAATAAATATGATGCTGGTTGATATTTCTAAAAACTAGCCGTATCTTTGTCGTATAAAATTTTAGATATGATAGAATCAATGGATAATGACAACAAGGGTAAATCACCTAAATCTAATTCTAATTCATCAACACCCGTATTGGATAATTTCAGTAGGGATTTGATTAAATTAGCTGAGCAAGGTAAGTTAGACCCTGTGGTTGGTAGAGAACAGGAGATTACGAGAATTGCACAAATTCTATCTCGTAGAAAGAAAAATAACCCCATTATTATCGGTGAACCAGGTTGTGGTAAGACGGCAA
>JACCDW011810453.1_pt1 | contig 44344 bp, 47 predicted proteins | sample 7449781 | NCBI WGS metagenome assembly JACCDW01 (sample SAMN15323449, study PRJNA562643) | freshwater metagenome | isolation source: river surface water | place: USA:Blue River Watershed | collected 2017-08-18
AACCTGGTCGATCACGATTTCCTGGCCAACGTCCGCAGCAATCTGTTCTACTTTGATCTTCTCGCCAGCGGCAACGCGATACTGCTTGCCACCGGTTTTTATGACCGCGTACATAAGGACCTCTTTTTGAAGAGAAGTGGCAGTGACTGCTGACCCTGGCCGTGCAAGGCAAAACCTGGGCAAAGCAAACACTGTCCGTAGACGGATTTCCACGGAACCATAGATTGTAGCTGACTTTTCAAGGGTTTACAATCGCTCTTTTCCTGAAAACCCGTAAAGTGCCCCCCATCCGACACACCGCCGACGCATTGGCCCTCATTCAAGATGACATGGCAGAAATGGACCGGGTCATCAGCGAGCGACTGCACACAGGGGTACCCCTGGTCGGGGATGTCTCGCGCTACATCATCCAAGCAGGCGGCAAACGTCTGCGCCCCGCACTTTTGCTGCTCATGGCGGGGGCTCTGGGTTGCGCCAGCCCGCACCGCCACACGCTGGCCGCCGTGGTCGAGTTCATCCACACGGCCACCTTGCTGCATGACGATGTGGTCGATGACTCATCTTTGCGCCGTGGACGCCCCACTGCCAACGTCTCTTTTGGCAACCCGGCCAGCGTGCTGGTGGGTGACTTTCTTTACTCGCGGGCCTTCCAGATGATGGTCGAGTGCGGCAGCATGCGCATCATGGACGTGCTGGCAGAAGCCACCAACACCATCGCCGAAGGCGAAGTCCAACAGCTCATGAACATGCACGATGCCGGCCTGAACGAGGCAGCCTATGTGCAAGTCATCCAATCCAAAACAGCCAAGCTTTTTGAAGCGAGCGCTTGCTTACCATCTATACTTATGTCCAGCTCACATGAGGTGGAGCAGGCCTGCGCCGTTTACGGCCAAGCCCTGGGGACGGCTTTCCAGATCATTGACGATGTGCTGGACTATGAGGGTGATGCCAATGAGCTGGGCAAAAATCTGGGCGATGATCTTCGGGAGGGCAAAAACACCTTGCCCCTGATCATCGCCATGCAACGTTGCGATAGATCGGGCAGCAGCCTGATCAGACAGGCCATTGAAGAGGGAGACGCCTCACGAATGCAAGAAATCGTGACTCTGGTCAAGCAATGCGGGGCGATGGAAGCCACCCGCGAAGCGGCCTCCCAAGAAGCCCACCGGGCCCTGCAGGCCTTGCGCATTTTGCCCGACAGCACCCACAAACAGGCCTTAAGGGTGTTGGGTGAACAACTCACCCAACGCACCTCCTGACCCCTTTAAGTCTCGATCAAGCCTCACTGAGGGCAGCTCTGCAAAACTCGCTGCGTGCAAGTTTCGCAGAGCTTTCTTGGCCTCGGGCGCAGAACCTAAAGGAATGGCCGGTAGGCCCTGCGCTTACTCTGTGGCCAAGATGATCATGGCACCCAACGCAGCCGTCCCGCCCGGCAAAGCCCATGCGTTGGCTGAGTTAGCAGGCTGATTGGATGTGGCCGGGGCCAAATCCTGACCGACTTTGGGTCGACGGGCATCCATCACTCGCGCCAGGGCAAACTCTTTTTGCAGCATTTCGGTCATCTCCACCAAAGTGCCATTGAGCACACGCAATTCGCAGCTGTCCCCATGAGCGGTCAAGGCAGGCTGCACCTGCTCCAGCAGCTCTTGCGCCCAACGTTTGCGCCAAGCATTGCGGGAGCCCTGGTTGACGAAACGGCTGATGTGCCGGGTCAGTCGGGGGGGACAGGCCAGCAGTATCCAGTGGGTGGACACCCCTTCTTTGCGCATCGGCAGTACTTGATTCAGTGCATGCGAGGCGTCATCCAAAACCACGATGATGTGTTCCATATTGATTCTCCTTGCTTGTTTAATCCGATGGGTGAAGACGCTCAAACCGTATGGCCTGATGAGGATGTTTGGGTAGCGCGGCGGGCAGTCCAGGTGCCCAGACCCAACACGCCCACGACCGCCGTGGTGTAAGTGGCCCAGCGCGCCAGTGTCTGCCAATCAGACTCGTCGAAAATGGGGTCCAGCAAAGGCTCGCCCACAATCATCTTGGCGGCAGTGAAAGCCAACACGGCTGCGCCCAGTTGGATGATGATGGGGAAACGCTCGACGAGCTTGAGCACGATGGAAGAACCAAAGATCACGATCGGCACACTGATCAACAGGCCCAGCACCACCAAGTCGAAAGACCCGTGCGCGGCACCCGCCACACCCAGCACATTGTCCACACCCATCAGGGCATCGGCCACAATGATGGTTTTCATGGCGCCAGCAAATGTGGTCGCGGCGGGACCATGCTCTTCCTGACCTCCGGTATCCACCAGCAATTTGTAGGCGATCCAGAGCAGCCCCAAACCGCCAACCAGCATCAGACCGGGCACTTGCAGCAACCAGACCACGCCGATGGTCATCAGGCTGCGGACCACAATGGCCCCCACTGTGCCCCAGACGATGGCTTTCTTTTGCAGATGTGAGGGAAGATTGCGTGCCGCCAAAGCGATCACAATCGCATTGTCGCCCGCTAAAACCAGATCAATCAGAATGATGGCCAGCAGCGCTGACCACCAGGGTGCAGATAAAAATTCCATGTCCATTCCTTGGGTTGACATCGTTCAAACCCAAGACAAAAGTGTGAGACATGGATACCAGAAGAATCCGGAACGCAACGCTTCGACACCGCCATCATGGGCACTGATCGAAGGTCTTGCTCGACATGGAGTTTAAAGTCTTTGCCAGGCGGCCCGGAAGTTTTTTGCTTCGTAATGACGGACCGACTTTGCCTTGAACTGCAGCGCTTTTTTGTGCGCCTCCCTGTGCAGTCCAGTGCGGGAGCTACTCCCCTTCATACTTAGATCTTATGCGGCGAACCCCCATTTGTCAAAGTATGTAAAGATGCCCCCTGACTGTTTGGGCCTATTGATCCATAAAAACCCTGATCAAATGGCCTCTTCAAGGCCCACCCATGAAGATCCTTCGGACACCGGCCATGCACAAAAACACCGTTTCTCAGTGGCTGAGGTATGATGCCCTCATGCGAAAGTTCGCTTTCATATGGGTTCTTTGGGCGTCTTGCGCCCACGCTGAGCCGGCCAAACCTGTGGACGACATCGAGCGGTTTTTGACCGATCGAGGTGTACTCGAACAAACGGGCCAGTTCCGCCAGCGCCTGAGCCAGTCAGCCTCCGACCTGGTGGTCAATGCCATGGGCTTTCTGGGGGTGCCTTACAATCGCGGTGGCAACACCGCCGAAAACGGGTTTGACTGCTCTGGCTTTGTTCGTGCAGTTTTTGAGCAAACCGTGGGGGCCGTGCTGCCACGGCGAGCCCGTGATCAGGCCGAAGCCACCCAAAAGATAGACCGTCAAGAATTACAACCCGGTGATCTGGTTTTTTTCAACACCATGCGCCAGAAATTCAGCCATGTGGGCATCTACATCGGGGATAACAAATTCATCCATAGCCCCAAACCAGGCCAACAAGTTCAGGTTGAGGACATGCGTCAGGCCTATTGGGACCGACGCTTCACAGGGGCTCGACGGGTGCCCACCGACTCAACGCAGCGCTGAATTCGGGGGCTATAATCGTCGACTTCCTTGGGCAGTCCATTAAGTGCGACTGCCCGAGACGGGGTGTAGCTTAGCCTGGTAGAGCGCCACGTTCGGGACGTGGAGGCCGGAGGTTCGAATCCTCTCACCCCGACCATGAGGTCATCCATAGGTCACTCTTCAAACCCAGCAAGCTTTGTCGGCTTGCTGGGTTTTTTTTATCTGCGTTCCTTTCGTGTGACCTAGAATGGAGAAAGAAACGCGACATGCCTGATACCACTGAAATGAAGTCGATTCTTCTGTGGGCATCTGCCCTGTCACTCATTTTGCATATGGGGCATGCCCAAGCCCAAAGCGCTCAGTGCGGCTTCATCAAAGACCCCAACCTGCAAGCCCAATGTCGCGCCAGCACCGGCAGCGGTGGTGGGCAGTGTGGCTTCATCCGCGATCACGACATGCAGGCATTTTGTCGTGCCACCACAGGGGGAGGCAGTGGGCAATGCGGTTTCATCAGGGACAATGATCAGCAAGCCATGTGCCGTGCAATGACGGGCAGCGGAAATGGCCAATGCGGTTTTATCCGCAACCACGATCTGCAAGCCTTCTGCCGAGCCACCACAGGCGGCGGCAGTGGGCAATGCGGCTTTATCCGCGACAACGATTTGCAGGCCATGTGCCGTGCATCCAACGGCGGTGGCAATGGTCAGTGCGGATTCATTCGCGATCACGACATGCAAGCCCTATGCCGAGCACGCAATGGATGAGCTAGGCATGGAGCACCCGTTGCACCCTGATCAGGTTTTAATGGTGTGCTTGGCTGCGACTCACTTCAAAACTGCGCCTGGCCGATAACGTCGAACCGCATCGTGGTGCGTCGAATCTTCCCCCATATAAATGCCGCGCTCCCATTGGCGTTTGAGTGGATCGCGCACCCTCAGCTCCATCGCACCGATGCCCTCAATTTCAATTTTCACCTGCTCACCGTCTTGCAAAAACCCCAAGCCCTCGTGGTTGGTTCCGCAGGCGATGACATTTCCGCTGTGCAATGTCATGATTTGCGAGGCAAATTCAATGATCTCCGGCACGGTGTACTCCATGTCGTCGGTGTTGTAGTTGTGTCGCAGTTGCCCATCGTTCCAGAAACGGACATGCAGCTGGTTTGGGTTGGCGATTTCGTCGGCCGTCACGATGCATGGGCCGATTGGCGCAAAAGTGTCAAACGATTTTCCCAACCAGCTCATCAAGCGGTTAGACGGCCAGGTGGTCCGCCCCTGACCGCGCGCCGTCACATCCATGAAAGCGGTATACCCAAACACCGCCTCGCGCCAGCCCGACTGTGGCACACGTTTGGCAGGGCCGCGCAAGACCAAACCCAATTCCGCCTCATGCATGAAACACCATGGCTCAGTGAATTCGGGCAATTCAATGGTGTCCCCGGGGCCAATCACGGCATCGGGGTTTTTCAGGAACAGGTTCAAGTCGCGCCGCTCGCGCTGCTCGTGCTCCCAGTAATTGGCAATGCAGCACAAGATCTTGCCCGGTCTGGGCAAGGGCGGGCCCAATCGATATTGGCCATGGGGAATTGGATCCATTCGGGCCACATGGCTGACCAATGATTCGCGCAAAGAGTCGTAATCATCGATCAGGCACTCCATGGTGTGCTGCGGGTTATGGCCCTGCCTGACGCATCCGGTCAGTGGGACCACACCTTCGGCGACCCAGGCGCCTGGTTGAAGTTGGCGCTGTGCATCCGTTGAAAAAAGGACCAGTTTCATCGGTATTTTCTCGAAAATTTTCAGACATATATAAACACGAATTGTCCGCCTCTGCAATCGAAGTGGTGACTTCGATGACTTGGTTAATTACAATCATCACCCATGTGGATTGCCATTGTTTCTGGTGTGCTGATCGGTGCCATCATGGGCCTGATGGGTGCCGGTGGTGGCATTCTGGCTGTGCCGGTGTTGATCGCCGGGCTGGGTTGGTCCATGCAACAAGCGGCCCCCGTGGCATTGGTGGCAGTCACGGCCGGGGCCGTCGTGGGCACCGTCGACGGCTTTCGCCATCGGTTGGTTAGGTACAAAGCCGCCATGCTCATGGCCGCATGCGGCATCCCCATGACACATTTTGGGCAGGTTTGGGCCAAACAGTTGCCACAGCACTGGTTGATGGGTGGTTTCGCCTTTTTGATGTTGTTGGTGGCGCGGCGCTTTTACGGGCAAGCTCGACAAGATCAAGCGTCCTCCGATGATGTGCTCTATTTGGCTTTCATCAATGAGGTAACTGGCAAATTCATCTGGAATCCGGTCTCTGCCTTGGTCTTGGCTTGCATCGGCCTTTTTACCGGTTTGATGACTGGGCTGCTGGGTGTCGGGGGGGGGTTCTTGATCGTGCCGCTGATGCGCCGATTCACCAATCTGGCAATGCCGGGCATAGTCGCCACCTCTCTGTTCTTGATCACCATGGTCAGCGGTGGTGGCGTCATCAACGCCCTTTGGTCCGGGGCCGAATTGCCATGGGTCGAAACTTCGGGCTTCGTCGCGGCCATGGTCGGCGGCATGGTGGTGGGCAGATTCCTGTCCAGAAAACTCAAACCCCAACAGGTGCAACTGGGTTTTGCCGCCTTGTTGGTGGCCTTGTCCGTCTATTTGTGGCTAAAAGTTTGGCTGATGATCAACCCCTAGTGAAAAAAGTGGGCGCAAGCCCGTCTCAGTGTTGGGACAAACGCACCGGATATCGCTTACCCGTCATGGGGTTAACTTTATGCACCCACTAAGACACTTGGTTCTAAAGTGTCAAACTCTACATCATGTCCCGGTCGACCCTTGAGGGCTCAGACGCTGGATCGAACCGGTCACGCCATCGCCAATTGAGTCATGAAGCCCGCAGTGATCATGACCCCAACGAAGCGATGCGGGCATCGTCTTGGGCGAGTGTTGTGAAGATCCGCATGGCTTTTAAAAGTTTTACAATGAAATTTCATCATGAATGCCCCAATGACATGATAAAAACCTCGATCAACCTGAACGGCAGGACAGCGTTGATGAGTCCACCTCTGCATGACTTGATGATTCTTTTTTATCCACTGCGCCTCATCCACTGGTTCAACCACCACGCACATTCAAGGGTGACACATGCCTGAAATCGATTTTTTCTGGGAAGACTTTTTGGTGGGTGATGTACAAGTCTTTGGTGAGCACACCATGACACAAGAAGAAATTCTGAAGTTTGCCCACCAGTTCGACCCGCAACGCTTTCATACCGATCCACAATGGGCCGAGCAAAGCATTTACCAAGGTCTCATCGCCAGTGGTTGGCACACCTGTGGCGTGATCTTCAAATTGGTTTGTGATCATTTTCTCTTGCGCACCTCCAGCCAGGGCTCACCAGGCCTGGATCAACTGCGCTGGATCAAACCAGTCCGGCCAGGCGATGTGTTGCGGGCGCGTTGCCAAGTATTGGATAAACGACCCATGAACAGCAAACCACACTTGGGCTTGGTGCGCTTGGTCTGGGAAGGCATCAACCAACGCGACGAGGTGGTGGTCCATATGGATGGCTGGAGCATATACGGGCGTCGACCGGCTGCCCAAGCCTGACCTGCCTCATGCCCACGCTTGCCCCGAAATGGACCAATCCCACTGGCGGATGGTGGTGGCATGCCAGGGCCTGGCGCAGCCAAAACGCCTGGCACCATGTGATGCAGGCCATGCATGACGAATGGGTACAACAAAGCCCCAGCGCTGACCGACTGGTCTTGATCGGACCGAGTGCAGGCTGGATGCTCAGTCGGGAATGGCTGGGCCGGTTCAAAAGGGTGGAAACCTGGGACATCGACCCTTGGGCAGGCCGTCTGTTTGATTGGCGTCATGGCCGGGCGCTGCGCCATGCCGGGGTCAAGGTGCACCATTTTGTCGGTGACGCCTGGGAAAACGAGTCTGAATGGTTGCGCCGTGATCAAGAAAGCCTGTACTGGTTTGACAATGTGCTGGGCCAACTGCGGTTCATGCAGGCCCCGGAACTGGTTCGGCAACGAATTGAACGCGTCAAAACCCGTTTGAGCCATGTCGCATGGGGCAGTGTCCATGACCGCTACTCGGGCCCGCTGCGTGGGCTGGACACCGTCCCGTCCGCCTGGCGATCCTCTTGCGGCGTCGACCTCCTCGCCCCCCAGGCACAAGATTGGTTACAGGCTTGGGGCGCCGAGGGTTCTTGGCTAGACCACCTGACCGAGAATGTGTTTAGGCCACAAACCCCGGTATTGAATCTGGCCTGGCCGTTTAAACCAGTCTTCGGACATTGGTTGGAGATGGGATGGCAGTTACCATAGACCCATGGATACCGAATACCTCCGAACCTATGCCCAATCGGCCGATGAAAACACACTGGCCTCAGGACTCCCGCTGACCAACGAACAAAAACGACTGATTGCCATGGTCGATGAGGTGGGGCCCACTTGGGCACAAAGGGCTTTTAAACACGACCGGGAAGCCATATTCCCCACTGAGAACTGGAACGACCTGCAGAAAATGGGCTTTCTGGGCTTGTGCGTGCCCACTCGCTATGGCGGCTTGGGCGCCGACTATCGCACTTATATGTTGGTGGCTTCACGCATAGGCTATTACTGCGGCTCCACGGCCAATACCTTCAATATGCACAACGCCAACGCCCTGTGGACAGCCGACATGGTGGACCAGTTGGATCTCAGCGATGCCCAACGCGCAGACCACGAACGCAACCGGGGTCATCATTACGGCCAAATGCTGGGTGGCGCCATTTACGCCCAACCGTTTTCTGAAGGCAGCTCAGCGGCAGCAGGCAAATCACCCTTTGGCACAACAGCCCGCCAGGTCGAAGGGGGATGGGTGCTCAATGGTCGCAAAATTTTCGCCTCCCTTTCAGGTTCAGCGCAGTGCTATGGGGTCTTGTGCACCGAGGACCTGCCCAATGCCAGCATGCGCCACACATTGTTTGTGGCCGTACCTGCGACAGCTCAGGGGGTGAGCATCGAAGGCGATTGGGACCCATTGGGCATGCGCGCCACGGTCTCAAAAACACTGATCCTGAAAGATGTTTTCGTGGACCACCTGGCCCCCATGATGCCGCCGGGCATCTACGCACAGGCAGCCAGTCGCTACCCTCACATGTTCATGACGCTGACGCCCACCTATATGGGTATCGCACAAGCCGCCTTTGATTTCGCGGTGGCTTACCTGCGAGCCGATGTGCCTGGCGTGGGCGTGAAACGGCGCATGTACCCCACCAAGCAAATGGCCATCGCCCAGATGTATATCAAGCTGCAACAAGCCTGGTCGCTGTTTCACCGCACCACCTCCGAATACCGCTGCGACCCCAGCCGCAGCGAGCGCATGCGTGCGTTGGCCTGCCAATACACCGTGATGGAAACCAGCGCTGAAATCTGCGCCGAGGCCGTGAAAGTTTGCGGTGGCCAAGCCATGCTGAAGTCTTTTCCGCTGGAGCGATTCTTTCGCGACAGCCGTTGCGGCGCCTTGATGCTGCCTTGGACGGCAGAAATCTGTCTTGACCGATTGGGCCAGGGTCTGCTCTATCAAGCAGGCGAAAGCGATTGACCTGCCAGCCAACAAGGTACTGAAAGGCCATTGATTTGTCGCCATCGCGGCAGATCCCGATGAGGGGTTGGCGTTAACCTTGATGACAAGTCAAACTCCGGGGTGTAATTTCCAACTTTGACCCCATTCAGCCAGGGAGTTTTGATCGCCATGAAAAGACGCACCGTTTTAACCGCCGCCACGGCCAGCACTCTGGCTGGTTTCGCATGGGCCCAAACTTTTCCCGCCCGCCCCATCAAATACATTTGTCCATGGCCCGCTGGTGGCTCCACGGATGTGGTCATGCGCAGCCTGGCAGAAAGCGCCAGCAAACATCTGGGGCAATCCGTGGTGGTCGAAAACAGGCCCGGTGCAGGGGGCATGCTGGGCGCAGTAGAGATGCTCAACGCACGCCCCGACGGCCACACCCTTTGCCAGATCCCACAAGGGGCGTTTCGCATTCCCCACATGCAAAAGGTGGCCTTTGACACCCTGCGCGATTTCACCTGGATCGCCTGCCTCACGGGCTACACGTTTGGCTTGGTGGTGCAAGCGGAATCACCCATCAAGTCAATCAAAGACTTTGTCGACTATGCCAAAGCCAATCCGGGCAAACTCAGCTACGGCTCCACCGGCACAGGCACCAGCCCGCATCTGGCCGTGGAAGAATTCGCCCAGAAGGCGGGCATCACCCTCAATCACATTCCATTCAAGGGCAATGCCGAAAACATGCAGGCCCTGATGGGCGGCCATGTCATGGCGGCCAGCGACGCCACAGGTTGGGGCCCACACGTCGACGCGGGGCGACTCAGGTTGTTGGCCACCTATGGCAGCAAACGCACCAAACGCTGGTCGCAAGTGCCTACATTGAATGAACTGGGGTACGAAACCGTCTCCGATTCTCCATTTGGCGTCTGCGGCCCCAAAAACATGGACCCAGCCGTCGTGCGCGTCATTCACGATGGGTTTCGCAAAACCCTGGATGACCCGGCGGTCATGGCCACCTTCGACAAATACGACCAAACTGTCATTTACAAAAACACCGAAGATTACACCCGCTTTGCCCGCGAGAGCTTCATGGCTGAGAAAGCCTTGATCGAAAAACTTGGAATGGCCAGAAAGGATTGATGCATGATCCCATCCAGACACATCAGCACCGAGGAAATGGCGCGACGCGTTTCCCGTTTTCAACAACTTCGCCCCCTGCCTGTACAAGCTTCCGACCGGGCCCCGCAGGCCGCGCGCGACGTCGTCTACGCCCGAGAGCTGCTGTCGGTCATCGGGTTGGAGGGCACAGGCAAGTCACCCATCAATACGGCGGCGCCCATCACAGGAGCGGCTGGGATGACCATGACCTTGGCCAGATGCCCGGCCGGGCAAGGGCCTGGCTTGCACAACCACAAAGACACCTTCGAGACCTTCACGGTGCTTGAAGGCCGCTTTGAAGTGTGCTGGAACGACCAAGGGCAAGATCGGCTAGAGCTTGAGCGCTTGGACACCATCTCGATCCCGCCGGGGGTCTATCGCTCATTTCGCAATATCGGTGATACCGAAGGATTGCTGCAAGTCATCATCACCGGTGGCGTTCATGACATGAACGACATCGCGTTCAGTGCTCAGGCGGCGCGTCAAATCGATGCCGTCTCCCCCCAGGCTCGGGCCGTCTTTGAAGACCTGGGGTTCCGCTTCGCCTCATCCACTGAAGCCGGCTGACCCTCCCCTCTTTACTCAGGAGTTCTCCATGTACCTCTCACGTCGCTTCCTGGCGGTGTTATTGGCAGCGCTGACCGTGTCTTTGGGTGCCCAAGCCCAGAATTTCCCCACCAAACCCGTGCGCATCGTCATCCCGTTTGCCCCCGGCGGCAGCACCGACGCCAACGCCCGCATCATCCAAGACAAACTCAGTACCCTGTGGGGCCAACCGGTCATCATCGACGCCAAACCCGGGGCCAACACCCTGATCGGCACCGATTTGGTCGCCAAGTCGCCCGGCGACGGCCACACCCTGCTGTTGACCTCGACCGCCATGGTGGTCAATCCAAGCATGTATGCCAAATTACCGTATGACACGCTCAACGATCTGGTGCCCATCACCATCGTGTCGGTTTCTCCTTTCGCCTTGGTGACCCCGGTCGACTCGCCCCACAAGTCCATCAAGGATGTGCTCTCTGTGCTTCGCGCCAACCCGACGGCTCTGAGTTTTGGCGTCTCCGATTCCAGCGCCATGCTCTCTGGGCACTTGTTCAATATGCTGGCCAAAAGTGAAATGCAACCGGTCAGCTACAAAGGGGCGGGCCCATTGATGATTGATCTTGCGGGCGGACATGTGCCTTTGGGCATTGCGGCCGTCAGCTCGGTTCAGGGCCAAGTCAAGGGAGGCAGGGTCCGCATACTGGGCGTGGGCTCGGTGCAGCCCAGCTCTCTGTTCCCGCAGGCCCCACCCATAGCCAGCGAACTGCCCGGCTATGAAGCCATTTCCTGGTTCGGCCTGTTGGCGCCCAAGGGCACCCCCGTAGAAGTGGTGCAAAAGATTCATCGCGATGTCAGCCAGGTGCTGAAAGACCCAGAGGTACAACAAAAAATACAAGGCCTTGGAGCCGACCCCGGGGGTATGCCACCCGCCGAGTTCCAGGCCCGGATTCGACGTGAGATCGAGCTTTGGGGCCGTGTGGCCAAAGCCGCCAAAATTCAACCGGAGTGAACCCATGACCGACATGTATTCCAGTGAAACCCGCGATGGCATGCGCATCGACTGGGACGTGGCCATCACCATGGACGATGGCAACGTGCTGCGTGCAGATGTCTTTCGGCCAATGGCCGAAGGACGCTACCCGGTCATCATGACCTATGGCCCCTACGGAAAGTGGGTGGCTTTCCAGGAAGGTTATCAGACGGCTTGGGAGATCATGTGTCGAGAAAACCCGGACGCTGTGTCGGGCACCAGTAACCGATATGCGAACTGGGAGGTGGTAGACCCCGAGAAGTGGGTGCCCCATGGCTATGTGTGCATCCGGGTCGATTCGCGCGGGGCGGGCCGCTCTCCGGGATATCTGTGCCACAACAATGACCGTGAGCAAAAAGATTATCACGACTGCATCGAATGGGCTGCTGTTCAACCTTGGTCCAACGGCAAAGTCGGACTCAACGGCATTTCTTATTACGGCGCCAACCAATGGCGGGCCGCCGCCACCCAGCCCCCTCACCTTGCGGCCATCTGCGTATGGGAAGGCTGGCACGATAACTACCGCGATGGCAACCGCCATGGCGGCATTTTGTGCTCGTTTCGTAAAAACTGGCAGGACATGCAGGTCAAGACCGTACAACACGGTGTGGGCGAGCGTGGGCGCAAACACCCCATCACGGGAGAATGGGCGTGTGGCCCCGAGACGCTCAGCCCCGAAGCGCTGGCAGCCAATCGGGAAGACATGGCCCGTGAGTTGCTCGCGCGCGAGATGGACAGCCCTTATTACCGCGAACGTTCGGCCAACCTGAGTCGTGTCAAAGTGCCTTTGCTGTCCACCGCCAACTGGGGGGGCCAGGGCCTGCATCTGCGCGGAAATATGGAAGGCTTTGTCGGCGCCGCCTCTGCTCAAAAGTGGCTTGAGGCCCACGGTGGGTCGCACTGGGCACCGTTCTACACCGACTACGGTGTGAACATGCAGCGCAAGTTCTTTGACCACTTTCTCAAAGGAGAAGACAACGGCTGGGACCGCGAACCTAAAGTCCGCCTGCAAGTGCGGCATCCGGGAGAAAAATTTGTCGAACGGCACGAAAACGAATGGCCACTGGCTCGTACCCGTTGGACCGATTTTCATTTGCACCCCGACACAATGGCCTTGTCCACCAGCCCTTATGCGGGTTCTGCCCAAACCCTCAGCTATGACCCCATGGGTGATGGACTGACCTTCATGTCGGCACCCATGACCCAAGCCACAGAAATCACAGGGCCTTCGGCCCTGAAAATTCACCTGTCATCGGCCACTGTCGACGCCGATGTGTTCGCTGTATTGCGGGTCTTTGACCCACAGGGCACCGAAGTGGTGTTTCAGGGCGCGCTCGACCCACACAACCCCATCAGCCTGGGTTGGCTGCGGGCCTCGCACCGAAAACTCGACCCGCAAAAATCATTGCCTTACAGGCCCTACCATACCCACGATGAAAAGCAGCCGCTGACCCCTCATGAAGTCGTGGAGCTGGATGTGGAAATCTGGCCCACTTGCATCGTGGTGCCCGTGGGTTACAGGGTTGCGATCTCATTGCGGGGCCGCGATTACGAATGGGACGGCCCGGCGGCCACTTTGTCGAACATGAAAAACCCCATGAAGGGCTGCGGCCCCTTTGTGCACGACGACGAGCAAGACCGCCCGCCAGCCATATTCGGGGGCCAAGTGAGCCTACATTTTGGCCCAGGCCAAATCAGCCGACTGCTGCTGCCGGTGATCCCTGAGCGCTGAACCTGAGCGAGGGCAAGCCAGAGAGTCAGGTCTTGGCTTTTTGGCGACACCCTCTGCACAAACCATAGAGCACCATATTGTGCTCCAGCAGCTCGAATCCGTGCTGTTGGGCCACAGCTCGTTGTTGCGCCTCTATGCTGGGGTTCAAAAACTCAACCACCTTGCCACAATCCACGCACAATAAGTGGTCATGGTGCTCACCGGCTTCCAGCTCAAACCAGGCCCGGTCGCCGTCAAAATGAGATTTGCGCAGCAAGCCGGCATCCGCAAACTGAACCAGAATGCGATAAACAGTGGCAATGCCGATGTCGTTGCCTTGCTCAATGAGTCGGTTATAGACTTCCTCAGCCGAGAAATGCTGTCCAGGCAGTTTTTCGAACATCTCCAGCACTTTCAGGCGCGGTAAAGTCACCTTCAGTCCGTTGCTCTTGAGTGTTTCTGCTTGGCTGTTCATCCATCACCTCTGCCCTGATCGTTCATCTTTAGACCAGCAAACCCCGGGTCTCGATGAAATTCACGACCTCGTTCAGACCTTGCTGGGTCTTGAGGTTGGTCATCACCCAAGGCCGTCGCTGGGCATCGGGGCGCATGCGCGCTGTGTCTGTGCGCATGATATCCAAATCGGCCCCCACATGGGGCGCCAAGTCTATTTTATTGATGACAAACAAATCGCTTTTGGTGATGCCAGGCCCACCTTTGCGCGGGATTTTTTCCCCGGCGGCGACATCGATCACATAAATGGTCAGGTCAGACAACTCAGGGCTGAATGTCGCTGCCAGGTTGTCCCCGCCACTCTCGACAAACACAATATCGGCATCGGGAAACTTTTCCAACATACGGTCGATGGCCTCTAAATTGATCGACGCATCCTCGCGTATGGCCGTGTGCGGGCACCCGCCTGTTTCAACGCCCATGATGCGCTCGGCGGGCAAGGCCCCGCTGACCGTCAACAAGCGCTGATCTTCCTTGGTGTAGATGTCGTTGGTGATGGCAATCAAATCCCAACGCTGGCGCATCTGCTTGCACAGCATCTCCAGCAGTGTGGTTTTGCCAGAACCCACTGGGCCACCAATGCCCACCCTCAGGGGAGGCATTTTTTTCTGTCTGCCTGCGATTTGATGCAAAGAGTTCATGATCTGAATAGTCTTGAGTATTGGGTTTCGTGACGGGAAGAAAGAATCGCCCACATGGGGCTGAAGCATTGCCGATCTGTGTCAGACATACGAAGCGCAATGAGAACCGCTGCCGGAATGCCATCCACCAAAGCCGACAACACCCGTTGACCGGCATGTTGACCCAATGGAATCGACTTGACAGCGGCTTGCACCATGTTCTCGGCCCAACCGAAGGCCAATGCCTGCAAGGCCTGCTCAATGGGCACATTGATCCGTGACAAAGCCAGCGCCTGAGCCAAGGCGTAGTGGGGCGGCAAACTGGCCAGCAATTCGAGTTGAGACGCCTCGATCTGGCCCAGATTGCGCAGCCAATCCTGCATCGAACGCCCCATTTGCTCGCTTTGCAGCCTGATTTCGGCGCTTTCGCGTGTGGCGTCCAGCCAATGGGCCAATGCACGCAGCCGGCTGACATCGCCAATACGCCAAGCCTCGATGGCCTGCGCCACCACGGCCCAATCGCCACGTGCCTGGGTCAAACGCATCTGTCCCAACAACCACGCCTCAGAACTTTTCTCGTCATACACACGCCCGTGTTCGATGGCCGATTCCAGCCCCTCAGAGTATGAAAAACCGCCCACAGGCAATGCGGGGGAAGCCAGCCAGATCAGCGAAATCCAAGAAGACGCTTCAATGCCCATGGTCGTGTCCGCAATGGGGGCCGTGCCCATCGCCAGGGGCGTGGTGATGGTTGTGTGCTTGGGTTTGTCCATGCCCATGGGAATGACCCAGCAATGCGCTGTCACCATATGCACCGCCCTCCGGCTCGAACGCCACCAGCACGGGTATCACTGCCATGCCCATGGCTTGCAAAAGATCGGCCAAGACATGGTCCGGCTCCATCAGCAAGTGATCAGCCTGCATTTGGATGGGAATGTGTCGGTTGCCCAAATGGTAGGCGGCCCGCATCAAATCAAGCGCTGAGCCACTGATGGCCGAAATACGCAACAAAGGCTGAGAGGCAGAAACGACCCTGATCAATGAACCGTCTTCGGCCAGCAAGATGTCTTCCCCTCGAACCACAGTGCCACGGGGCAAAAACACCCCCACTTCACGGCCCTGACTATCGATCGCATGAAAGCGGCTTTTTTGTCGGGTGTCCCAGTCCAGGGTGACGGTGGCGGCGCGTGATACCAAAGCCCGGGCCAGGCCTTTGGCATGCGGCACGCGTTTGGAGCAAATCAGCATCAGAACAAAAAATAGCGTTGGGTCATGGGCAAACTCACCGCTGGCTCGCAAGTCAGCAATAAGCCATCGGCTCGCACCGCATAGGTTTGGGCATCCACCTCCATGCGAGGCGCATAGTCATTGTGAACCATGTCTTTCTTACCCACCCCTCGGATGTTTTTCACCACCGCCTGGGTTTTTTGCAGCCCCAGATGTTCAGCCACCCCCGATTGCTTGGCCGCTTGCGATAAAAAGGTCAGTGATCCACGCGCCAAAGCCCCGCCGAAAGCGCCAAACATGGGTCGGTAATGAACCGGTTGGGGTGTGGGGATGGATGCGTTCGGATCACCCATCGCGGCCAAGGCGATGCTGCCACCTTTCAGAATCAACGATGGCTTGATGCCAAAGAAAGCGGGGCGCCAAACCACCAAATCGGCCCACTTGCCTGGTTCAATGCTGCCCACCTCATGGCTGATGCCGTGCGCAATGGCCGGATTGATGGTGTATTTGGCGATGTATCTCTTGACCCGGGCGTTATCGTGGCGATCGCTGTCACCAGGCAAAGGGCCCCGCTGCGCCTTCATTTTGTGGGCGGTTTGCCAGGTTCTCAATATCACTTCGCCCACCCGTCCCATGGCCTGACTGTCGCTGCTCATCATGCTGATCGCACCGAGGTCATGCAAGATGTCTTCAGCGGCAATCGTCTCGCGCCTGATCCGGCTCTCGGCAAAAGCCAGATCTTCTGCAATAGACGGATCGAGGTGATGGCAAACCATCAGCATGTCCACATGCTCATCCAATGTGTTGACGGTATAGGGCCGGGTCGGGTTGGTGGAGGACGGCAGCACGTTGGCCTCTCCGACCACTTTGAGTATGTCTGGGGCATGGCCCCCGCCTGCGCCTTCGGTGTGGAAAGTGTGGATGGTCCTGCCTTTGAATGCCGCCACGGTGTTTTCCACAAAGCCCGATTCATTGAGCGTGTCGGTATGAATGGCCACCTGAGTGTCGGTTTCTTCCGCCACATTGAGGCAATTGTCGATGGCCGCAGGTGTCGTCCCCCAATCTTCGTGCAATTTCAGACCAATGGCTCCTGCCTCAATCTGTTCCCGCAAACCGCCTGGCAGCGAGGCATTGCCTTTGCCCAGAAAACCCAGGTTCATGGCAAACCCGTCAGCCGCCTGCAACATCCGGCCTATGTGCCAAGGCCCTGGGGTGCAAGTGGTGGCAAAGGTTCCGGTCGCAGGCCCGGTGCCACCGCCCAGCATGGTGGTGATGCCGCTGGAAAGCGCCTCATCGATTTGCTGCGGGGCAATGAAATGGATGTGGGTGTCTATGCCCCCCGCGGTCACGATCAGGCCTTCACAACTGATGATTTCCGTGCCCGGGCCAATCACGATATCCACACCGGGCTGGGTGTCTGGGTTGCCGGCCTTGCCAATGGCCACGATGCGGGCCTCTTTCAAGCCGATGTCTGCCTTGATCACCCCGCCATGATCGATGATCAGGGCGTTGGTCAGCACGGTGTCCACTGCGCCCTCTGTGCGCGTGCGCTGCGACTGGGCCATGCCATCGCGGATGGTTTTACCGCCACCGAATTTGACCTCTTCCCCATAACTGCCCGACCACAGGGTCAAATCACGCTCGACCTCGACCATCAGATTGGTATCGGCCAGTCTGACCCGGTCGCCCACGGTGGGGCCGAACATCTCGGCGTAGGCACGGCGGTCGATTCGGCTCATAAATCCCCCTGCACACGGCCCTGAAAACCAAATACCCGCCGCAACCCGGCGTAATCAACCAACTCGACGCTCCTTTGTTGGCCCGGCTCAAACCGAACGGCTGTGCCAGACGCAATATTCAGACGCATGCCTCGGGCCGCTTCGCGGTCAAAATCGAGCGCATCGTTGGTTTCTGCGAAGTGGTAATGCGAGCCCACCTGAATCGGTCGGTCACCCCGGTTGCATACCACCAGCTTGATGGTGCGCCGCCCCACATTGAGAAGATGCTCGCCCTCATCAATCAAAAACTCGCCAGGAATCATGTGAGTCTCCTGCTGGTCATCAGCGGCCACGCCCATGCCACCAGATCATGGCGGCGATCACTGCCAATGCCAATACAAAGCCAAGCACATCGCTGCTGTGCCAATGCGACGCGCCTGGCATACCGTGACCTTCGTGTGCGTGGGCCAGTCCATAAGCCCAGCCCGGCACCCATATCCAATGTTTTTTCATGGCTCACCTCTTTCGTCATTCAATGGGTTGATGCACCGTGACGAGCTTGGTGCCGTCAGGAAAAGTCGCTTCGACCTGTATGTCTGCAATCATCTCGGGTACGCCGTCCATCACATCGACACGTCGTAACACGGTGCGGCCTTCGCTCATCAGTTGTGCCACGGTTTTGCCATCGCGCGCGCCCTCCATGATGGCGGCACTGATCATTGCGACCGCCTCAGGGTGATTCAGCTTCAGTCCTCTGGCCTTGCGCCGCTCAGCCAGCAAAGCCGCCGTGAATATGAGCAATTTGTCTTTTTCTCGGGGTGTCAGATCCATGTTATCTCCGCCGCAAAGTTCATGCCGCGCCAGGAATCAAGCGTACCCCACATTCTCCATGCAATTCATCCCAGTGAGGTGCTTAAGCCTGAGCAAGCCACTTGGAGATGCATGATTTTGGTACGAATCGATGGGTGTGTGCGCCTTTTTGGTGCGCCTCTTGGCATCAGACATCAACAATCACTTGGTACAAGACTTGCAATCACTGTTGGGACCCTGATTGGGTATTTCTACTCTTAACCCCCTGATCACTGGAGCCTCATCATGCAACAACGTCGCACCACCCTGAAAAAACTGGCGCTCGCAGCCGCCCTGACCACAGGATCTCTGTCGCTTTTATCCCCTGTTCAAGCCGCAGACACGATCAAAGTCGGCGTCTTGCATTCGCTCTCCGGCACCATGGCCATCTCGGAGACCGTGCTCAAAGACACGGTGCTCATGGCTGTAGAGGAAATCAACGCCAAAGGCGGAGTCCTGGGCAAAAAGCTCGAGCCAGTGGTGGTCGATCCGGCCTCCAACTGGCCCTTGTTTGCTGAAAAAGCCAAACAACTCATCAGCCAGGACAAAGTGGCCGTGGTGTTTGGCTGCTGGACTTCCGTGAGCCGCAAATCGGTTTTGCCCGTTTTTGAGGAACTCAACGGCTTGCTCTTTTACCCGGTGCAGTACGAAGGCGAGGAATTGTCCAAAAACGTCTTTTACACCGGCGCAGCCCCGAACCAGCAAGCCATTCCGGCGGTCGACTATCTGATGAGCAAGGACGGCGGCGGCGCCAAGCGCTGGGTTCTTTTGGGCACAGACTATGTATACCCGCGTACCACCAACAAAATTCTGCGCGCCTATCTCAAGAGCAAGGGTGTCAAAGACAGCGACATCGACGAGAAGTACACCCCCTTTGGCCATGCCGACTATCAGACCATCGTGGCCGATATCAAGAAATTCTCTGCCGCGGGTAAAACCGCCGTCGTCTCGACCATCAATGGCGACTCCAATGTGCCGTTCTACAAAGAATTGGGCAATGCAGGCCTGAAGGCCAAAGACGTGCCGGTGGTCGCATTCTCGGTAGGTGAAGAAGAATTGCGGGGCGTGGACACCAAGCCACTGGTGGGACACCTGGCGGCCTGGAATTACTTCATGAGCCTGAAAAATCCGGCCAATGACGAATTCACCAAAAAATGGGCGGCCTATGCCAAGGCCAAGAACATTGCAGGCCACAAGGACAAGCCGCTGACCAATGATCCGATGGAAGCCACTTACATAGGCATCCACATGTGGAAACAGGCTGTAGAGAAGGCCAAAACGACCGACGTCGATGCGGTCATCGCGGCCATGGCCGGGCAAACCTTCAAAGCACCCTCCGGGATCACCTCCAAGATGGATGAGAAGAACCACCACTTGCATAAGTCGGTATTCATCGGTGAAGTGAAGGCCGATGGGCAGTTCAATGTGGTGTGGAAGACCCCCGGCCCGGTCAAGGCCCGTCCCTGGAGCCCCTACATCGAGGGCAATGACAAAAAGCCCGATGAGCCCGCCAAGAAGTAAAACCCCCTTTGTTTAGACCCGCATCCGGCTCACGCCGGATGCCCCATTCAATGCGCTTGTATTTACTTCATTCATTGCGTTTTTGGCTGCTCGTCATATTACTGGCCGTCGCCACTGAACCGCTTTGGGCCCTGACCCCCAGGCAGGCATTGGCCATTGCAGTGGGCGACAACGATTCACGCATCTCCAGTCTTCAGTCGGCCTTGTCCGAACCCAACGATCAATTGCTGTCGTATCTGGATGCCTTGTCCAAAGAGGAAATCTTGATCAGAGGCGAACAGGTGTTTCGCGTTAAAGGCGATCTGAGCTTCGACGCTTTGACTGGGGCGCGCGTTCCCCTGCCTCAAGACGCCGAGGCCCCCATGCTCAACAATCGATTGCGCAGCGAAATCGACAACGCCATGGCGGCGCTCAAGCTGTTTTCCAGCCAAACCGAAGATCGACTCAAAGCCATTCAAGCCCTTTTGAATAACCCTGATGCGAGCCAACGCCCACTGCTTGAAAAAGCGATGGCACAAGAACATCACGAGCGCATCAAAACGCTGATGAGCTATGCACTGGCCGCCATGGACATGACCTCCCCTGAGGCCAGTGTCAGACTGGCCTCAGCCAAAACACTGGGCCAGTACACGCACCCCGATGCGCAAAGACTGCTCAACGATCAGTGGCAGCGAGAGGAAGATGCCATGGTCAGGGCCCAAATTGCAGCGAGCTTGCAAAGGCTCAAAGACGCGCTGGCCTGGGGCGAAAGATTGGGCGTCTTATTCAGCGGGCTGAGCCTGGGTTCGATTCTCCTGCTGGTGGCCCTTGGACTGGCCATCACCTACGGCTTGATGGGCGTGATCAATATGGCCCATGGCGAGCTCATGATGATTGGGGCATACGCCACTTATGTGGTGCAAAACCTCTTTAGAGCCTATGCCCCTGGGTGGTTTGATCTCTATTTACTGGCAGCCATACCTTGTGCTTTTGCGGCCGCCGCCTTGGTCGGGGCTTTGATCGAACGCAGCGTTTTGCGCCATCTTTATGGCCGACCTCTGGAAACGCTGCTGGCCACCTGGGGCATCAGCCTGATTTTGATGCAAGCGGTTCGAACCTTGTTTGGGGCACAAAACGTGGCGGTTGAGAACCCTGCTTGGATGAGCGGTGGCATTGAACTCCTGTCCAACCTCAGTATCCCTTGGAACCGCCTCCTGATTTTGTGTTTCTCCATAGGCGTGCTGACCGCCATGGCCTGGCTCATCGGTCGCACGCGCATGGGCTTGTTTGTACGAGGCGTGACCCAAAATCGAGCCATGGCATCGTGTTTGGGCGTACACACCGCCCGCACCGACACTCAAGCTTTTGCGCTGGGTTCTGGCATTGCAGGATTGGCCGGTTGCGCCCTCAGCCAAATTGGCAACGTGGGGCCAGACTTGGGACAAAGCTATATCGTGGATGCGTTCATGGTGGTCGTGCTGGGGGGGGTGGGTCAGTTGATAGGCACGGTTTATTCGGCACTGGGTCTGGGGATAGCCAACAAATTTCTGGAAGGGTGGTCAGGTGCTGTGCTGGCGAAAATCGCCATTTTGGTTCTGATCATCATCTTCATTCAGAAACGCCCTCAAGGCCTTTTCGCCTTGAAAGGTCGCAGCGCCGAGGCCTGAAATGACAGTCTGGTCCACCCAACCCCCATTATCCAGATCAGCCAGACTGACAGTACTTGGCGCCACGGCCATGATCTGCCTGATTGTCCCCGTCCTGAACCTGATCGTCCCGGCCGGTCATCCCCTGCATTTCAGCGATTACGCATTGGCATTGACCGGCAAGATCATGTGCTATGCCATCTGCGCCCTCGCCATGGATCTGATCTGGGGTTACACCGGCATCCTTTCTTTGGGCCATGGCCTGTTTTTTGCCTTGGGCGGTTATGCCATGGGGATGTATCTCATGCGCCAGATCGGCCAAGATGGTGTGTACAAATCCGACTTGCCAGACTTCATGGTATTCCTCGATTGGAAATCACTGCCATGGCATTGGTACTTCAGTGACAGCTTTTTAGCGACCCTGATTTTGGTGGTGGCTGTGCCTGGTTTGATCGCCGCCATTTTTGGCTACTTTGCCTTTCGGTCGCGCATCAAAGGTGTTTATTTCTCCATCATCACCCAGGCGCTGACCTTTGCCGCCATGTTGCTATTTTTCCGCAACGAAACCGGCTTCGGAGGCAACAACGGGTTCACCGACTTCAAGCGCATCCTGGGGCTGCCTCTGGCCTCGCCCGAGACCCGCATGGTGTTGTTTGTCCTGACCGGATTGACGCTGTTGCTTTGCTACCTGGGTTCCCGTCGCTTGATGGCCAGCAAATATGGCCGAGTGTTGCAGGCGATTCGTGACGCCGAAACCCGTGTCATGTTTTTAGGCTATTCCACATTGGCTTACAAGCTCAGCATCTGGGTCATTTCCGCAATGATGTGTGGCATAGCGGGTGCCCTTTATGTGCCCCAAGTGGGCATCATCAATCCTGGCGAAATGGGCCCAGCACAATCCATCGAAATCGCCATTTGGACAGCTGTGGGTGGACGCGGCACTTTGTTGGGGCCCATTCTCGGTGCAGCTTTGGTCAATGGTGCCAAAAGCTGGTTGACAGTGACCGCCCCAGAGTTTTGGCTTTATTTGCTGGGCGCATTGTTCATTGCCGTCACCCTTTATTTACCCCAGGGTGTCCTGGGTTGGTTTCTGGCCCGTCGGGCTCGCCCAAGCAAGGGAGATGCGCCATGACCCCCGACTTGCTGGAAGACGGCGCCCAGCGCATCCAAAGGTCTCAAAACCGACATGGTGTGGCCCAGACCCAATCTGGAGATCGCGAAGCCAGCTATGGACGAGTGCGCCAGAACCACGACCTAGACCTGATTCATGGCCGCATCCTTTATCTGGATGACGTGAGCGTGAGTTTTGATGGCTTCAAAGCCATCAACCAACTCACGCTTGACATCGCGCCAGGAGAGCTGCGTTGCATCATAGGCCCCAATGGCGCTGGCAAAACCACCATGATGGACATCATCACGGGCAAAACCCGACCGGATTCGGGTCAGGTCTACTTTGGCAGCACCATCGATTTGCTGCGCTATAACGAAACGGAAATCGCCCAATGGGGCATCGGACGTAAATTTCAAAAGCCCACTGTATTTGAAAATCTCAGTGTGTTTGAAAATCTGGATCTGGCCCTCAAAACCCACAAAGGGGTGGGTGCCTCCATTCGATTCAGGATGCAACCCGAGCAACTGACCCGTCTGGAGGAAGTGGCACACACCATCTCTTTGCAAGACCATCTTCGGCGACCTGCCGGGCTGCTCAGTCACGGACAAAAGCAGTGGCTGGAAATCGGCATGCTGCTGATGCAAGACCCCAAGTTGCTGCTGCTCGATGAACCTGTGGCCGGCATGACTGACCATGAGACCGATCGCACCGCTGAATTGTTTTTAAACCTCAAGGGCAAGCACTCGCTGATGGTGGTGGAGCACGACATGGGCTTTGTTCAGAAAATCGCCGATCTTGTGACGGTTTTGTGCGATGGCGCCGTCTTGGCCCAAGGCTCATTCGCGCAGGTGCAATCGAATGAGCGGGTCATTGAAGTGTATTTGGGGCGTTAATGTGATTGAAGTCGATCAACTGCATCAGTATTACGGCGGCTCTCACATCCTGAGAGGAGTGAGCCTGCAAGTGCGCCCTGGTGAAATCACCGTCTTGCTCGGGCGCAACGGGGTTGGCAAAACCACCCTGCTCAAAAGCTTGATGGGCTTGTTGCCCGTGCGCCGCGGCGTGGTGCGCTTCGATGGCATCGAGATCACCCACCAACCCCCCTATCGGCGCGCTGAGTTAGGCATAGGCTACGTGCCCCAAGGGCGTGAGATCTTTTCCCGACTGAGCGTGTTAGATAATCTTCGCATGGGCATGAGCAGCCGCCCCGCCAAGGAACCCATACCGCCCGAGTTATTCCAGATCTTCCCGGTGCTCGATGCCATGCGACAACGCAAAGGGGGCGATCTTTCTGGCGGGCAACAACAGCAATTGGCGATTGCGCGAGCTTTGGCCGCACGCCCTACTCTGCTGATTCTGGACGAACCCACCGAAGGCATCCAACCCAACATCATTCAGGACATTGGCAGAGTCATTCGTCGCTTGGCCCGAGAAGGCCTTTGGGGGCAGCCCATGGGCATCTTGTTGTGCGAGCAGTATTACGACTTTGCCCAGGATCTCGCCGACACCTATTTGGTCATGGACCGGGGGGAGGTCATCGGACGCGGTTTGGGCACAGACATGGCACGCGATGGTGTGCGCCAATTGGTCTCGATCTAATCCGCACCCGCCTCAAACCAGCCACATTCTCGAAGGCTGGGGCTTCATCGCCCACTGCGACTCACGCCACACCGCCCAGATGGCCTGCAAGGCCGCCCGACAGGGCTCTGTCTGCGCCGACAACACCCGCGCCACCATGACCCGGGGGTGCGCGAGTGTGACCCCAACCATCAGGCCACTCATCGACGCGGTCGCCTCACGGGCTCGAGCCAATCCTGCCTCAACCCTTTGCGCGGACAAGGCCTGATCTGCGGCCAATACCAGCGTGCCCAAACAACGGTGTCCATCCAAGCCCAAAGGCCCGTTCATCAAATCGTGATCCAGCGCGTCGATGGCCCCTCGATCCATCCATACACCCTCTACCTCCAGATGTTGCAAATAACGGCCTTGCTCAAAGGGCTGGTGGGCGTGGGGCAAACCCAAGGCCAAAACATCCCAGGCCATGAGCTCGGCCCCTTCTTGCAATGCAAACACCAAATGGCTCTCAGCCTGGCATTGGTTGTATGCGATCGTCTCCAAGGGCAACCACTCCAGCCTGGCCTGTGGCCCCAATTCCGCCCGTAGCCTCTGCACCGCCACCGGACCGTTGGAGCGGTAAAAACGGGTCGCCCCTGGCGTGGTGATGAAAGCATGACTCCCCTGCGCCAGAACCGCATGGATGCCAATGACATCGCCAGCCACCAAGCCTCCCGGAGGATGAACCAGGACATGATGACAAACCGCATCACCTTCCGGGTACAAGGCTTGCAAGACCCGCAAAGGCCCTTCGTGCAGCGATTGGCAGACAGTACGCCCCTCTGCCAATCGGTAATCCAATTGCAGTCGGGCAGCCCAGCCAGTCGCTGGGTGGCTCATTGCTTGCGCGGTGTGGGTCGTGCCCAAGGCCATGAAGTCATCTGAAGTGCTTTAAAACAAGCACTATAGTTGAAAGCAAAGTCGGTTTGTTCTGCCCCCCGACGTTCAAGGCCGTTCTTCTAAACCTTGCTCTACCCGCTGGATGTTGCCCACATGGGCGTCAAGCATGGTCTGCAATTCAGCACGCACGCCTGCATCAGCCACTCTGGGCATCAGACCCTGCAATCGGCGCACCACCCAGGCTTGGCCCCGGTTCAAAAAAGCCATCCGCTCACCCCAATCGTTGATCGCCATGGCCTTGCCATAAAAGGCCCCCGTCTGATCAGAGAGTGGCCCGTTCAAGCCCCTGATGACCTTCATCAACATGCCGCACCAATGCACCTCATCGCGCTGGATGTCGGCCACCAATGCCTGCCAGCGGTGACCGGCCCCCATTTCCACCAGCGTCTCACGCGCCACCCGGGCCCCTGCCCGCTCGGCCTCCAGCAATTCGTTGAGTGCAGCCAACAACTCTGCTGTGCTCAGCAGCGCATCCTGCCGATTCGATGATTCCACGGGGTCTCCTTCCAACCATCTGAAGTCCAGGATGCAATGCACCCCACTCATCAATGAAGCTCTGCATGGCAGAGCTTCATTAAGAATCATAATACATGAATATTTATGTGCCTGCCACGACCCCCCCATTGGCAAGCAGCGCTGAACTCAGGGGAAAACCCCGACTGATGGTACTAAACACAACGGTTTCTCTCGCAAAACCCTGACACATCTGATACAAAGTGTCCTTCCCTATAACCGCTGTTGGAGATTGAAATGATCACGACCTTACGCCGATGGTTGCTCGTGGCCGGTTTGCTGACTGCCCCTGCGCTGGCCTTGGCCCAGGGGCAAACCCTGCGCTGGGCGGCCCAAAACGACATCTTGACGTTGGACCCGCACTCACAAAACCATGCCACCACCAACAACATCATGAGTCACGCTTATGAGACCTTGGTGACGTATGACAAAAATTACAAGCCACAGCCCGCTCTGGCCACCAGCTGGAGCCAGGTGAACGCCAACACCATGCGCTTTAACTTGCGCCGCAATGTGAAGTTTCATGACGGCAGCCCTTTCACCGCGGATGATGTGGTGTTTTCTTTCGAGCGCTCGAAGTCCCCCCCGGGCACCATGACGATTTATGTCTCCGGGGTGAAGGAGATCAAAAAAATCGACGATCACACGGTGGATGTGATCTCCGATGGCGCCAACCCGGTGATGCTCAACAGCTTCACATATTTTTTCATCATGAACAAAGCCTGGGCGGTGAAAAACCGCACCGAGAAAGTTCAGAACTACAGCGCCAAGGAAGAAAATTTTGCGTCTCGCAATGCCAATGGCACCGGGCCCTACATCATCAAGGAATGGGTGCCTGATCAGCGCGTGGTGCTGACCCAGAACAAAAACTGGTGGGGCAAGATGGAGGGCAATGTGACCGATGTCATCTATACCCCGATCAAGTCAGACCCGACCCGCGTGGCGGCGTTGATCGCTGGTGACGTCGATGCCGTCACCGATTTGCCCACCCAGGACGTGCCTCGCCTGCGCAGCAACAACAACCTCTTTGTGCTGGATGGCCCCGAAGTGCGCACCATCTTCATCGTGCTCGACCTGGGCAGCAACGAGTTGAAATATGGCCCGAAAGGTGCCAACCCGTTCAAAGACCTGCGCGTGCGCCAAGCCCTGAACATGAGCGTGGACCGCGTCGCCATCCAACGCACCATCATGCGCGGCCTGTCGATCCCGGCAGCCCTGATGGTGGCGCCCGGAGTCAACGGCTATGACGAAGGTGCCGATAAGCCGGTGGCCGTGAACACCGATGCGGCCAAAAAGCTGTTGGCCGATGCCGGCTTCCCCAATGGTTTTGAATTCACGCTCGATTGCCCCAACAACCGCTATGTGAACGATGAAGAAATCTGTCAAGCCCTGGTCAATATGTGGGCGCGCATCGGCGTGCGGGTCAAACTCAATGCCATGCCGTTTGCCACCTTTGCCGCCAAATTCCAGGCCTATGACACCAGCGCTTTCTTATTGGGTTGGGGCGTGGCCACTTATGACGCCCAATACACCTTGCAGTCGATCTTGCGCACCCGCACCACCGGGCCTGATGGCAACTTCAACTTCGGGCGGGTCAGCCATCCGCCATTGGACGCCTTGGTTGATCGGATGAAAAATGAAAGCGATAACTTGGTGCGCGACCGCGTCATTCGCGAAGCCTTGGCCATGACCCGTGACCAGGTGCTGACCATCCCTCTACACCACCAAATGCGCCCTTGGGCCATGAAGAAAAACATCACCATGGTGCACAACTCGAATGATGCACCCAAGATGTTCTATGTGACCAAAAAATGACGTCCGTCACCCGCCCTTCAAAGGGCGTGGTGACAAGCGATCTGTATGCCTTTGAGGTGACGCAGGGCGGGTGCTTCACTGCGACACCAATCACTGGCCTGGGGACAGCGTGGATGGAACGCGCACCCGGACGGTGGGGACAAGGGGTTGGGCACCTCGCCCTGTATGGGGGTTCGTGATTGCGAACCCCTTTTCATTTTGGGGATGGCCGCCAGCAACATCCGGGTGTAAGGGTGCTGGGGGTCTTCAAACAGACGCTGGGTTGGCGCGACTTCGACCAAACGGCCCAAATACATCACACCGACCCGATCACTCACATGGCGCACCACAGCCAGGTTGTGCGAGATGAACACATAGGTCAGCCGATGTTGGGCTTGCAGATCTTGCATCAGGTTCAGCACCTGGGCCTGCACGCTCACATCCAGGGCCGATGTGGGTTCATCGCAGACCAGAAACTCAGGGGCAGCGGCCAGTGCGCGGGCGATAGAGATGCGCTGTCTTTGACCTCCAGAGAATTGATGCGGAAATTTGCTGGCATCGCCGGGGTTCAAGCCCACCGACTTTAGCAAGTCAGACACCCGATCTAGGCGCTGCGCCATCGGCATTTCGCGGGCATGCACCCTAAGGGGCTCGGCCACGATGTCTAGCACCCGCCAGCGCGGGTTGAGGCTGGCATAGGGGTCTTGGAAAATCATTTGCATGCGCCGCCGCACCGCCTGAGCCTGCCCCGTGGCCAAAGCCTGTGCCAAATCCACCCCGTCAAATTCAATGCGACCACTGCTTGGGCCATACAAACCCACCAGCAAACGGGCCAGCGTGCTTTTGCCGCAACCCGACTCACCCACCAGTGCCAAGGTTTCGCCGCGCTCGATTTGCAAATTCACATCGCTGACCGCATGCACCCAGCGACGGGGTTCGCGGCGCAACATCCTTTGCAGCCATGGGCCCGAGACCTCAAAGCGCTTGCTCAGATCACTGAGGGTCACCAAAACCTGGGGGCTCATTGCTGATCCCCTTCAGTGGTTTGCGTCATCGGCAAAGGGTTCCAGCACGCCAATTGGGTGCGCGGGGCCACCGGCTGCCAAATGGGCACCTCGGTGCTGCATCGTGAAATAGCGCGCGTGCAACGCGGATGAAAGGCACAGCCACCTGGCATGTCGTTGAGCCGTGGCATGTTCCCGGGCACAAATTGCAATCGCTCGGGCGGCCCATCGAGACGCGGAATGGACGCCATCAAGCCTTGGGTGTAAGGGTGGCAAGGCCGCTCAATGATCTGGGCCACTGGCCCAGCTTCCACCACGCGCCCGGCGTACATCACCGCCACGCGGTCAGAAGTTTCCGCAATCACGCCCATGTCATGCGTGATCAACAGCACCGCCGCACGCCTTTGCCGACACACCCGGACCAAAAGCTCGATGATTTGGGCCTGAATCGACACATCCAGGGCAGTCGTCGGCTCGTCGGCGATGATCAATTCGGGCTCTGCAGCCAGGGCCAGCGCAATCACCACTCGCTGGCGCATGCCCCCGGAGAACTGATGGGGGAACTGATCCAGCCGCTCTGCCGCCGCCGGAATGCCCGTGTCTTGCAACAATTCAATGGCCCTTAGGCGGGCTTGGGCCGCAGACATCGGCAAATGGGCCAATATGGTCTGGGTCAGCTGATGGCCTACGCTGTACAAAGGATTCAATGAAGTGAGCGGGTCTTGGAAGATGGCGCCGATGCGCCGCCCCCGCACCCGCCGCATCGCATCGGGCGACAAGCCGCTGATGCGCTCACCCCCCAAGCGGATTTCGCCCCCCACCACCCGACCCGGCGGCTCCAGCAGATCAAGTATCGCCGCGCCGGTCAAGGACTTGCCCGCCCCTGACTCTCCAACCACCCCCAAAATCTCACCCGCATCAATGTGCAGGTCGACGTGTTTCAGGGCGTGCAAAACCCCGTGGCGGGTGGGAATGTCCACCGACAGGTCATCGACTTCGAGCAAGGGCACTGTGCGGTGGGTCATTGCAGTTTGGGGTTCAATGCGTCACGCAGCCAATCACCCAGCACGTTGACCGACAGGGCAATCATCACCAGCATCAGGCCCGGAAACACCGTGATCCACCATTCACCGGAAAACAGAAAATCGTTGCCTATGCGGATCAGCGTCCCCAAAGACGGGGAAGTCGGCGGAGTGCCCACGCCCAAAAAAGACAACGTGGCCTCGGTGATGATGGCGGTGGCCACCTGCAAAGTCGCCAGCACCAGCACCGGCCCCGTCACATTGGGCAGGATATGGCGCCACATGATGCCCGCACCCGAGACACCGATCACTCGGGCGGCCTGCACATACTCTTTCTTTTGCTCGACCAGAGTGGCACCGCGCACCGTGCGCGCATATTGCACCCAACCTGTGAGCGTGATGGAGACCACCAGCACCACCAAAGAAAAAGCCGGGTGCTCGCCCCCCAGAAAAGCCCTGCCCACCCCAGAGATGAGCAAGGCCACCAGAATCGAGGGGAAGGAAAGCATCACATCGCACACGCGCATGATGAAACCGTCGACCCAACCGCCCGCAAAACCCGACCATAGCCCCAAACCCACCCCGATCAACACCGACAAAGCCACAGAGGCCAAACCCACCAGCAGGGAAATGCGCGAGCCGTATAACAAGGCCGACAAAATGTCTCGCCCCTGATCGTCCGTGCCCAGCCAATACGCCCATTGGCCTTGTTCGGTCCAGACCGGGGGCAACAGGGCATCCGACAAATGCAGGCTGGCGGCATCGAAAGGGTTGTGGGGGGCCACCCAGGGCGCCAGTATGGCGCCGAACAGACAAAGCAATGCCACGGCCAAGGCCCACCAGGCACTGGGGGTGCGCTGGAAAGAGTGGAACCAATCGGAATCGCGCCAGACCATCAGTGATCGCTCCGCAAGCGGGGGTCCACCCAGAAGTACAACAGGTCCACCGTCAGATTGATCACCACAAAAATCAGCGAAATCAGGCACAAATAGGCCGCCATGACAGGTATGTCCGCATAAGTGACCGCCTGGATGAACAACAAACCCATGCCTGGCCACTGGAACACGGTTTCAGTGATGATGGCAAATGCAATCAGCGATCCCAATTGCAAGCCTGTGACGGTGATCACGGGCACCAGTGTGTTGCGCAGGGCGTGCTGAAAATGAATCACGCGCTCTGACAAGCCTCGCGCCCTTGCAAACTTGATGTAATCGGTGCGCAACACTTCCAGCATCTCGGCCCGCACCAATCGCAAGACCAGCGTCAGTTGGAAAAACGACAAAGTCAAGGCCGGCAAAATCAAATGTTGCCAACCATCCAAGGTCAACAAACCGCTGGACCACGACCCGATCTTCACCACCTCACCTCGGCCAAAGCTGGGCAACCAACCCAACCAGACCGAAAAAATCAGAATGAGCAAAATGCCGATCAGAAAGGTGGGCAAAGACACCCCCACCAAAGAAGCGGTCATCCAAAAACGGCTGGCCACACTGTCGCGGTGCAAAGCCACATACACACCCAAAGGAATGCCCACCAGCAAAGCCAGCATGGCCGCCGCAAAAGCCAGCTCAAGCGTGGCTGGCAGTCGATCAGCGATCAAGCCCGACACCTCCCCACCCAAACGAAGACTCAGCCCGAAGTCACCTCGCACGGCATTGCCCACAAAGTGAAAGAACTGAATGAAGAACGGCTGGTCCAAACCCAACTCGGCCCGCAACTCGGCCACCTTTTCGGGGGTGACATCCTGCCCCAACATAAAGAGCACCGGGTCGCCCACGTACTGAAACAGCAAAAAGGCGATGAAGGCCACGGCCAGCATCACCCAAATCGCCTGTATCAGTCTTTGTAAAACAAACGCCCACATGCGCTAAACCGCCTCAGCCATCTATTTCTCCGAAAGGCGCAGTTTAGCGGCTGATCAAACCCGACTGTCTAAGGAATTACCTAGGGAAGCTCAGTAAAGCTCGCTGGGGTTTTGCAGAGCTGCCCTAGGGCTCAATCGACGGAGAAAAAGGTCATTTGCACCGAATCGGGGTGTCGCACCCCGGTGCCCATGAACAATCGATCGTTCACCCAAGCCAAGGTGCGACTGGCGGTCTCCAGGCTGGGCACACAACGGAAATACACCGCTTCGGGTGGCACCGGCTCACCGCGCAACAAACGGGCCATGACCGCAGGGTCAGCGCTGCGCAAGGCATGGTTGCGAACAAAGAGCAAATCGCCGCCGTCGAGTTCGATGACATAACGGGCATCCAACTCAGACGAGGTTTGGTTGAAGATCAATTGAAAATCGGCCCCACCGGGCAACACCCGCCCTGCCCACCCCTCACCGCTGACTTGCCCTCCCAAAATAGGGATCACCCGGCGCAGCCCTCTCAAGGTCTGCCCCACGGTTTGGGGCGAGCCCACCTGCACCGATAGGTTGGAGAAAAAAGTCAGGCCGGGCGTTGGCAATGGGGTCATGGGATGGGCCTCCTCGTTGTCGAGAGCATACCCTTGATCGCATGGCTTGAATTCGCCACTGAAGCAAGACTGCCCCCAAAAACACCATCGAAACATCCTTACTTTGACTGGATTCTGTACGACCTCGATTTGAAGTCTGGGCCGCATGGTGCTGAAAGGTCGCTCTATAGCTTGCGCCACACGGCCATCACGTTCAGATTGCTCTATGGCGGCAAGATCGATCTGCTGACCCTGGCCGCCGAAGCCAATGTCTCTTTGCTGCATTCACGCCGAAGTCGCGGGGCTTGAGCCAAGCGCAAACTCAGGCCAGCACAGCCACCCAGACGCCCGCTGCACCCACCATGGCAAGAAAGACGGCCGCACTGCCCAAGTCTTTGCTGGCCTTGGAGAGTTCGTGCCTTTCGCTCGAAATGCGGTCAATCGCCTTTTCTATCGCCGTGTTCAGCAACTCGACGATCAGCACCAGCCATAAAGCGCCTAAAAGCCACAGGCGGCCCGAGGTACTGGGTTCCAACACGAAAGCCAGTGGGGCCAACAACAGACACAAGGCGACCTCCACACGAAAGGCCTCTTCAGATCGCCAGGCATATGCCAAACCGGCCCAAGAGTGGCCTGCGGCTTTGACCAAACGCCGATATATCCAGCTTTGTTCGAAATCTACTCCGGGCATGTGCCCTCCTCAGTCATGGGTCTATGGGGGGATGTTAAACAAATTTACAGCCTGAAATGCTCAGGGGTACAAACACCCAATCGCGCGGGCTTACTTTGATGCTATGTTATGGACTTTGAAAAGCTTCTCGAGCCATTTCAAACCAACATCAAGGAAATGTCGGACAAACCCGCCATGTGACCGATGTCATCAAAGAGCTTGCACCATGAATGATCGGCTGACACCACACTGTTATTTGAACGGCGATTGGGTGCCCTTGGCACAAGCCAGCGTATCGGTGCTGGATCGAGGCTTTATTTTCGGGGACGGCATATATGAAGTCGTTCCAGTGTACAGCGGGGTTCCTTTCCGAGCCCCCGAGCATTACCAGCGATTGGTGCGGTCTCTGAAAGAGGTGGGTATACCCCTGCCGTTTGACGAAAAAGGGTTCACCGACCTGTTGCAAGGGCTGATCCAGCACCCCGGCGCACCCGCTGCCACCGACCACACGGTGTATTTGCAAATCACCCGAGGGGTGGCCCCCCGGGTGCATGCCGCGCCGCCCGGGTTGACCCCCACGGTCTTTGCGATGTTGCAACCATTGGTCCTGCCCAATGCGCACGATTTGACCCATGGCGTGCGATGTGTCAGTGCGCCCGAGTTCCGGTGGGACAAAGGGCACATCAAATCGACCAGCTTGCTGGGTGCCGTTCTGGCTCGGGAAATCAGTGTGCAGCAACAAGCCACAGAGACCATTTTGTTCCGCGACGATTGGCTCACCGAGGGTTCGGCCTCTAATGTCTGGGTCGTACAGGCAGGGCGGGTGCTAGGCGTGCCCAAAGACGGCAGTGTGCTCGAAGGCATACGCTATGGCCTGATCGAGTCTTTGTGCCAACAACTGGCTCTACCCTTCGAACTTCGCCCGATCTCACGGGCCGAGGTCTTTGCCGCCGATGAACTGATGATCAGCTCGGCCAGCAAGGAGGTGTTGGCCGTCACTCAACTGGACGACGCCCGCATCGGCCCGGGTGTGCCAGGCCCCATTTGGCAGAAACTGCACGCCGCTTACCAAGCCGCCAAAGCGAAGCTCATCGCCGCCGCTCAAGCCCGGGCATAAGACCCCTACACAGGCCCCCGGTTGCCGGCACCTCCCCAGACCCACGACATCAAATCTCTGACACCCAATTCAAAATGCGCTGCACCATGGGGCGGGTGCTCAAGGGCGCACGCACGTCACCCGCCAGCACATGTTGGCCGACGGCCTCGCTGTCACGCACTTCAAATAGGGTTTTGCGCGTCGACCCCAGCCGCTCAAAGGCCCTGAGGGTCTGCTGGGGGTCTACCGTCTGGTCGCCGCTGGCGTAAAACACCAGCACTGGGGCGGTGAAAGCCGATAAATCGCTCTCGCGCACATGCTTCACCAAAGCCATCATCGGGAAAACCGCGCGAGTCGGATAGGGTGAAGTCCAGACCCGGGCTTCGGCGGCATGGGTTGGGACACTGCCGCGCATCTCGCCCTCGATCAACCCCGCCAATTGACGCCCCCAGGGCCAGTTGACCACCTCGGCCAAGGGATGGCGGGGGCCAAAATTGGGCGACACCATCACATGCACCACGCCATCGCGCCCTTCAGGGCGCAAGCCAGCCCAGGTGGCCAGGGTGCTGCCGTTGGACACGCTGAGCAACAACACCCGCCGCCCCAATTGACGTCCGATCATCAAGGCTTCTTGCACATCGGCAAACCAATCTTGTGCCGTGGCCAGCCCCAGCGCCTGAGCGTCCTGGCCGTGGCCGGTCATGCGGGTTTCAAACAGATTGGCCCCCAGCGCTTGCGCCAGTTGCGCCGCCAACGGTGCGGTCTCCAGACGCGAGGCACTGAAGCCATGCACATACACCACCGCCCAGGGCGTGACCGCCCCGACTTGTTGGTGCCAACTGACGCGCTTGTTCACGTCGTCGCGCAATGCGGGCACCGATGCTTCGCGCTCGGCCAACCACGCATCGAGTCGGGTCAAATCAGCCGGTGGCAGTGGCCTGGTGGCTGGCGCATCCGGCCCCAAACCGTTGCGCGGCCCCATCCAAATCGCCCCGAGCAAGAGTAAGCCACCCAAAACCCACCACCGCCCGCGGGCCCAAGCCTGCTGCACTCCTGTCATGGCCATATCGCCTCCATCTTTAGACCGATATGAGCAATGGTATTGTTTTTTTAGAGGATTTCAGGCGATCAAAGCACCTGCCCAGCGGGGGGGCTTGCGCATCGAGCCGATTCATTGCCTCGCCGAGTCAGCGTTATTTGTTCTTGGCACTCAAGGCCCGGTCTACAGAGGCCTTGCCTCTGACAGTTCCAAACGCCGATTTTTCCGCTCAAACAGGGCATGGCCCAAACGGTCTTCGAGCTGACGCAACTGTATGGAAAGCGAAGAGGGTGAGATGTGCAAAACTTCGGCGGCTTTGGTGAGATGGCGGTGATGCGCAACCGCCCAGAAGTAACGAAGGTGGTGAACGTTGAGCTCAGCCATTTCTAAAACGGTGGCGTACAAGTCACGGAGCTATTTCTTAGCGTCATCCGTGGCCGGGGTATTTTGCTGCTGGTTGGGGGCATGCTGATTGGCTACATCGCCACAGATAAGCAGTGGCAGCAAATTTCACCCTCACGAGAGTCTGTTTTGCGGCATGCTCATGTTGTTCCTGCTGGAAAAGGGGATTACCGCTGCTCGCCAAATCAAGGCATTTCGCCAAGTGGGTGTGTTCATGGCCGGTTTCGGGGTGGTGATGCCACTGTTGCACGGCCTGGTGGGCGTGAGCTTGGGTCACGCAGCCGGGCTGACCGTGGGAGGGGCCTTTGTCTTCGGGGCCATCTGCGCCAGCGCCTCTTTCATTGACGCGCCTGCGGCCTGCAGGGCCTCGCTTCCCGAAGCCAATCCAGGCATTTACCTGACCTCTTCATTGGGTGTCACCTTGCCATTTAACCTGCTCATTGGCTTGCCGCTCTACCATGAGTACGCCAAGTGGCTGGCCCGTTAAAAGGCTGCGTCGCCAAGGTGCGGGCACCCCGGGTCGTCAATGCTTGTCGGGGGTCGAAGGGTCCTTGGCCTCTTGGATGTAGGCGCTGCGCAATTTCAGTTGCTGGCGCGCACGCTGGCGCATGCGAATATTGAGCACCTCTACACCCAAGGAAAACGCCATGGCGAAATATATATAGCCCTTGGGCACGTGATGATCAAAGCCTTCAGCGATCAGCACCACACCCACCACCACCAAAAAAGACAGGGCCAGCATCTTGATCGTGGGGTGATTCGACACAAAGCGACCGATCTGTCCGGCAAAGCCCATCATCAGCGCTACCGATGCAATCACTGCAGCCATCATCACCCGGACATCATCGACCATGCCCACGGCAGTGATGATGGAGTCGAGTGAAAACACCAGGTCAATGATCATGATTTGCAAAATCACCGCGGCAAATGTCGCCTTGACCGCCGAAGAGGCGTTGCCCTCTTCACCCTCCAGACTGCCATGGATTTCAGTGGTGCTTTTCCATACCAGGAACAAACCGCCACCAATCAGGATCAGGTCGCGCCCGGAGATTTCCTGGCCCATGAGAGAAAACAATGGCGCCACCAACCCGACAATCCAGGCCAGCAACAACAACAGGCTCAGGCGCATGAACATGGCCATGAACAAGCCTATACGGCGCGCTCTTTCTCTTTGATCGGGAGGCAGTTTGTCCACCAATATGGAAATGAAAATCACGTTGTCTATGCCCAGCACAAGCTCAAGCATGGTGAGGGTGGCAAAGGCGATCCATGCTTCGGGGTTGCTCAGAATTTCCATCTTGGCTTTCTGTTTGAAACCGGGTGATTTGACCGGAGGTTGAGTGATAAAAATGCGCCTGCCTTCAATTCTCTGCAATGCATCCAGGGTCTTTGGACCTTCTAATCGAGGGGGGAAATCTGTCGCGGCCACCATTTGGTGGGTTCAAATGGATGGTGTCCATGAATTCTGACGTCCATGGTACTCGCAGATTCACTTAGAATGATTTACTCTTTGGGTTAATCGTTGGTTAATTTTCATGTCCACGCTACACACCATCGTCATCGTCGGGGGAGGCGCAGGGGGACTAGAGTTGGCCACCCGTTTGGGCCACTCTTTGGGGCGACGTCAAAAAGCCCAAATCATACTGATCGACAAAAACCGCACCCACATCTGGAAGCCGAAACTGCACGAGATCGCTGCAGGCAGCATGAACTGGGGCGACCATGAGGTCGATTACATGGCCCAGGCCCATTGGAATCACTTCCACTTCCGCATTGGTGAATTAAAGTCCATAGACCGAGCGGCCAAAACCATAGAACTCGCCCCGTACCGGGGCGAGGACGGCTTGGCCATCACACCTTCGCAGCACATCACTTACGACACCCTGATCATTGCCATCGGTTCGCTCAGCAACGACTTTGGCACCCAAGGCGTGAAAGCGCACGCGCTCAAGCTGGAAAATCAGCAAGACGCCAAGTCCTTCCATTCAAAGATGGTCAATGCGTGCATTCGGGCGCACCATCAAACAGACCTCATTCACCCCAGACAATTGCATGTGGCCATCATCGGTGCAGGGGCCACAGGCGTCGAACTGGCGGCCGAGCTGCACCGAACCACGCGCGAGGTGGTGGCTTTTGGCTTGAGCCGGATCGATTCGGACAAAGACATCAAGGTCAGCTTGATTGAGGCGGCAGACCGGATTCTCCCCGCCTTGCCTGATCGACTCTCAAAGGCCACCGAGCAGCTCTTGACCCGTCTGGGTGTCAATGTATTGACCAGCTCCAAAGTCATGGAGGTCAGTGCCTTGGGCATCCGTTTGGCCGACGGTCGGGAAATCGAATCCGAACTGGTGGTCTGGGCTGCAGGGGTCAAGGCCCCTGATTTCCTGAAAGACTTCGGCGGACTGGAAACCAACCGCAACAATCAACTGGTGGTCGAGTCGACCTTGCAAACCACTCGCGATCCTGATGTGTTCGCCTTTGGGGATTGCGCGGCTTGTCCTTGCAGCGATGAACAGGGCGGGCGCGCAGGCATTGTGCCGCCGCGCGCACAGGCCGCGCACCAGCAGGCCTCGCATTTGGTCCGGCAAATGAAACGCCGTCTTTCCGGGCAGACCCTTAAGCCCTACCATTACCGCGATTTTGGCTCATTGGTCTCTTTGGGCAAATTCTCGACCGTGGGCCATATGATGGGCGGGTTGCTGGGGGGCAACCTGCTGATTGAAGGCTACTTTGCCAAACTGATGTACTTGTCGCTGTACAAATTACACGAACTGGCGGTTCACGGCCCCGTCAAAACGACCCTGAATACGCTGGCCCGCCTGATCACCAGGCAAACCCATCCCAAGGTCAAATTGCACTAAAGCCCTATTCGGGCCGTGCACTTCGCGGCAGGGCTGAAATGCCCGACCTGCGTCAGAGTTGATCAATCTGACTCTGTGCGTGGCCAGACGGTTCTTCCACGTCTTTGATCTCGAATCGATCAGAAGTGCGTATGTAAAAGCTGGCCCCGAAACGGGCAACGGGGTGGAAGTCGCGCAAATTCACACGCCAACGCTCGGTATCAACCAAGCCATGCCGTGCGCTGAGCCATAGCACTTGACCAATGAAAATGTACCGACTCTCGGTTTCGATTTTTTCATGCAAGGCACACTCAAACGCCACTGGCGCCTCGGTGATGCGAGGGGGCAAAACCCGAACCGAGGATGTTGTGGTCAAACCCACTTCGCTCAATTCGCTGACATCCGATGGAAAAGTGCGGCCGCAATGGTGCATTTGTTCGGCCATGGCCTCATCGGCGATGTGCACCACAAATTGGCCATTGGCAAGAATATTGGCCGCTGTGTCCTTTAAATGCCCGTCTTGCAGCTTATTGATGCTGATCATCAAGATCGGGGGATCCTCGCCCAGCATATTGAACATGGAAAAAGGGGCGGCATTGACCACGCCGTTGGTGCCCAAGGTGGTCACCAAGGCGATGGGACGGGGCACAATCAAACTGGCCATCAGCTTGTAACGCTGATAGGCCGTCAATTGCGAAAAATCAATCTGTGTATCGTCTGGGGATCTCAAACCACCACCTGCACATTCGCTCGCTTGGCGACTTTGGTCCAGCCGTCAATTTGTGAACGAATGAGTCTAACAAAATCATCTCCAACGACGGGGGTTTTGCGCGGCAAGGTTTGCAACTCCTCCAGGCGAGAGGCAATGTCGGGCTTGGCGAGAATTTCTGGCATCAGGGCCGTCAGCTTTTGGGCGATGGGCGCAGGCAAGTTTTTGGGTGCCGACAAACCCAGCCACTGTGAGCCGGTCATTGAAGGGAAGCCCAATTCTGCGAATGTGGGAATACCGGGTAAAGCGGGCAGGCGCGCCGGTGTGGACACGGCCAAGGCGCGCAGCGAACCTGCTTTGAGTTGTGCGACATTGGTGGTGATGGGGTCAAACAAGCTGTCGATTTGACCGCTGAGCAAGTCTTGCATGGCTGGCGCACTGCCCTGATAAGGCACGTGATCATGCTGCAAGGCATTGCCCTCTATCTTTAACATTTCGCCATACAAATGATTGGCCGATCCGATCCCGGAAGTGCCGTAGCGAACGGGTTTGGTTTTGGCGTCGTTGATGTACTGCGCCAGACTGGTGTATGGCGACTGACCCCGCACCAACACCACCATCGGGGCTTCGACCAGCATGGCCATGTGGGTGAAGTCAGCGACGGGGTCAAAGGGCATGCTGCTGCGGGTGGCAGCGGCGTAGATGTGAACCGATGCGTGACTCACCAGTAGGGTATATCCATCCGCCGCTTGTTTTGCGACATGATCGGTGCCGATCAGGCCGCCAGCACCCGCTCGGTTTTCAACCACCACTGTTTGTCCCAACGCTTGTGACAAATGAGGCGCCATCAGGCGTGAGACGGTATCGACCAAACCGCCCGGAGGGAACTGTGCCACGAGCTTGATCGGCCCTCGGGTGGGCCAGGGACTCTGTGCCACAACCAAAGAAGGCGATGCCAACACAGAAGCAGCACCAGCAGCTAAAATTTGACGGCGATTAATAGACATGATGGTTCCTTCATTCATTCATTAGGGGCTAGCGAGGAGAAATCGCATAAGCCCAATCGCACAATTTATGCCAGCACTTGGGAATGGGAATTGCTCTATAAGCGGGAATGAATGCTGCTCAAATCAAACCCGGCTTAGGCGCCGCACCCGCTTGGTGCCCTTTTGCCCCAATAAGTGACATGGCCATCCTCCAAGTCGTCGGGTGTGCACCAAAACCCAAACTTCAAGAAAGCCCACAGTGACCCAATCAAAACCAGAATTCATGGGCTTGTTGCCTGACCATGGTCGATTCGCCTACAGCGCCATACACCAACGCCCGGCCCTGGATTGGCCTCATCCTGCCAAATTGGCGGTGTATATCGCGATCAATTTGGAGCACTTTGCCTTTGGTGCTGGGCTTGGTGCCAATTTGGGCCCGCCCAGCCCTCAGCCCGACGTGCTCAATTACAGCTGGCGTGAATACGGCAATCGCGTGGGTGCCTGGCGTTGTCTGGATTTGTTTGACGAACTGAATTTACCCACGGCCGCCTTGATCAATACGGCCCTGTATGACCACTGCCCCCAGTTGATTGAGGCACATGTCCAGCGAGGAGATGAGCTGGTCGGGCATGGGCACACCAATGCCGAACGTCAAGGTGCTTGGAGCGCAGAGTCTGAAGCGCACTTATTGAAAAGCTGCCGCGACATCATCCGAACCCAAAGCCGTGTCGATGTTCAAGGCTGGCTTTCTCCCTGGATCTCCGAGAGCCTGCTTACGCCGGACCTGTTGGCTGAAACTGCTTATGGCTACACACTGAATTGGTGTCACGACGACCAACCCATACGGATGATGACCCGTGGGGGACAAGGCTTGTGGTCTATTCCTTACCCACAAGAGCTCAATGACATCCCCATGATCATGGCACGGCAACTGGACGCCAAGGATTTTGCACAAATGATCATCGACCAGATGGATGAAATGTTGCAGCAGTCCAAGCGACAATCCTTGGTGATGGGCATCGCATTGCACCCCTATATAGTGGGGCAGCCATACCGTCTGAAGCACTTGAGACGCGCACTTGCTCACATCGCTCAGGCGCGTGACGAGGGGCAAATCTGGTTGACCACGCCTGGGGCCATTCACGCCCACATGGAAAAGTCATCACCCCTCACCTGATCAGCAACATCGCACGGGCCATATGAGAGGGTGAAAAACCAAGTTAAGCCGATGTTGCATTTGTCGAGTCATGCAATACCCAACTCTCGCAAGCCGTGTCTGGCCGGATTTCGGGAAAGTGCTGCATCCGCTGAAATTTCCTGACCCAAATCGGACTCGAAAAATATTTCAGCCCACACCGCAGACCCGTGTCCGATGTGGCCGAGGGCATCACGTACTGACATGTGTCGCACCGCGGTGTATGGATTTCAAGGTTTTCGGAAGGTTTGATCAACGTCGCCCTTTCAAAGTGACCCAGTGGGCCATGGCCCGGAATGCCATTTTCTGGTTTTATGCAAATGCTGTGCCAAGAACGAAGCTCTGACTCTTTGCACTATTCCTATCCGAAACCAAGGGAATCGATCCAATGTTCCAATGGGTTTAACCATGCAACCCGCACCCAATCACGGCACCACCGTCTACTACGACGGCGGATGCCCTTTGTGCCGCGCCGAGATCGACATTTATCAAAAGTCTCCCGGGGGTGACCGTGTCTGCTGGGTCGACGCCAGTGCTTGCTCAGATCAGGATTTGGGCCCCGCCCTGAACCGCTCGGATGCTTTGGCGCGATTGCATGTGCGCCAAGCTGACGGGGCCTTGGCATCTGGCGCGCGCGCCTTCGTTCAGATATGGGCGGTTTTGCCCAAATGGAGATGGTTGGCCTCGCTTGCCCGAATCCCCGGGGCTATCCAAGTCATGGAATGGGGCTATGTCCTGTTCTTGAAGGTCAGGCCTTTGTGGCGCAAGGCATCCAAACGTTGAACAAATGGTTGTGGCCCTGCGCCATGCGCCACTTATAAGCAAGTAGCCGATCCATCCAGGTATTTATGACTGCCCCTGTTGATTGTCGGTGGCCTGATCATCTGGCTGATCTTGCGTCGATGAATTTGGTGGAAAACACATGGTCTGGCCGTTCCACTTTTGACCGCACCAACAATACCCTTCAGCATTGATGATGCAGGTGCCTGAACCGCAGCAGCGTTCGTCTTGCATGGTGAACTCGTGTAAGGTGGAATCAATTCAAACTAAGCCTAACATAGGCATTTCCAGCTTTGACGATGTGCGTTTGAAAGACCGCACTCACGTATGCTGACAGTGCGTGCGGTGCCCCCAAAAAAATCATACCCGTACCCTTGCGGTCAACTCTGTTCAATAAAAATCATGGGTACTGTGCAGTCGGGGTGATTTTCCCCCGCACACCCAATTGATACGCCCGGGCCACAAGCGCGTTGTACTCGGCCTCTGTGTGAAACTTCTGACGGGTGAGTATGGTGCCGGTATTTCCGTATGCGTCACCGACAATCGCCCAACTGTAGTCCGGTGCGTAATCAAGGATCCAATAGTTGCCTGGCTCGCTCCGGTTGGGCTCGCCGGAGAAGCTCACGCTGAGGCGGGTGTTCAATGTATTGACCGCCACAGCCGTCCCTGTGACGCTCCACTCTGTGTCACCAGACCCGACTGTGTTGCCGGAATTTTCCACATCGATGCTGCCGTCAGGTTGGGGGGTATAGACCGCTTTGATGTTGAAGCGCAAGTCGAATCGGTTTTGTTTCACGCTGCCGATTTCGTACCAGGCGCCTGCATACTGATTGATATCCACAGGCGGCGGCGCAGGAAGCGACGTCAATCCGGTCTCGTCCATCAGAATCGGTTGATTGGGGATATAGCTGCCGTCGTTGGGATGACCATAAATGCCGTAGAAGGGATTCATCGGCCCGTAGCCTCGATAAAAGTCATTGATCCAGCCTGAGGCGAGCTTGCTCGCAGCACTCAAGGCGCCGCCGTCATTGAGCTGAACGCCAATGAACTGGTCGGGGTAGAGGGATACCAGCAGCTCTGTGGTACTGCCCCAATGGTTCTCGGCCTGCGGCGGCGAAGCGATCTGGTAGAGCGGGATGCCCACAGAGTCGAGCTTGGCGAGGGAAGCGGGGAACCGATCTGGGCTGGCCACACCGTCCAACATCACCACGCCCACTAAGTTGGCCGAGGCGCCGTTATCAACCGTGTTTGCAGCCACCTCGGCAGCAAAACCTCCCCCCGTGTGCTGACCGACAAACAGAAACCGCGCAGGCAGCTCCCCAGGGTAGCCCGCGGCGGTCGCGCTTGTGGCGAGCGCCAAACGGTCACCTAGCATCATATTAGCGACCGCCTGCTGCATCGCCACACTGCCAATATATTTCCCTGGTTGACCAGGCATCTCGGAAGAACTGATCACAGGTGTCACGACGATGCTGTTAGTCCGGCCAGCAATCTGTAAAGCCAGCGATGACAAAGCCCCTGAATGGCTTCCTTGAAGCCAGACAAGGCCATGGGCCGTGACCGCCCCGCTGGACTGAGTCGGAAAATACCATTGCGCCGTCGTCGCATAGCCCTCGGATCCATATGGAATGTTCAAAGACGCACTACCGACTTTAACGGTCACACCGTTTTCGAATTGCTCTTGAACACTTGAGGGCTGGCTGTCACTTCCACACCCGCCCAAACCAAGACATAGTACAGAAACGATCAACAAGGAGACCATCTTAAGCAAGCTCTGCAAAACCCCATGCGTCGTTTCATCCCAAACTCGGGCACCCTGATTCGTTGGATTTCTTGCAGAGATATCCCGATATCTGCTTCGAAATCCGCCTTGCATGGCATCCCGATTTTGGGCGAAACTTGCACGCAGCAAGTTTTGCAGAGCTTCCTTAAACATCAGAAAAACCTCTTGGTGATGCATACTGATAGACCAGTCCAATAAGGCGGGCCTGCCAGTTGGCGGGTGAAACATGTTCGTCAGTGCCAACGACAAAAGCTTTTGTGATGGTACATCATGGCCCCCACAATTAAGTCATTGCCTCAAAAGGAAATCACAAAATAGTATAAATTTGGAAATTTCCAAAAAATACCCGTCGACCAATAGACGCTTTGCGTGTGAGGCTGGAAGAAACTGTGCTTTTAGTCACCCGTAGGTTTTCTCATTTCTGTCAGTGGATGCGTGAATTCATTGAGTCAAGACCCATTCACCATTCTGATCGACAGCAAGTTATCCGAAAATGCTTATATAAATCGGTTGATGCTGATCTTTGCAATACACTCAATCCAATCGGTTGATCAATGCGCCCAAACACTAGAGCGCCAACAAAAAGCCCGCCAAGATGACCTTGGCGGGCGATTCAAGAGGCCATCAAGGTCACTTGCCGGCTGGCACTTTGCCCTCGACACCCTTGATGTAGAAGTTGATGCCACTGAGGAATTTATCGTCAGCCACCGCATCCTTGTCCAGCACCGGCTTGCCGTCCTGCCCCAGGATCGGCCCCTTCCACACGGCAAAGCTGCCATCCTTCAGGCCCGCCTTGATCTGTTCAATGCGCGCCTTGGTCTCTGCAGGCACATCCTC
>JACCDW011794639.1_pt1 | contig 44334 bp, 40 predicted proteins | sample 7449781 | NCBI WGS metagenome assembly JACCDW01 (sample SAMN15323449, study PRJNA562643) | freshwater metagenome | isolation source: river surface water | place: USA:Blue River Watershed | collected 2017-08-18
CCATCATACGATTATCATCATCATACGATTCTCTATATCCAAATGGATCTTTATCTACACGTGGAATATATTGTCCGCCTTTAAGCGTGCGACTTTTAAGCGTGCGACTTTTAAGCGTGCGACCCTTACGTATGCGACTCTTACGTTTAGATCTACTACTTTTACGATTAGATCTACGACTTTTACGTCTACGTCTTCTTCCACCAATAGATTCAATTGTAGTATTTACAGAATTATCATTAGGTTCCGTTAGTAAATCTGATAAATGAAGAAGTGAACCGAAACTATGTGTTAAATCATTCGGATTAATATTCATTAATTCTTCCATTGATAATTCTTCGTTAGTTGTATTTAAAGAATCATTTAATATTGGTTCATTGTTAAAATCTGCAGATAAATCTAATACATTTACATCATCTTCATCATTTTGTATTCCAGAAATATCTAAGTCACCATTTTGTTCTTGAATTGTTTCATTTAAATGATTAACAATTAAATCGATTACCCCTTGAGGAGTATATCCATTTTCATCTGTTGCAAATAGTACTGCATTATATTCAATATTATAGTGATTTAAAAAATCCAATTGTTCATTTGTAAAGCCTCTTTCAACTAATTCACTTGTTTGATTTTGTGTAAATGCACCTCCTCGGTAGTGTTTTCGAGACCTTTTATAATTTCTTCTTTTTGTTTTATAACCCATATAATTAGACTATAAAATAAATATTAAAATACTATTGTTAGTTTATTTACATTCCACCAACAAGACGAGAACCAATTGCAAATCCAGTACCTAATCTAGCACTTGCACCAATGCTAGGGACATAAGTATCAAGAATGCTAAAAGTAGCGGCAGCAGTTAAGGCAATTAAGGCAATTTCATCAAGTTTTAAAGAACCTTTAGGGATGGCATATGAAGCAATAGCAATCATAAGACCCATAATTAAATACTTGATAATTCTCTTGATGAGTTCAGAAACGTCAAAGATTCCTTCTAACATTATATAAATTAAAAAGAAAAAATAATTTATGCGATAAAATACTTAAAGATAAATTAGTTTACTAAATATATAACAATGGGTCCTACTTCTAAATCCAATTCTGCTAAAAAACTCGCATTTGAAAGAAAATTACGTGCTGATGGGTCATCTAATCCTAAATATGTTGATGTATTAGAAGTTGATAAACCTCTTTCTGGACAAAATTTTGGTTGTTTTTCTTTCATTAGTCCTGATAAAATTTTAAAACAAAAAGAAATGTACTTTTTTGATGAATTCCTAAAGAAATGGGAATTTACTAAATCCATGGAGAAATTCTCACAATTCCTTAATTTTATTTCATATAAATATAAATTGTCTTTTGAAGACTTAAGTAAGGATTTTGAAGATTTTGTTAAAGAAGAAAAAGAAGAACTACTTAAATCTGCAATTGAAGATGATTATAAGACTTTCTTAGATCATCATGAAGATGAATTAACTAAACAGTTTAACATTAAACATAATTTCCAGACCAATGTTCGTGCTTTTAAATCTAGAGGTAATTTCGCAACACAAGAAGAAGCTGAAATAAGAGCTAAGATGCTTAGAGAATTAGATCCTTCTTTTGATATTTTCGTTGGACCTATTGGTCAATGGCTTCCTTGGGATCCAGAAGGATATAAGACTGGACGTATTGAGTATATGGAAGAGGAACTTAATCAACTTGTTCATAATAAGGTTGAGAATGAAAAGATTGCCAAAGCTGCATTTGAACAACGTGTTAAAGAGACAAAACAAAAGGCAATTGAAGATAACGTTAAATCTGCTGAGAAGACTGGTGCTGCACTAACACAAACGATTGATGAACAAGGTAACCTTATTGGTGTCAATAATACTACAGTTGAAAAGACATTAAATCAAGTTGAAAACTTATCAGTTGCCGATATTCGTAATGAACTTTTCGAAGGTGAAAATATCGTTACTAATAATAACAAGTAAAGTAAATTAATATATTATAATAAAAATAGCTTAGACATAAGGATGTATATTATATAATATACATCCTCAATAATGGACACACAAAAAGAGATTGAGATGAAAGTTGCAACTAACATAAAAGAAAACTATGTTTGTGATATTATATATAATGACGTAGAACCATATACATTATATAGAGCATCTCATCTTTCTGATATATTACAATTAAAAAATATAAGATGTTTTTTATCAACTTTTAATAATAAAGAAAAAACTAGTTTAAAAGTTCGTACACAAGGAGGAAAACAAAATTGTAGTTATATTACATATCAAGGATTATTAAAATTAGTGTATAAGTCTAGAAAACCTAGTTATGTTGATTTTTGTAAGAAAATAGGTATTGATGTTTACAGTTATATGATTTTAACAATTGAAAATGAAACTTTAGAAAAAATACAAAAAGTTTTTAAAGGTGAAGAAATGATAATGCAATATAAGATATTAAATTATAATGTAGATTTATATTTCCCAAAATATAATATTATTGTTGAATGTGATGAAAAACATCATCATAGTTTAAAAAATACAAATCAAGATATAATTAGAGAACAAACTATAAGAGAACATTTACGGGATTGTATATTTATACGTTATGACCCATATGATAAAGGATTTTGTATATTTGAAGTAATAAATGAGATATATAAACTAATTATATTAAAAAACAATATAAAGACAACGATGTATATATAATTATATACATCCTTATGGATTCTCAAGAGTTAGAACGTAAAATTGCAAATGGATTAAAATCTCATTACAATGTTGATACTAGAGTAGATGTTTATAAACATTATACATTATATAATGTTAATAATATAATTAAAGTTTTTAATGTAAAACATCCCAATAGATTCTTAAATAAATGTAATAAGGAAGAAATTGTCATATATAATGATATAAAATATTTTACATATAAAGGATTATTAAAAGTATTTCATACATTTGAAGAATATGACGACCTTGACGATATATTATATAAATTTGGAGTAGATTTCTTACATGATTCTTATATTGCAACTAACGTTGATGTTTTAAAAAATATACAAAAGGTATTTTCAAATGAAAGAACCATGTTATATCATAATATATTAAATTATAAGGTAGATTTATTTTTTCCTGATTATAATATTATTATTGAATGTGAAGAAAATATTTATAGAAACATCATCGGAAATGAAATGAATTCAAGTATAGAAAGAGTATTAGAAAATTGTTCATTTATTAGGTATGACCCTTATATCGACAATTTTGATTGTTTTGAGTTACTCAGTAAGATTAATACCGAAATTATGAGTAAGATATCTAATACAAATTCATTAATTTTGAAAACAATCTCTACCACTTAGCTTTCTTGACGCTAATTCGTGGTCCTTGTCCTCGTTTTTTTACGTTATTTGGGTCATATTGTTCCTCTTCATCATCCGAGCCTACTGATTTTGACAATTCCCAGAACTCTTTATTACCTAATCTGAAGTCATTGTGAGGATCTGCCTTATACCAAAAGACCTGGTCTTGTAATTTATTGGATTTTGCATTATTATTTATCACTAAGCACTCATAATTTTCAGTGCATTGATCCATTACTTGGCAAAATGCCTCAAATGTAGGAAACATACCCGCATAATTGTCATATATACGCTTGCGATTTGCAATATACGGCTCTCTTAAGATAAAAACATAGTCGATATTGGTGCGGAGAGTTGGAGGCACGCCAAGTGGATATTGCATTGTAATGACCAACATTACCTTCCAATGTCTACCGTTCATAAATAGGAGTCTCATTAATTTATCTCGAGACCAAGTAGCGTCATAAAGACAGTCATCTAATATGACAAAAGTTCGGGGGTCAATTGTGCTGCGTTTATAAAGGTCTTGTTCTTTTTTGACTTGCTTAAGTACTTGTCGTTGACGTTTCAATATATTTTCGATGATTGCAGTATTGTATTCATTGTGAATAAATAATTTAGGTACAAGTTTACCGTAGAATCCGTTACCTTCTTCAGTCCCAGATATGACGGTACCGATAGGGATATTTTGATGATAGTATAATAAATCACGAACTAAGAAAGATTTACCGGTATCACGACGGCCGATTAAGACAACAACGGGACCTTTAGATTCATCTGGTTTGAAACTAATGGAACGCATATCGAATTTTGTAAGATTAAGGTTCATTTATATACTAGAAAACATAAAAACTAACAAATTGTTTAACGAAATTCCTAAAATAAATATTTTAGGAAAATTAAGTTAAAAATTATTTATAATAATATACTAATTTCGTATTAATGATTAGTTTAGATTATCAGAAGAGGAAGAATACTAACTTATTTAGTAAATTTGAGAAAGTTGAAGGTTTACAAGTTGAAAATGCTCAAAATTATATTCCAATTTATAGTAGATTTTTTTCACTAAATAACACTAACTATAATGGTATAAATTTAAATCACAGTTGGTATATTTCTGACGTCAAAAAGCAAGATAATAATTCCGATTATATATTTCAATCGAAGGTTAAAAATATATCATTTGAAGATGATGCAGGTATTTCCCAAAAAGTATTCTTTAAGATGGCACCATTGTTAGATCCTTATAGATATATGTTAGGTAAGTATGATGTTGATTGTGAGAATTTATTTAAGTTACCAGATATTACTTCATCAGAACTAATTCAAGATAAAATACAAGACCCGAATAATGCTGCATATATAGATAGTTTTTTTTGTTTTTTAACAAGTAAAATGAATAGTGTTCATCATTTTACACATGGTTTAGAATATTATGGTTCGTTCTTAGGTATAAAGAATAACTATAAAGTAAATATAATTGATGATATAGATTATTTAGTGGAGTCAACCTTTTTCCAAACTAACAAAAATAAGTTATTTAAAGTAGATGATTATTCTATGTTTTTTAATGAAGAAACTAAATTAAAATCTATAAATATTCATAATGAAAGTATGAAATTAGATATGTTAGATTGTGAGGATTTAAGTGAAGGAAAAACATCAGAAAATATCATAGATTTAAATGAATTAAAGGAAATGTCTATTGATGTAAATGAAGCTATAAGTTCACATACAAATACAAATACAAAATGTACAAATAATACAAATAATAGTAGTTTTACATCATGTTCATCGCGAAGTTCTCATACAGACATAAGTGAAAAAGATGCAACATGTTCTAATTGTTCAAATGATATAAATAATTCGAATTGTTCTAAAGGTTCTAAAGGTTCTAAAGGTTCTAAAGGTTCTACAGTTTGGGAGGATTTATCAGAAGATAGTAATGTTAGTTCAGATATTCAGTTATTTGCAACTTTACCAAAATTTCCTGTTCAATTAATCTGTATGGAAAAATGTGAAAATACGTTTGATGATTTAATTTTAAATTCAGAATTAACGAATGAAGAATGGTATTCAGCGCTTATGCAGATTATAATGTCATTAATTACATATCAAAAATGTTTTGCTTTTACTCACAATGATTTACACACTAACAATGTAATGTATACTGAGACTAAATTAAAATATATTTATTATTGTTATAAAAAAGTATATTATAAGGTTCCTACTTTTGGAAAAGTATTTAAATTAATTGATTTTGGCCGAGCTATATATAAATTTAATGGAAAAATATTTTGTAGTGATAGTTTTAAACCAGGTGGAGATGCAGCTACACAATATAATACTGAACCATATTATAATAGTAAGAAACCTACAATAGAGCCAAATTATAGTTTTGACTTGTGTCGTTTAGCATGTTCTATTTTTGACTATTTGGTAGATGATATGGATGAAATAAAAGATTTATCTACTTGTGACCCAATTGTTAGATTAATTGTAGAATGGTGTATTGACGATAATGGTTTAAATGTATTATATAAGAATAATGGTGCAGAACGTTATCCTGATTTTAAACTATATAAGATGATTGCAAGATGTGTTCATAATCATACACCACAAGAACAATTAGAAAGACAAGAATTTAAAGAATTTATTTGTAATAAAAAGTCTTTACCGAAAGATGCATATATAATCAATATAGATGAATATCCAAGCTACACATAATATCCAATCTATGCATAATATATTATTTAAAATACGTTTTATATATATAAAAAAATAATAATAAATAATATATTAGTAATGGATATTGTTGTTAGTAGATATAATGAGGATTTATCATGGACACTTGAATATCCTTTTAATAAGTTCCAATATATAGTATATAATAAGGGTCCAAATGAAAACTTTTATAAAGATCATATAAAAGAAATCATTAGTGTCCCGAATGTGGGACGTTGTGACCATACGTATTTATATCATATAGTTAAAAATTATGATAATTTATCACAAATAACAGTTTTTTTCCCGGGTTCTATAAATATGAATTGCAAAAAAAATAAAGCTATGCTATTATTGTTTGGAATTTTAAAAACAAAAAGAGCCTGTATGGTTGGAACATATACAAATAACGTATTAAAAGAACTATATCATTTCAAATTAGATTATTGGAGATCATCTGAACAATCTAATCATAAATTAAATAAAGAAGCTGTATTAACGCCAGCAATATTTAGACCATTTGGAAATTGGTATCAACGACATTTTGGTAATTTGATTGTAAACTTTTGTTTATACCAAGGTATTTTTTCAATAGATAAGAATGATGTTATACAACATCCAAAAGAATATTATCAAAAATTTGTAGATGAACTTAGTGTTAGTTCAAATCCAGAAGTAGGGCATTATGTTGAACGTAGTTGGTTTGCTATTTTCCATCCAATAAGATATACAAGGATAGCTAAAATTAGAAGCCAGGTTGGTCTGTAAAAATCGGAGGAGGAACATTTACAGGAGCACTACTTCCGCCACTAATATTAGAATTCATAGATGGGCTAAGCTGTGATAAAATAAAATTACCAAAGATAACACTAACGTAAACTAACAAGCTATCCCTCAATAAGTATTTTAAGGGTTTAGGTTCTTGTTCAATATATTTAGATTCAAGAAACTTAAAAATTAAGAAAATGACAGCGATTATACCTGCAATTAAAAATATATTTTCCATTAAATTATATTTTTAATTTGTTCTAAATATTTTAACGCATAGGAAAAACATTTAATAAATTTGAATTTATGTAAGTATTTCAATATCACCTAATAAATCATCAATATTTAAATCCATTGGTACAGATTGTTGTCCAATATCTTGTACATCTAAAGTATCTAATCTGATATTTTCTTCAGTAATATTTAATTTAGGATGGTCATCATCGTCATCTTCGGCTTCTTCTAATTTTCTTTGGATATTTCTTAAATTACTAATTTCTTCTAAACGCTCAATATTTTTGGGTGCTTCAACTAATTCTTCTTTTCCTTCATGTGTTAAAGCGGTATCTACATCATTAAATTTAATCTGAGGATCTGCATTTGCAGAAGAACCTTCTTGGATAATCATAGTTTCTTTAGGTTTTTCTTGTTTAATTACTTCTTCTTTAATTTCTTCTACAACATCTTCTTCAATTGTTTCGTCCATATATGCGCGTAGAATACTTTCAATTGGGATGCTATCTCTGACAGCATTTAAAATACATTCTTGAATGATAATTTCTAATTCTCTTGTGTTTTTTTGTGTTTGTAATGCAGGAATACCAGTTTCAAATAAATATACATTCTTATATATTTTTCGAGCAGCATTAATATATACTTTATGTATGAATTCATCTAATTTTGGTATATTAATATCAATCTTTTTCTGTTTATTACCAACTCTCATAGCTGTTAATAACTTAAGTTGAATGATATGTGTACATACGACTAAATCTTCTAAATAATTACAATTACTTCTTTCAATGATACGTTTTTTTTCGTTTTCAATTACGTTAGTGTTCCATTTGGGAATTCTGGTCATGAAATTTTGAAATGTCATTAGATATTTCTCTTTTTCACCATTATCTCTACATAATCGAAATGCTTCATCAAAAATCGATTTAAATCCTTCAATAATTAAAGGTGTTAATATAGTTAATAAACGAGAACACCATTCGTTTTTTGATTCGTGTAATGCGGCAACTGAAAAATCATCCATTTATGCATAAAGTAAATTTTTAAATATAATAATTTTACCTTATTATATTTAAAAGTAAGAAATGTTTTCTAAATTCAGTTCTTTATCTAAAAATAAAAAATTCAAAATAAACATCATCAATAATTTCTCATTTCGAAATTCTTTTTTGACTTTTCCAAATGCAACTAATAGTTCATATCTTCTTTCTAAATTCAATATATTATCAAATATCGTATGATCTTCTAACAAATCTATTAAATCAACTGCACTATATCCTTTCTCATATAATTTCAATGATATATCTATTAAAAGTAATTGACTTAATTGCATATTTATGTATTTTGATAATTCCTTTTTTAACCAAATTTTTCTATCTTGATTTACTTTTTTCATGTGAAAAGCATTTTCTAAATTATATGAATATAAATTGGTCTCTAATTCTGGAACATATATTTCACAAAATCTTGATAAGATAGGTTTCAATAATTTATACTTATCTTCAACGATTATAAAAAATCTTGTATTATGACTAAATAATTCAATACATCTTCTTAATGCGGATTGTGCATCCATCGTTAATTTATCAGCATTTAATAAGATAATACTCTTAAATACATCTCCTCCATTTGAATTTATATGTGTTTTTGCAAACATTTTTAATTCTTCTCTAATAAATTTAATACCTTTACCATGGGCACAATTCACATACATTACATAGTTTTTAATTTGTTCTTTATCTCCATCATAAATCTTATATATAAAATCATCGACGATGGTACTTTTACCTGAACCAGCTGGACCATGAAATATTATATGTGGTATTTTTTTAATGTTATAAAAGTATTCTAATTTTTCTTTTATAGATGAATGTATATTTAATTGCATAATTAAATTATATGTTATTTTTTTAAATATTTATAAAAACAATATATATTTTTACAATGTAATAAATATTTTACAATGTAATAAATATTTTACAATGTAATAAATATTTTACAATGTAATAAATATTTTACAATATATTAGATATCTACTAATCCATCTTGACTCAATAGATTATCATAACTAATATTATAACATTTCTGCAATATATATGTAAATATTGCCTTATAATAAAAATCATATGTTATAACACTCTTACTCACACTTGTATTAGAATGATCTAATAAATTTTTAGAGCCACATGTCTTAAAAAAAGATACCTCAAAATTATTAATACCAATATCTAAACACTTATGCATTAATATAAGTGTTTCTAATTTATGTGAATTATCTAATGAATCTAACTTAAAATTAGAACACAATGTAAGATTATGTTTAAGACTAGAAAGTTCCATTAAACTTTTGTAAAAAAGTCGTTCGTTTGTTCCTGTATTGTGTAATGTAATTGACTTAATACTATTGTTACATTTATTACTATTATTACATTTAATATCATTATAATATTTAATTATTTCATTTATATTTGTAGAGTCATAAATAAAAATTGCAAGGTGAACATTATGTTTATTATTTGTTAAAGATGAATGTTTATTAATAATATCTTGATATGGCCAACTAATTTCTACATTTTCATTAAATATAATAGGAATTGTTATATCATAAATACCTCGTTTAACATACTCTTCTACATCATTCGGACAGTGTACTGCAATATACATTGGTGAATTTAATTTTAAATATTTTTTTAAATATGCTTCATTATTATGGTAAATGTTCACATTATTATGTAGATCATCTATATCGTCTAATAAATAATTTCTAATTCTAAATTCTTTAGGCCTATGTGTATGTGTAATAGTTTTAAATAATGTATTATAGTCTGCAACACTAAACATCTTCTGTTCTTCTTTGGCTAATGAAACAATTCCCTCTCGAAATGTCACATCAATCGGCATTGGTGAACCAATTGACTTATAAATTTCATTAAACTTGTAATTTGATGTAACCCAAGATTTAAAAGTATTATGACATTTTGGCATCCTAAGTGTATTTAACATTTTAATAATTCTATATTAGAATGTTAATTAATGTTTAAATTGTTTATATATATATTTAAACTGCATAAGTTAAACTATGAGTATAAGGATTTTTTCTAAATGCTTCTAAGATATTTGGATTAATACGGTCATTCATTTCTGATTGATTTTTATAGGAAGGACAATTTAAGTGACCATATGTTTGTGTTGATGGAGGTAAAGGTGTTATTGAGTTTGCACTTCCAAAATAATTATCATATGCATTGCAATCTTCTTTATTAATAGTTGCATTATAATTATTATTAAACATATTCATACCTCCTTGATTAGGTCGATTTACTATGGTAGAAGATTTAATATCATTATTATGTTGATTATAAGCAGCTGTATAATTTCTGTCGCCATATGCAGACGCAGCTGGACCAAATTCAGAATAACAAGTAGTTGTGTCTCTCTGATTAGAAATTGGTTGATAATCAGATGATTCATATCCTCCTCCTGGAATTTGACATCCTGGATTTCCACCATAAGAATATAAAGTTGTTTCTTTGTTAGTTGTGTTTGGAACATCTCCAGGATTTAATACATATCCTCCTGATACAGAACCTCCACCACTTCCATATACGCGCATATTATTAGAATATTCTTCGCGTCTCGATGGTTTTAAAATATCCATAATTGGTGCAATAACCGCACCTACAGCAGAAGAAAATCCAGAACCAAATGTCTGTGGTTGAGCACCTGTAGTTCTTGCATTATTATAATTGGTAAAACTTTCAATACGTTTATCATTTTCAGCATGATCTCCATGTCCTCTTGAAACACAAGGTCCTGCATCTACCGCAGATAATACATTTCTTTTAGATGGTTCAGCATGGGCCGGGACATAACCAGCATTTTTGTTATTTCCACCTGCAACACCAGAGTAACTACTAGTGGTTTCGTTTCTTGCACCGGGTTTAATAATTTCAACAGGATTAATTAGATGTCCTTTTTCAGCTCCGGTGGTAGTAAGCCATCTATCTTGAGTATTAATAAAAAAAGTATCGGGTCTATATTTTTCAACTTTACCTAAAATACCTACATTTTTTACACCAGATTGAGCAGGACCTTGATGATTTTCTAATGAATATTCTTCTTTAGGATTTGTTGCAACACGTAATTCATCTACAGTTTTAGGTAACCAAGAGTCACGAGATTCCATTCCGGAATTATATCCACCAGTTCCTTCAGTACCATATCCTTGATTTAATCCTGGACCTACATGAACAGATTCAAAAGGTTTAACCATATTATTTTTCATAGCAGGAAGAACGCGCGATTGATAAAAATCGCTCATATTAGGTGCGCCATATGACCATTGAACATTTTCTTCAGGTTTAAATAAGGGTGCCTGTTCAATCTTCTTAATAACTTGAGAACCAGAACCGACCATGTTATCTAAAACAGATTCAGCATTATTATTATTGTAAATTTGTCCTCTAACTTTTCCGCCATTAAAAGGAACCATGTTATTATGTTTAAATTCTTCTGATTTCAAATAATTTCCTGATAAAGAATATATATCTTGAATTGTATCTCCAACATGAAATCCATTTATTTCTTTATTTTCATATACATTTTGGTTAAAATACTTACTCGTTGCTATATTTGGGTCAACAAATTGTTGAACTGTATTAGTTAATTCTTTGGTATTTGTGACTGGATAATTTTGAGGTGGAATATTTGTATTTGGTAATTGATTTTTAAATCCTTCAATTGGGTTAGCTTGTATTTGTTTCTGTGGTTGTTGGGATTTTTTTTGATTTGAAATAATATATAAACTACCAAGAGCCATTATAGGTATCGCAAGTTCCATATTTATATATTATATATAATTTATTATAAATATAATTTATATTAAATGTAATTTTTAATATAAAATTTCAATAGTATATATTTGTATTCTTATTGTTGTTCTTACTGTTGTTCTGCATCTGTAACTGGAAGTAAATCTGTCATAAACCCTTTACATCCTTTAGTTCTATCAAAATAATCTTTTTCTAAAACTCTTGTGTTAATGTTTGTATCAACTGGCATAAAAGTATTTTCTTGAGGATTGATCGGTAGTAAGTACCAATCAACTTGTTCTAAATCACGGTAGGTCCATGCAGGATGAGTAACCCTTGATTGGTCGGTTGTTAGTTTAGAATCAGTTCCATATGAAATTGGTTTAGCGCCTTTTATTCTTGGACTTTTAAATTCATTTTTGCCTAAACAATCTCTCGTCAATGGTCGATCCATTCCTTTTAGATTACTGTTAATATCAGTAAAATCAGTCCACAAATTTGCACCCCATTTTTGTACTATAATTTGTGGGTCCATCATATAAGGCATGTTAATACCATTTCCAGGAGTATCTAATACCCAACGTCCTGGGTCAGTTGATTGTTGGTTTTGTTTAATTTTTCTTGCAGGATCATCATGAAATCGTGTAAATGACATTATTATATAATAAACAAGAAAAATATATTATGAAAATTAAAACTTAAATATAATATATTTAAGTGTTAGTATAATGAGTTTACCAACATTGTGTTTAAACATGATTGTAAAAAATGAGAGTAAAATCATCACTCGACTTTTTGACACTGTATTGCCAATTATAGATTCTTATTGTATTTGTGATACAGGCTCGACTGATAATACAGTTGATATTATTGAAAAATATTTTGAATCTAAAGGTATTCAAGGGAAGGTAGTTCAAGAACCATTTAAAAATTTCTGTCATAATAGGACATTTTCTTTGAAGGCGTGTCAAGGGTTAAGTGACTATGTATTATTAATGGATGCAGATATGAAGCTAAGGATAGGTAATTTTGATAAGAAAATGCTTTTAAAAGGTACATCATTTAATTTACTACAAGGTAATGATAATTTTTACTATCATAATTGTAGAATTGTGAAAAATGATGGAAACTATGAATATAAAGGAGTAACCCATGAATATTTAAATTGTCCTCCTGAGGATATTAAATGTGTTGTCGATAAAAATGTATTATTTATTGAAGATATTGGTGATGGTGGTTGTAAATCGGATAAATATAAAAGAGACATTGAATTATTAACTCAAGGTATTAAAGATGAACCTAATAATGAAAGATATTATTTTTATTTAGCAAATAGTTATCATGATATTGGAGAATATCAAGAAGCTATTAAATATTATATTGAACGTATAAATAGAGGTGGATGGAATCAAGAAATATGGTATAGTTATTATAGAATTGGTAAATGTTATATGGGATTAAAGGAATATGAAAAGGCTATTTTTAATTTTATGGAAGGTCATAATATCTTACCAGAACGATTAGAAAATTTGCATGAAATTATTCATTTCTATAGAATTAATAGTAAGCATCTCCTAGCATTTATGTATGGACAAATTGCACAAAATATATTAGAGAAAAATGTAGCTAGAGATGGGTTTTTATTTTTAGAAAATGATGTATATACTCATAAAATTTATTATGAATTAAGTATTGTATCTTATTATGCTGGGGTAAAGGTAATTGATGAATTAATGGTTAGATTATTAAATTCTCCATCGGCAAGTGGTTCAATGAACAACATTCTTTCAAATTTGAAATTTTATAATACTTATTTAGTTCATAGTAATATTTATCGTTTTGATTCACAGTTAACTCAAAATGAAATTCCGGAATTATTTGAAAAAAAAATAGTATCTAAGCCAATGGTATCTTCATCTCCTTGTATCGTTAAAAATCCAAAAGGAAAAGGATATATAATGAATATTCGTAATGTTAGTTATAAGATTACTGAAAATGGTTCTTACATAATTGATAATGATTATATCACAACGGTGAATTCATGTGTAACGTTAAATAGTAATATGCAAATAACAGATACTCATATTTTTGAACCAAAAATCGATTATAGAAGATATATAGGTATTGAAGATATCCGTATATTTGGTGATAAATTTATTGGTATTACATATCATTCAAATCAAACTATTGGTGTATCTATTGGTAAATATGATTTAACAAAAGAAACATTAGAATATAATGAATATAAACAAACATTTGTAAATACTTCATGTGAGAAAAATTGGGTGTTTGTTAGGTATAATAAGAAAGACCATATTATTTATAGTTGGAGTCCTTTACGTATTTGTGAAATAAATGAAGATAAGAAAGAAATCATACCTGTAAAAGATATAAAAATGCCTGAATTATTTAAATATGTAAGAGGTTCTACATGTGGATTTAATTATAATCAAGAAAATTGGTTTGTAGTACATTTAGTATCATATGAAAATCCCCGTCATTATTATCATTTAATTTGTGTTTTTGACAATAACATGAATTTATTACGATATACACCACCATTTAAACTAACAAAATCTCCTATTGAATATTGTTTAGGTATTATTGTGGAACAAGATAGAATTTTATTATCGTTTAGTGATTGGGACCGAACTAGTGCGGTTGGTGAATATAAAAAAACCTATATTGAAAGCAAAATGAGATATATTTAAGCTAAAAATGGACGTTGAGTTTTGGATACGACAAGTGGTTCAGGAACATATACGTCAGGTAATTTATAAATATTTGCAGATTTTAAACATTTTAAATCAGGTCTAAGTGGAGGTAATGGATTAACTAAGTTTGTTGACCCGACTCCATATAAAAATGATTCAATATCACATGCATTATTAGAAAGTTGATTCCATGGAATTTGACCTGGAAGCAAACCTGTTCCAGGAAGGCGGGTATCATATGCGGCACCATAACCGCCATTTTCATACATGATGTGCGTACGTGCATCAGTATATTGTCTTTGTTCTAAACAGTAATTTCCGGGTGTATTTTTATTTCTTGTTGAAGCCATTATATTTATATAATATTATTAATAAATATAATAAATTTAAATTATTAGATTTTCTCTACACATTCTCTTAAACTATCTAAATGTTCCTGTGGAATTTCATTCGTAGTTAAATATGAAACAATACATTTATGTAATATATGAAAAGATGAATACGAAAACATTGTTACAAATCCAATATCATCTTCTAATATGTCTGACATTGTTAAAAATATATGTAACTTACATTTTTTTAATACCTCTAAAAAAGGTTTATAATCTTTAATTCTACACCAAACTTTACTTATATTTTCGGCTAATTGTGGGTCATCAATATTATTTACACCAAATACCAATAATAGTTCATGATTGAATACCTCATGACAAATATCTCTTACACCACCAATATCATAACCATCTTCTCCATCATTTAAATTTCTAACTAATTGAACTTCAATTTCCTTATATTTTACTTTTGCATCTGTATTATACATATTTATTCTATAATTGTATTATTATATTGTCTTTAAGTTTTAACTAAAATAAATATTTATATAATTTAATTTGAAGTATTATCTCTTGTTAGTTCACGTGAAGGAATACCTCCTCTAACCCAACCTCCATCAGCAAAAGATTCAATCATACGGGATGAATTTTGTATATTTTGTTTAACTTCTGGAATCAATGGCACGGTTCTATGTGTTAAATGAGTTTTTTCTCCTAAACGTGTAACACTCTTCTTGTTAGTTCCCATTTCACCTTGTTGAATTTGGGCTTCTACAATAGGATCCACTGAACCTCTACCTAAATAAGGAACGGTTGCAAATGGTCGTTGAAAAAGATCAATTCTAGCACGAGGATGTGTTTGTATACCACCTAACAAAAGTCTTGAACTGTCATCAATATTACAACCACCTGCACCTGAACCAAATCCACCACTATAAACTAATCCTGGCTGTGCAGTTGCTAATTCTTTAGCCTTTCTCATATTACAATCTTGGGCAAAATAGTTCTGAAGAGTATAATTACAAGCTTCTACATTTTGAATTGAATTCTGGTCTAAGCAACAAGAATCACTTCCAATTCTAGACATATTATTAAAAGTATAGTTGGATATGTATGCCATTATATATTATACTATAATAAAAATTATTGGTTTTATTATAATTATTTCTAAATTACATTGGATATACACTAAAGTAAATATGATTAAATAAGAATATAACGATAGCTGTCTTTATAGCGCTGTAGATTACCCAAAGCATTACTCTCCTTGCTACTAGGCATCAAACCGTAAAGGTATTTCGAAAAAGATCCTTGATCATTAGTGACTCGAGTATTAGGCATTGTATAAAAGTTTCTCATAGACCAATCAAACTCATAATTAGAAGCAAGATCACCATATAATTGTTTGCGAGCGTTATCGATACTAGGATTCATCATTTGGACGGATTTTTTGGTGGCATTATTTATATCTGAGTAGACTTCAGGGTTGAAACTGGGTGCAGCTGGAGGTCGTTCGGGGTCATCCATGATTTCAGTCAACAAAACATTGCCCATAGGATTCTTCTTTGTAATAGGGTAAAAATTCTCATCTAAAACACTTTTTAAACTAACATTAGTATTTTTATTATCTCCAACTTTAAATCCTTCTGCTAAAATTTTCTGTTTGTTAGTTCTATAAATAACATAAATTGCTATTAATGTAATAATACACATTAACAAAATATTTTTATTCATTGTAATTAAATATCCTAAAATACTTAAAATAATAACTAATCGGGTGATAGCATTTAACTTTTGTTCAAAAGCCATATTTTCAGTTGGAAATATCTCAATTATATGATGTTTATCTAATAATACTTTTGGGTCATTAAACCAGAATGAAAGACTCATTATATTATTACTACATTTAAAAATATAATGCGAGATTTATTTATTTGACTTCTTTGATTTTTTTCCAGTTTGCGATTTAGTAGGTCCAATTAAAGCAGCCAATTCGTCATCTGTATATGCAGGTGGTTTCTCAGTAATTTTTTGTTTAAGTTCATTCATTTTATCTTTAATATCAATCTTTTCTTTCATTCGTTCTTTCATTTTAGCTTTTCTTAGATTTTCATTCATTTTTGATTTCATTGCACCCATGTTAATTTTTGAACCTTTTCCTAAACCAGGTATACCCATGTTACTAAACATTTCTTGCATATTTTCCATTCCAGGCATACCTTTCATCTTATTTAGAAATTCCATACCTTCACTAATTATCTCACTCTCTTTAATTTCACCTGATTTAATTTTTGCATCTAACTTAGAACCAACATTTTGAACCATACTCATCAACTTTGTTGGATTTTTTAATAACTTTTGAAAAACATCCTGAGCTGAACCAACATTATCCATATCTAAATTTAAATCTTTTGCAGTTTCCTCTGCGAGTTCCATCGCTAAACGCCCTAATTTACCTTCCATCATTCCATTAATGTGATTATGTAATTCTTCTGCATTTGGAAGATTTGGAATATCACTATTTTCACCATTTTCACTTTGTTCAAACATTTTTTGCATACCCTCTAAAGCTTCTTGCATTTTTAACTTTAGATCATCTTCATTAATGGCTTCAAATAATTTAGCCGTATCACCAAATTGATCTGCACCATCAACCGAACCAACTACACCAAATAAAATAAGCTGTAAATATTTCCAAATAACTTCTCGTGTATTTTCACTAATATCAGTATCCCATAATTGTTTAAATACAATACCAGGTAAGAATTCAGTATTAACTTCACTAGTTTCGGAAAAGATATCTTGATTTTTGTATAAGATATCAAAGAAACGTTCAGGGTAAACCTTTAAACAATGTTTAAATACAAATGTAGTCTTTTTAATGTTGTATTCTGCTAATTGTTCTTCTGTTTCAAAAACTTTTGTCTTCCACCATTTACTAATAATGCCTTCATATTCAGGAAAAGTTGTCTTGATATCAGTAACGAAATCTTCGATAATTTTATAAAAATCTTCAGGGATTTTTAATACAGTTTCAGTCATCTTATATTTAATTTAAACAATATATATTTAAATTAAACTTATACAAATATATATTTTATAATTTCATAATTTAATTATTTATTATTTATTTTTCATACTAAACATTGTAGATAATTTCGATAAATTCTGTAAATACTTCATAACCTTTGCTTGATTTTCTGGACTCATATCTTTTACAGGACCTCTTAGACTATCAACAACTTCCATAATTTTTTTTGAATTTGCGTTATGTGAAAAATCGCTCGTATAGTCTTTAGCTATAAAAAAGTTAATATCTCCATTATCAATTTGGTTTTTATATGGAACATAAATAAGTGCAAACCATATTTGAATCATTAATTTAGGATTAGCTTTACGAATAGTTATATATGCATTTTTTCCGGAAACAATATCAATATTTTCAGGAAACACCCTCAATATATCTTCAATAAATTGAGAAAATTGCTCATTAAAAATATTAACTAAATCCACTGACATTCTTAATATTATTATATTGTTATGTTTCTTTTAAGTTTTTTTCGCATTATATTTATTTACCGATGTTGCATATTTGCCTGAGGTGGTAATTGACGATATTGAATATTGCTCATTTCTTGGTCTCTTTGTTTTTGTAATGTTTCTAAACTAACTTCACCATCTTTAATTTTATTGGTATTATATTGATGGTCATCTTCCGGAGTTGAAATAGTAAAATTTTCATTTAATCCTGTATAACTATGCATTTGAAATGTCCCTCCATTTCCTTGTGTAGTATAGTTACTAGAATCCATTCCATAAAAACTATAATTATCAGAAGCTACTCCACTTCCAATACCTCCAAATCCACCAAACGCAAATGCCATTGGTTCCATATTATTCATCGTAGCTTGTACAACTTGTTGTTCAATTTGAGGTTTGAAATGTCCACGAATATTATTTCCATATAATACCTTATAACCATCGCTAATTAATAATAGAGCTGGTACACTTGTGACATTAGCAGGCATAAGAATTTTCTGTCCATTTTGTAGTACAATAAAAATCTTACCAGATTGATCTTTGACACGGTTGTCAATACAAATAAAATGCACGTTTTTTGTTTCACATTTTGAAAGAAATTGCAATAGATTTTTTGAATGTTCACAATAGTTGCTATAATATAATATAGTACTCATTGAATTATACATAGTTTTTTTGCCGCTAAAGTTAAACTAATAAAAAATTGAAATAATAATTCTTAAATAAAGAATATTAAATATATCTTTATATATAGAAGTAAGAATGACTGATATTCACATTATGGAAAATCCTAAAGTTTCTATGTCTGTTGCAGATATTCCAAATCAATTAAAATTTACGCTTAGTGGTGTTGATGTTTCAATCGCAAATGGAATTCGTAGAACAATTTTATCAAATATTCCTACATATGTTTTCAAAACAAATCCTCATAATGAAAATAAATGTGTAATAACTATTAATACTAGTAGATTTAACAATGAAATTATTAAACAGCGTTTAAGTTGTATTCCAATTTGTCAGATGGATTTAAATTTAAAATTAGAAGAATTTATTCTTGAGGTAGAAATGGAAAATGATACAGATACAGTTATGTATGTAACAACTGAACATTTTAAATTAAAACATAAAACTACTGGTACATATTTAGATACAAATGAAGTTCAAAAAATATTCCCACCATATACTCCTCCTACTGGTAAATCACTTTATTATATTGATTTCTTGCGTTTGAATCCTAAAGTATCCGAAGAACTTCCTGGAGAAAGAATTAAATTAACATGTGAATTTATTAAATCTTCTGCTAAAGATGATAGTTCGTTTAATGTAGTTGGATGTTGTTCATATGGAAGAACTCCTGATATTGAAGAGATTGAACGTAAATCCATTTTGTTAGAGAATAAATTAAAAGAAGAAGGTAAGACGTCAGAAGATATCGAATTTGAAGTTATTAATTGGAAACGTTTAGAAGGATTAAGAAATGTTGTTAAAGATAGTTTTGATTTCATATTAGAATCGATTGATGTATATGATTGTGATACTATTATGCAAGTAGCGTGTTATGTATTAAGTAAACAATTAGAAAATTTAAGTTTAGCAGCAGAAAAAGGTGTGATTGATATGGAACAAGCAACTACAACTATTCATAATTGTTATGATGTAATTTTAGAAAATGATGATTATACAGTTGGTCATATAATTCATCATATTATTTACACAGTTTATATGCAAAATTTAAAACAATTAAACTATTGTGGATTTGAAAAAATGCATCCACATGATTCTCATAGTATTTTACGTTTAGGTTTTATAAATCCTGCTGCTTCTAAAAGTGATATTAACAATATGATTTCAACTGCAGCATTAACCGCTTTAGAAGTATTGAAAAAGATTTCATCGAATTTTGCAGTGAAGAAGAGTTCTATTAATGTTGATAATTTGTAATATAAGGTAAATTAAAATAAAATAGTTATATGATAATAATATAAGTATTTTTTCTTAAACTATAAATAAGTGATGGATTTAATTGCCACTAATAAAAATGATATACTAGATCCTCTTTCAGTAATGGTAAAACTATTTATTTATAATTATAAACCAATAGGAACCAAGATTTCAATAGGAAATAATCGTGTGTATATACAAGATACAAATGTAATTCAAGGTATTATAAGAAAAATAAATGGAGATAGTAAAAATGATATAAATATATTATATTGTCCAATTGTTTATGCATGTAGTCATCATAAAGAACAATATCTAAAGTTATTTGAAATAGCATTAAAAGGTCTTGATAGTCTAAAATCTACTTATGCAAATACACCTATTATTTATAATATAGAAGCTATTATTACACTTATTTCATCTCAGAAAGAAAAGGAAAGAGAAAAGAAAGGATCTAAAGAAAAAGATACAAAAGAAACAAAAGAAAAAGAAGAACTAAAAAAAGAATCAGTAGTAGATTCTGCTATGAATAAAATTAAGGAAAACATATATCAACATTTAAATGAAGTATGGACACCAACTAGAATCAATATTCTTCAAGGCTATATTCATGAATTAACTGAAAATCAAAATCCACAAATAAAAACACTTTTACTTGAAGGATTAATGCGTTTTATGGATTGCATTGATACATATGTATCTAATATTTTGTTAAATATAAAATAAACTTAAACATTGTTATATATAAATAATAATATTGTATTATTATTCATATTATATTATATTATATATTGTATTAAAGATCTACTTTAATGGTATCAACTAATTGTTTTTTAAAATTATAATTTAAACAATGCATAAGTAATGATGGATGTAATTGATTAACATACTTAATAACTTCCGTATTCGTAATAAATAATCCAGTAGGTTTCAAATTTGTTAAATAATGTTCATGAATTTTATACATATGTGTCTTAAATTGTGCAGAGAATTGATTTAATGGTTTTTGTTTTCTAATATAGCAAGAAACATAATTAGTAAATAATGTGTCAGTAAACATATGCAATTGGTCTCTAAATTTACTAAAATCTTTTTTATTTTCTGGATAAAATTTTAAAAACTCAGCTACTTTATTTTGCTGTCTTAAACATAAATATTGATATTGTAATTTTGGTTGATTACCTTTCAGTTGTCTGACTTCTTCGTATATAGGATTCCTAATCTTGCATCTTTCCCCTGTAATCTTGTTATAAATCATTATACCTACAATACGATAATCTGTATTACCAGATGCATATTTTTCAATAATCTCAGTATAAGTTTTTTCTGTATATTTTTGTGCAAATTGAATTTTTGTATCTTTGAACATAGATGGTTCAATATCCATAACATGAATTCTTGGAATATCATTTGGAATTTGTTGAATATGATAAATTCCAACAAGGTATAACAATGGTTTTACAAATGGAGTTACGATACGATTATCTGGATGCTGTAAGACAAAACTATAACAATACATTGGGTTTAAAATAGGTAAATACATATTACATTCAACGAGAGCTTCATTAAACATCGTTGAAAATGTTTTTGAACCTTTATAAAAAGATACATCACCTCCAATAGTACTACGAGTTGCAATTTGCCAAGCACCATTAACTCCAATAGACGGATCCCAAAATGTATTAATCATTGTACCTTCGACAAATTCTTCAACAACGATGTTTTCATCAATCACAGGATATTTTTTCATAAAGTCTTCTGCATCAATCGATTTAGGTGGAGCAAATGAAACTACTCTATTTTGAGAGTTTAAAATAACAGAACGATATAAACCATAATCAGGAATCATATCTTTTAATAAAATATTTTTATTATATTTGATAACGCTATATGTATTATTAGATTTAGTTGTATAATTGATTTTATTTAAATAGGGCACAACATTGTCTTTACTTTCTTCACCATTTAAAATTTTTAAAAAATCTTGATTAGATAAGTTATATATCATCGAGCTAGTTGCCATTTTATATAATTAATATAAATTGTCTTTAAGTTATTGTAATATAATATTTACGATAGTTACTACTTAAATTTTCTATAATTATATATAAGATAATGTCAGAAAATTTTGAAGAAGAAAAAGAAGAAGAGATTTTAGAAGAAAATATGACATTAAATCCTTCTATTATATTGAAATTAGGAGATGTTATCGGTATGAAGGACCCTACAAATGAAATTTTAAATGACCAATCATTTTTAATAGATTATATTGATGATACAAAAATGAAATTAATTAGAACATCTGATTTACAAAGAGTAATTTTAACCATTAATTCGGATGGTAGCATTGGAGATGGTTCTATAAATGAAATTGATATCTTATATAGAAATGATAATGATGGTTATGCAAGACAAAATGGTTTATTAACTGGTGAATGGATTGATATTTATTTTGATGGAGATATTCCATTAGTAATCACCGGTCAAATTACTAATTTAGAAGGTGATATGATTGAAATAACCAAATATCCAGATGGAAAACATTTATATATAAATTTTGATTATAAAGGTATTCCTGAGAACTTGCCTATATCTAACATTAGTATTCGAACACAACCAACAACAAGAGAAACTTTGTTAGAAGAAGAAATTGAAAGAGCAGAAGATAAAATATTAGCAGAGGCAGAAGCAGAAGCAATAGCAAGGGGAACTAAGACTAATTTAGAAGAAGAACCTACTGGTATTATTATTAGTCCTGAAGAAGCTGTATTAGAGGGTGATATTGAAGAATTTGTAGATGAAATGGAACATGTACCTACGAAGAAAATTACAGAATCAAGACGTAAACAAATAATAGATGCTGATTTAATTGCAAGTCAAATTGAATTTGGTGAAATGTTAGGTGAAGTAACTGAATCTGTATATGTTGATAGAGAGAAATTTCGTTTTGATATTGCAACCCAAGCAAATGATATGTTAGAAGATATGTTAGCTTCAGTGCCGCCACATGAGAGAACTCCAAGTGTATTAAGATTATTACATTTAAGAATAACACGTTTTCTTCAATTAAGAGAATTAGGTTCGGACTTTGATGAAAACAATAATATTGTTGGAATTACTACAAAAGGTGCAAATGCAAAATATAAGCCTTTAGTTGGATATTTATCTCAACTCCAAAATGACCTATATTGGATCCTCTATATTACAAAAATGAAACGAATCATGTATTCTGATAATTCAAATGATATTTGTGAATATTCAGATTCTTCAGAAGACAGCATTATGAGCACATACATAGAAGGTAAATATAGTTCAAATATACCAATAGTAGTTAATAACCTAGTTGACTTATATAAATCAATGCCTTCAGGAGAAGACCAAAGTAGATATAAAGATTTCTATACAAAGATGAACAAAGAGTTTACACCTTTTGAAAGTTTAGATCCAGAAAACAATAATTATATATACGAAGGTGTTGTCAAAAACAATATATCTTCAATAGTAGATGTAGTCGATAACATGTATGGGTTTTCATCATCAATGATAATTACAAATGATAAGGAAGCTAAAAATATATTCCGTGCAAAATTAAATCGTTTTATACAACAAACATATAATACAAGTTTAAGATATTTATATAGTGAGAATTTTCAACGTAAGAAATATGAACCAGTTAGTAAAAATCTTACACAAAATGATATTACTATGGTTAGTTCAATGTTAACATTACCGGAACCAACTGTTAGATTTTCAAAAATTAAGTTACCAGAAACAACCATAATGGAACGTGCAAATTTAAACTTAACATATTTAAATTACTGGCAATTATTAAAAACAAAGACAACTGTAGAAAATATCACCCTTGACAATCTTAATGAAGAATATAATTATGTTAGACAGGTTGATGATCCATCCGGTCCTAAGACAGTAATATCTTTTTTAAACAATATAAAGAACATATCTGTAGATTATAATTTGAAATCAAATTACAAAAATAAACCGGATGAATTTTTCATGGAATATTTAAATACATTTATACCAACAACTAAGATGTTATTTAATAATGTAAAAAAATACATAAATGGAAAATTATCTATTGTAGAAGTTGTTAGTTATTTGGAACCATTTATGGTATATACTAAAGATTTAACATTTTCTCAATATCAATCCATATTAAACTTTATCAATGATAAAATATATGAATATAAGAAAGAGTATGCTCAGTATGCTAGATATTTTAATTATTTCCGTACAATGTCAAAAACAATACAAGGACCTCTTATATTATTAAGTTTATTGGATGTTGATAAGAACATAAAAGAACAAATTAAAGAGTCATATAATATTGGTAATTCTACAGAAGAACATTATCTAACAAATTCAGAAGTTTTAAAAAAAATAATTACACGAGATTATGGAGATTTATATAATGCAGGAATTTCAATGCAAAATATCCATTTGATGTTTCCACAACAATTAAATAATATTTTACAAAATCAAACAGATGAGTTAAAGTCTCAACAGCAAAAACAAACTGAGAATAAATGTTCTAATTATATAATAGCAAAACGTTATTTAAATAAAGAAGAACTAACAAAGGATAATAATCGTGATACGTACTTTGATAAAATATTTGATAAAACTCCTTATAGTGTGTTAGATGAACCTAAAGTTATAAAAGAACAATCTGTATTGGGAATTGACCAATTTATCTTGTATTTAGTTAATTATTTGAAAAAAGATATGAAGATGAATGACGATGATGCAACATATACAGCTGAGAGTTTAATTGTAGGAAATAAAAAAGTTAGAGATGGACAATATGCAGTTTTAATGCAAAAAGATGGTAATTTAGAATATTATAAGAGAGAAAATAATAAATGGGAATTAAATACAGATGTATCTGATATGGCTGAAACGGCAGATATAGATATTTTATGTATGTTACAAGAAGATTGTATATATAAAGCAAGTGAAATGGAAGGAGAATGTAAAGATTCTACTTTTGTTAAAAACACTATAATGCAAAAGACATTAAAAGACATTATTACTCAATTTGACAAAGAATATATGTTAACGACAGAAGAATTATCAAGTAAATTACAATCAAACTTACAGTACTATGTTGATATTTTTAATAAAATCGAGGATATACAAGATAAACAATTATTAAAATATAATGATTTCCAATATAAATTAGGTTTAACTACATTAGAAGATTTTGAATATATTCCAGATGAGTTTGAAAATAGAGAATTACGTTTAAGAGATTTAATCATCGGACAACAGGATTTTGTAAAAAAACAAAATGATATCTTAATGTTTTGTAATAATTTTACAAGACCTCCTGCTACAGATGTATATAATGAACATGATGAAAGTTTAGAAAGTCCACATTGGTTATATTCAACAAAAACTAACAGACAAATACTACCAATCTTTTTATTTAAATTAGCAAAGGCATACAGTATTAGTCCAGAAACATATAGATCCGCTATAGATTTAGTTGTAAAAGAATGTGGTGTATTAAGTTCAGATGGAGATAAACGTATTGATAAAAACACTGGATACGTCATTGAAAATATTGATTTTGATGTTGAAGAAGGTTATGAAGATGGATTTAAAATAAAAAGTCGGGATATTTTGGAACAGGAGTTAGGGGATACTATAACACTTCAAAATGCGAATAATGTAATGACAACTGCCGAAGGTAAAATTATTAATGGCATGATAACAACTTTAAGTACATTTATGGGTATTAATATAGACAACCAAAAAGAATTTATTATTAAAACAATTATCGATTTAATTCGTAATGATAGTGTGATGCCAAGCGAGACAATGTATAATAAGCAAATTGAAGAAATTGGTAAGAAAAATCCAGCACAAGCGCAGAAAATCCCGCCTTACAAGTATCATTTTAATTCAACATTATTATATTTAACATTAGGTACTTATGTAATAGCAGTTCAAACAAGTATACCTTCCATAAGAACTAAAAAAGTTTTCCCAGGATGTGTAAAATCATTTACAGGATATCCTTTTTATGGTGAAGGTGATGATTCTGCATTATTATATGTGGCATGTATTGCAAAAACAATTAAAAATCCAGCACCATGGGATACAATTAAAAGTTTAAATACTGACAAAATTGTAGATAGAATAAAACAAGTTACACAAAAGTATTTATTACCTACGAGTGATGTTAAAATGAAGTTTAAAGATAAAGAAGTATATTTAGCGAATAATGTTGATTTAGAAGAAATCCCAGATGATCATAATATATCATTATGGACTAATTTCTTACCACCATTAAGAGATTTTAAGATTCAGCGTTTAGAAAATATTGCTCAAGGATATTATTCTGAATTATTACGAGACCTAAAGACGGGTTCACATTATCAATTTGATAAGTTAGATGTAATTCAATCAAAGATAATGCAATTTTCATTAGCTATTCAAGAGGCAATACAACGTATATTAGATAATAAAAAGTTATTAATGGGTTCACCATTAAAACCATATATGGATAATGCTTGTTGTAATGAAAAGGGTATAACACTAACAACATTGCAATATTTTAATGAAGAAAATCCAGAGATAGGTAATTATAATAATATTGTTAGGGAGCTTTCAAATATATTGAATGATGTTACAACTATTACAAAATCAGTAATGATATTTTACCCAGGAAGTACAAAACCAGTATTTCCTCCAACAACAAATAGTTTTAGTGAAGAAACAATTTATCGTTCATTTATTAATTTTTGCAATTTTACAAATTTTATGCCGATTCCAGATAATTTGTTAGGTTTATGTCGAGAAAAGCCAGATAATATTAATCGTACAGAATCTATCCAAGAACAAATTCTAAAATTAAAGAATGACGGAAATACATATACATTAGAACAATTTCTCAGTTTAATTCAGATTGTAAATCGTAACAATATCATATATATTCCTTATATAAATGAAACATTTAGTCGTATTGAACGATTAAGAAATTATATGAAATATCTTGAAGATGTAAATGATAAAAATATATCAAAGACTTTTAAGGAAAAGTTTGATAATTTGTTAGATACATTTGATATTTCTAATGTTGAAGATCCTGAAGAAATGATATTAATGAAAAAATACTTAATAAATCAAAATGATGCATTAAAGCAAAAAGTAATCAAGTTTATTAGTGATAATGCAAAAACAACAAAACTTCAAAATAAAAAAATACAAGAATTCTTCAATAATATAAATTCATGGAAATTTGATGAAGATGAAACTAAATATGGAAGTAAACGTGTAACAAACAACGCAATGTCTAATGCTAATAATTTTTTAAAAGTATTTATATCTGCAATGGTAAAAGTATATCCAAATATGTTATTAAATAATGTAAAATATGACTATTCAAATATAATAACTAAACATTATAGTACTTATTGGGGATTGTCAAATGCACATTGTAATGATATAAAAAATATATTGATAAATTACTATAAATCATTTGAACCATTTGCAGGAAAGTCGTCATTATCTAAGATTTTTAAACAGATACAAATAGATTGTTTAAATTATGTTTTATTATCGGAAGAAACTCCAGCAATGTCAGATATTATAACTGAACAAGAGACAAGATATTCTATTTTTAACAGACAAATGTCAGGATTAATGAATGAATATTATATGTATGAAGTTTTAAATAGATATATAGAGTTATCTAACAATACATCAATGATAGCTCCTATGAAAAAGGAAGGAGAATTTGATATAGAATTTGAAATGGAATTAGAAACAGAAATGTTATCAGAAGAACTAACAGGAGAATTAGTTAGTTTGAAAAAAGATACTGCTAATTTATTAGTTGCATATATCCAATCAATGATAGTATCAAAAAATACTATTAATTTTACGTTAGAAGATATAAATGATATGGTATTTAAAAATAAAGAGCGCGAAAAACAAGAATTCATTTCTAAATTTGAACGTTTAAGTGAAGAAGAACGTGAGACTGAAAATATATTAAAAGTTATGAAATTAGGTCCTACTTGGTCAAAAGGTTTACAAGCATCTGTTCGTAACTATGATGCAGATGATTACGATGATGATAAAATAATGGCAACAAAATTACAAGAATCTGAAGAAAGGTTAAGAAAAATGAAAGGTGATGTAGATTTTGATGAACGAGAGATAGAAGATTATATGCAAGATGAAGAATATGAAGATGAAGTGAATAAATTGATAGAAGAGGATGAATTTAATCTAGCAGAATTAGATGAAGATTATATGGATGGTGATTATTATAATGAAGATAATCCAGATGAATAAATAGAATAAATAGAATAAATAGTATAAATAATATAAATAGTATAATTATATAAGTAATTTTATAATTATATTATATATGTCAAGGACATTTGTAAGAAATAATATACCTTTAGTTGCTATCATTTTATTTATATCAATATTCGGACCGATTCAGTTATTAAAACCTGGATTTTTGTATAATCCAGACGGAAGTGTTAGACAATTTGGAATCGGATATAAAAATAAAACAATTGTTCCCATTTGGTTATTTTCAATTATTTTAGGAATTCTATGTTATTTAGCAGTGTTATATTATATAACGTATCCTCGATTTGTTTAAGCTGTATAAGTTGTACTATTATTTAATTGTTTTTGTTTTTCTATTTCTTCCTGTTCTTTTAAGTATTTATCTCTTTCTTCTTTCATTGTACTAACATCTTTTAAACAAGGTCTTGACATTATATTATATGAAATAATAGATGTTAGTAATATTGCTGTATATGTGTACCAAGTAGCCTCACCAATATTTTCTCTAAGAACAACAAGATCTAGTAATTGCTGTTGTTTTTGTCCTAGGAGTTCATTATTATTAGTAATTTCTGGTTTCATTAATGGGATCAACGTATTCCAAACCATCAAAAAATTCTCAGGTACGATTTGATTAATTAATACAGATTTATCTCCAGCGAGTTTCAATATAGCTTCTGCAGTTCGTTTTAAATTTGTTTTCTGAGTGTCATCTAAACCATTGGTGTTTGAAATTAGTTCATTAGTGTTAGTATCTAACAATATATCTGTTAAAATATCATTCGCACTAGAAGATACAGCAAAATAACCAACTACATCAGAAAAAGCGCTTTTTAATCCTGGGAACATTATTAATATAGCAATCATAATACCAAAAATTAATAACCAAGGAATAAAAGTAGCTAATGCAGCAGTTCCAATATTTTGACCGGCACTTCCACCACATTTAGATTTAACTGCAAAAATATTAATAATAAATTGTGATAGTACAATTAAGCCAAAATATATACCTAATCTTGATAAATTAGTAGTATAATATTGACTTATATTACCGCTTTGTAACATATCAAGTGTAATAGGTATTTTACCAATAGAAGGCATTGAATAATATGCAATAGTAATGAGAATGAAAACAATTAAAGATAAATATGTAGTATCCATATAGATAATATGTATAATATATTTTAGAATAATAAAAGTAAATATTATGAATTTTGACTCAAGATTTTCTAAACCTGTGTTAGTTGAGCCAGGAGTAAAGTATTTTTTTAATGAAACATTAAAACAATGTCATTTATTTAAGGAAAAACATAATAATATGATATTAAATATTGGATTTTTATTTGCATTTATATTAATTTTAGGAATCATATTAGTATATAAATATAAGGGAAAACTAACACCTGAAGAAAAAGAAGAACGAGAACAAGAAAAGAGACGTTATTTATTATCTAAAATTCAAAATTATCAAGATGCAAAATTACGAGCACACCAAAATTTAATCACAGGACTTCCTCAATGGGAAAATGAATACGATATAATAAACAAAAAAATATAACTATAAAGTATATGAGTAAAAAATCTACAGATTTTCAAAAAAAAACTATAGAAATTAGTAATATGGATCTAGAAGTTGAAGATGAAGATATTGAACTCATTAGTGAAGAAGAATCAGAACAAGATAATTCAAATTCTATTGAGATAATGGAAAAGTTAAATCAATGTTTATTTAAATACTATAAATTAAGACAAAGATATAGACAAAGTGAAAAAGTCTTCCATGAAAGTTTAAAAAAGACAAATCCTAATCATAAGCCAGAATGTGTAAATTGTGGAAGAAAGGTTGGTACGATTTTTTCAAAAACTTTTATAAAAGAAGGTGAACATGCAAATATGTTTCAATATATTGCTAAATGTATGGATCCTATTAAACCTTGTACTTTAAATATTGAATTTTATGTGTTACCATGTGATAGTTATAAAAATGTATTTGACAATTATTTAAGAGAAATTAATGATTATAAGAAAAGCATTATAGAAAGTAAAAATAACCTTTTATTTAATTATGGAAAAGATGCTGCTATGGAAAAAATAGAAAAAGATATGGAATTATTAAAAAATGTTTCTCAAAAATATAATCGTTTCTTAGAAGAATATATTGATACATGTGATAATCCTAAAGATAAGATAAAATTAAAACAGATGAAGACTAGTTTTGGAATGATTATAAGTTCATATAAAGACTTATGTAAAGAATATACAAAGACAAAAGACGAAAATCTAATAAAAAACATAGTGGAAATATATTTAAATGAAATTAAACCCTTAGCTACAAAAATTAGAGAAAAAACTTATCAAATGAATGCAGTTGAGGTTATTGCAAAAAAATATACATTAATTCAAAAAGAACATTCTATTTTACAATTAGAAACAGGTCATAATTATAGTCGTTCTTTAAAATATTATATTGTATCAGAAAATTATGGTTCAGAACCCAAACTAACAAAATTACAGGTAAATATTCCAACATCTGTAGGAAAAGCTGTTACAAAGAATTTAAATATTCAAATCGAAGATACCAAAAAGGCTACTACACAAGTTACAAAATCTACAAAACCATTACAAGCGCCAAGTGTTATATCTTCGTATGAAGACGCATATAAGATTGCAAAGCCTTATATCGACGTTCCACAAAAAATGCAATTATCAAAACCAGATGTTTCAGCATCTTATTATAAGTTACCAGAAGAAGTTACTGCAAATGTATGGCAAATGTCGGATATTGCATTACAGAATACTTTAAAATATATAATGAATTATTTAAACCATACTTGTTATATGTTATGTGTTAAAAATAAGACTAGTATTTTATATAAGTTAGAACATAAGGCAACTGCTCAAATATATATTCCTGTTATGAAAAATGCCGCAAAAACAGTTTGGAATAATAATACTATTACAAATGAACAGAAACAATATATCCAAAATAAATTAGAAAGTAATGAACCAATGCGTTTTATGCAATGTGTAATGAAAGAATTTGCTAAGAAAGAAACATCTGCAACTGAATATTCTCAGTTTATTAATGGTTTAGAATTACCTGATGGTGTTTATATAATGAATTTGACTGATGCAATTATATTACGCAAAGATGGAACTCATCCATTTCCGATGGTTGTCGGAAAAGGTGTTAGTATTGGTGAATATAAAGATAAACCATTTATCCCCATTTTTAGTATTTCGGGTCAACGTGGATATTATGATATTCCTATACCAAACTACGATGATGTTATGTATGTGTTGGGTCTTTCTAACATAAATATAGTAGATTTCAATACTAATTGGATAAATAAAAAACTAAAAGCTGTTTTCCGTGGAGGTCCTACTGGTTGTGGATATACAACTACAACAAATCAACGTTTACATTTAGCTACGTTAGTATCTGAATTTTTAGATATAGGAATTACAGGAAAAGATGGAACAATCAATACAAAATCTATTCGTTTTGATCCTGTATATGGCATAGGTATGTTGAATTCAGATATAGCTCCAACACAAGAGTTCTTACCAATGACAGGACAAAGTTTATATAAATATATTATTCATGTTGATGGTAATGTAAATGCTTATCGTCTATTAGTAACAATGTCAACTGGAAGTTTAATATTACGTGTTGAGAGTGAATATACATCATGGATGGATTCATTTTTAAAACCAAACGTACATTATGTTCCAATAAAATCAGATTTATCAGATTTAGATACAAAGATTAGAGAATGTAATGCAAATGAACCAACCTGTAAACAAATAGCTTTAAATGGAATGAATGTAGCTAGACATATTTTAGATTATGATAATTTAAGAAATATATTCCAATATATTGTAGAAAATGTATCCTGTGTAATCCCAAAAATAGAATATAAATAGATGTATGTACATTTAGTATATAATTAGTAACTTTGAAATATATAATATATAATATAATATTATATTATATTATAATATTATATTATATTATAATGGCAAGTTTTAATTTAACGAATGATAACATAAAAACATTTGTTTATAATTACATAAATGAAAATCATATTCATAATCTACCAAATATTAACGAATGGGACGTAAGTAATGTTACAGATATGAGTTCTTTATTTCATGATTATGCAGATTTTAATGAAGATATTAGTAACTGGGATGTTAGTAATGTAACAAATATGGAAGGAATGTTTGCAATTGCTACTAGTTTTAACCAGTCTTTAAGAAAATGGAATGTTAGTAATGTGACTAATATGGCTAGTATGTTTGTAGAAGCTATGAGTTTTAATCAACCACTTGATTATGATGAAAATGCTAGTGATGATGTAGGTAAGGGTTGGGATGTTAGTAATGTGACAAATATGGATTTTATGTTTGCATATGCTACTAGTTTTAATCAACCATTAAATAATTGGAATGTTAGTAATGTAACATCTATGAATCAAATGTTTTATGGAGCAGAGAGCTTTGATCAACCATTAAATAATTGGAATGTTAGTAATGTAACAAATATGACAGAAATGTTTGCATCTGCGAGAAGTTTTAATCAAGATTTAAGCTCTTGGCAAATAAGACAAAATATCAATACATTAAATATGTTTGATGATAACTATTTTATGACGGATACAAGTAAATGGCCTACAGTTATTATTTCTGAAGAACAAATAGCACAAAGAGCTGCTTTTATAGAACAACAACGTCAATTACGTGAAAATCCGGTTGCTCCTCCTCCTGTCGATAATACTAAATTTCCGGATTGTGTCATTTGTCAAGAACCTTTAAATAATATAGTTGGACCATCATCAGACGGTAGTAAAGATAATAATGTCATTCATATATGTAAAAATAATCATTTAAATCATAGATTATGTGCTATACGATGGAAAAATCCTCCAAATGTAAATGTAGCAGGCCAAATGGGAAATACAGAATGGGTATCTATGTCAGGTCAAGCTAGGGCAAATACATGTCCAATATGCGCATCACCTATGTTTGATGATTTAGAATCTAGACCTGCAGTTGAAGATAGCGTAATTTTGGCAGATACATATAAAGGTGGAAGAAGAAGAACTAAAAAACTAAGGGCTAGGAAGTTAAGAAAAAGTAAAATGACCCGACATTTGAAAAAAAGTAAAATAACCCGTAAAAATAGAAGTAATAAAAGGAGATTATCAAAAAAGAAGAAATATTTATAAATAACTTTTTACCTTTTAATTTTATAATATGATAATATATATGCTATCAGATTATATTTCATTACCTTTTTTTTTAGTAAGTTTCGCAATAGGTATGTTTTTTATTTATGTAATTGGTCCTGAAATAAAAACTTTATATGTATATCCAACCCCTTCTAGTGTAAATTCGTTTCAATATGAAGATTCTGCAAATCAATGTTTTGAATTTGAACTTAAAGAAACTAGTTGTCCATTAGAGCCTAAATTTGTTCCTATACAATAAAATCTATATATACATTATGTTAGTTAAGTTTGACAAATTAATAAAAACACAAACCGGCAAATATATAATTTCTATTTTGTTAGGTTTAGGATTGGCAACTGCATTTAGAAAAGTATGTAAAGGTAAAAATTGTTTAGTAAGAAAGGCTCCTCCAATTGAAGAAATAGATGGACAAACATATAAATTTGATGGTAAATGTTATTCAATGGAACGTCATCCAGTTAAGTGTAATAAAAGTAAAAATATATATAAATTTGAAAAATAAATTTGAATAATTGTATTGCGTAAATACTTATGTTAGTTTGTTCTTTAGATATTATAAATGGCTGATTCTACAAGTATCGATAATCTACCAACTGATCCTACCGGAGGTGGGAGTGTCGGTGGAAATATTAATTTAATTACAACAGAACAATCTAATATGCAGCAGTCGCAAAGTGTTTCTTTAGACCAAAATACAATCAATCAGCTTATTAGTGGACTTCAACAAGCAAGTGTATCTGGTGCAACTAGTTTACCGACTCGAGATATTCCAATGAATATACAACCACTAACAAATGACCCAAATATTCAACAAAATTATATCCCATCTTCGACTAAGGTAGATTACATTAATAATTATGATTCAACCCACGATTTAATTGATAAGTATACTAACAAAAATGAATCAACGACAGATAAATTATATGATGAAATCCAAGTTCCACTATTATTAGCGGTTGCTTATTTTATTTTTCAGCTTCCTATATTTAAACAGATGATTTTCAAATACTTTTCATTCATGTGTAATGGTGATGGAAATTATAATTTCAATGGTTATGTGTTTACAAGTATATTTTTTGGAGCTTTTTATTATTTAATAGTTAAATTTATTACGAACTTTAGTAGATTCTAAAAAATAAATAACATTATTCAACTTTATTTATTTTTTCTTAGATGTCTTGGTCTTCGATTTCGATTTCGACTTAGAAGTCTTGGACTTAGAAGTTTTGGTTTTAGAAGTCTTAGATTTCGATTTCGACTTAGATTTTGATTTTGACTTAGAAGTCTTTGTTTTAGAAGTCTTGGACTTAGATGTTTTAGCCTTCTTCTTTTCAGAAGGTACATATCTTAAAAACCATTCATCATATTCTTTTAAATGTCTTTTATTTTTTAATTCCCTAAATTTCTTTGCTTTTTGTAAACGCAATTCTTCAACAGTTTCTTGATGACCTATACAAGTTAAAGTAAAACGTTTTAATAGTCCTTTTTGAGATAATCTATTTTTTTCTTGAACTTCAAATAAATATTTTGCCATACATACAATTCGTTCCGGATCATAATAAGGTCGATCTGCATATAAAAATGCCAAGTAAAAACTTAACATTGTATCTATTGTCGCTATTTTGATTTCATATCCTTTGAGATGAATCACATTATAGCTATGACATGCAACAGGTTTATAAATAAATGCAATTGTATCATCTCCAACTTTAATTTCATAATGAGGTGCGATGATTTCGCCTATATTTTGTCGTTTAACAACTTGTACATTCTTAATTCCATTATCCTTAAGTCGTTCTTTAATAATTTGTGATGTTTTGGATGGTTCTTCAGATAGAACATCAAAATCAGCAATACGTTTTAATTTTTTTCTTAAATTGCGTGGCATATATTTTGAATAAATTGATAATGCATACCCTCCAAAAAATACACATCCTTGGTCTATTAATGTACTTTCAGTAACTTTATAAATTAAATCTTCAAATGTAGGGTCGTCCATTTCTCTTTGAAAATTAATATCATCGCATTCTTTAGTGGTTAAATAATAATTTTTGTTAAGTAATATTAAACGTTTTAATACTTTTTCCCATCGGGATACATCTCCAGCAGGTCTAGATAATTCTAAATACATTGACATGCGTAAATAATTTGGTGGCGCATAATATATTCCAGCAACTTTAATAGATGAATCTTTGATAGTTTTAAATAATTTTTTTGGCATATAGGTGATATCTGCGACAGGGATGAAATTCACAAAAACTTTGTATGTTCCAAAATGTTGTCCGGCCTTTGCTTCAATTTCAATAAATCCGTGTTTTAAAAATAGATCAGCTAATTCTTTTGCATGTGTAACTGGATTTGGTGAAAAAAAATCATAATCAGGTATTTCAACATCTCTATTATAAAATTGGTCTTGTTTTGGTAATATATTATTAATAGCAGTACCGCCATAACAAACGAGACCTTTTTTTTTAATAAATTGTTCAACTAAATTTATTAATTTTGATATTTCAGGTGATTGAGCTACATTTTTTTGTTGTATTAATTCTGCTTCATCTACCGCTGCGCGCAAAATAGCTAATTCACATTCTTGAAATGTCATTTTTTCGTTACATATGTTTGCGTCTTTCATATATATAAATGATTTAAAAATTCATTTATATATAATAAATATAGTAAATCTAAATTTGGAAATTATAATATTGGCCCTTAATTTCTCTGTTAGCATAAGATACATCTGGCGTTTGTGGTGGTGGTGCTTGTATAGTTTGTTCAATGTATCTTAATGAGTCTGGTTTCAATACAAAGGCATAGCCTTGTTCATCAAAGAATAAGTTACTTTCATCTAAATTATTATCAACTGATTGATAACGCATTGCGATCATTTGAGTTCCGGTTTCTCGAATTGATATACCCTTGGGATTTTGTGGATTTGTGCCTTTATCTGGTAAACAAAGTGTTATGCCTTTTTTATTAAATTCAATTAATTCATTCATATCTGGTGTATATTGAACGTCATATGCTCTCAATGCTCTCATAAATAATGAATTACTAGTAATATTAACATATTCATAAAATTTTTTATTTTCTAAGAAGGATAAATTATCTCTATCAACTGCAATAATAATTTTACCCATTAAATCTAACAATTTCACATCTCCTAAATTTTTTCCATGATTTTCAAAACTATATGTTTTTCCTAATAATAAATTATTATAAGATTCAAAAATTTTAGCGATTTTTGTATAAATATTTTGATGTGTTGTTTTAAATCGTAAATGAATAATAAGGGGATCATTTGAATTTGGACAAGTTCCTCCTGCAAATGCATAGCTAGTTATTATTTTCATAACTTCTGCAAATGGAATGGAGTTATAAGTTTCTTTTAAGTAATAACTGTCGGATGTAGATGTTGCTACAACTGGTTCGCCTCCAACAGAAAAAATTTCAAAATCTAAACAACGTGCACCTTGTTTAATGATGTCTTTTAAAACACATATACCTACAAAATCATTTCTATAATTTCCCAAACTACAAGCGTTATATGCGGATTTAATATAATAATCTTTCAATGTATATCCACATTTTGGGTCAGTAGAAACAATGCTATGTATTTTACCATTAATAGTGCCAAACATAGTATCAACTAAACTACATTCTCTTGATTGAAGAGTTTTGATATAAATATAATAAATTATTGAAAGGACGATAATTAAACCAATTACAGTTAATAATACGGTGTTCATTGTAGTTTCCTTAATGTTACTAAGTGTATTTTCGATATTAGATGTCATTATTCTAATATATAAAAATATAAAAATACAAAGTGTAAAATATAAAAATACAAAGTACGATTTAATATTTTATAAATTATCAATATAGATATTAAATATTAAATATTATTATACATATATACTATAAATGCCTGGAGGATTAATGAATTTAGTTAGTCAAGGACAACAAAATGTTATGTTAAATGGTAATCCAAATAAAACCTTTTTCAAGACAACTTTTAACCAATATACGAATTTTGGCTTGCAAAAATTTCGTGTTGATTATGAAGGTTCTACGACTTTACGTGCTTCTGAAGAATCTACGTTTACGTTTAAAATTCCTCGTTATGCTGAGCTATTAATGGATTGTTATTTATCGGTTACCCTTCCGACAATTTGGAGTCCAATTATGCCACCTAGAGATGAAGATTCAACTATTTATAATAATATATATCAATGGGCTCCATATGAATTTCGTTGGATTGAAAATATTGGTGCTAAAATGATTCAAAAGATTTCAATAGTTTGTGGTAATTATACCCTCCAAGAATATTCAGGCGATTATTTATTAGCAGCAGTTCAAAGAGATTTTAATGCAGATAAAAAGGCTTTATTTGATAAAATGATTGGGAATGTGCCTGAATTAGTCAATCCTGCTAATGCAGGTGCTCGTGTTAATTCGTATCCAAATGCATACTATACAGAATCTCCAGCAGGTCCAGATCCTTCTATACGTGGAAGGACATTATATATACCTTTAAATAATTGGTTTACTTTAAAATCTCAAATGGCATTTCCTTTAGTATCATTACAGTATAATGAACTTCAAATTATAGTAACAATGAGACCTATAAATGAGCTTTTTCAAATACGTGATGTATATGATGCTACTAATAGTTTTCCATATGTAGCGCCAAATTTTAATCTATTTTATATGCAATTTTATAGATTTCTTCAACCTCCACCAGATATTACATTAGGTATTGATTCTTATTCAGATTTAAGAACAATTTGGAATGCGGACATACATTTGAATTGTACATATGCATTTTTGTCAAATGCAGAAGAAAGATGGTTTGCACTTGAAGAACAAAAATATTTATTTAAACAAGTTCATGAAAAAAAATTTTATAATGTAACAGGACCAAATAAGGTAGAATTAGATTCTTTAGGTATGGTTTCTAATTATTTATTTTATTTTCAACGAAGTGATGCAAATTTACGTAATGAATGGAGCAATTATACAAATTGGCCATATAATTACATGCCAGTTGACATTATACCAGCACCGACAACTGGTCTATTTCCAGTTACAAGAATAGACCCAGTTACAGGTGAGACAACGCAAGTGTTTATAGGTCCAGGTGTAAATCCATCCGGACAATTAACTGGATGGATGATAACAAATGCATATTCTCAACAAAATGAAAAAAATATATTAGTATCATTAGGAGTGTTGTTAGATGGGTCGTATAGAGAAAATATACAACCTGCAGGTATATTTAATTATATAGAGAAGTATACAAGAACGTCTGGAAATGCTCCAGACGGATTATATTGTTATAATTTTTGCATCAATTCAAATAATTCAGATTTACAACCTTCTGGTGCAATGAATATGAGTAGATTTAATCAAATTGAATTTGAATTTACAACAATTTATCCACCGGCAGATCCAATGGCACAAAGTTTAACTGTGTGTGATCCAGCAACAGGAGATATTGTAGGTATTAATAAACCAACGTGGCGTATTTATCAATATAATTATGATTTATATGTATTTGAAGAACGTATTAATATGGTGTATTTCGTTGGTGGAAATTGTGGTCTTGTTTATGCTACTTAAAATAAAATATATTTTATTATATTATATTTTATTTTATTATAGATTATCTGAATATGAAGAAACCATGAGCCCCTGAGGATATTCTGAGTTAGGACCGGGTAAAGCTTCTATCCATTGAATAATTACACAACCATTTGCAGCTGTTCCACCTGTTTGTAAAACCCCTGATGCAAATGTATTTTTACCAACCCCACCTCCACCAGCAGAACCATGATGTCTAAATGCTGTTTGTATTTGTTGTGATTGATATGAACCACCATAATAAGTTGTTGTATAGTTTAGATAGTTTGGAGTATATAATTGAGGAGCAAGTGAACCGTTATTAATTAATGGTGAAAATAAGTATAATTCTGGTTGAATCCAATCAGATGAATCTCCTTCAGCTCCACTTGGATCCCTACCATTGCCACCAAAATAAGGTGTGCTACTATCATAAAATTGTTGCCATATATTACTATATGAATAATAACCTGGTTCTGCACCATTTTTAGAATTGCCTACATTTCCACCTCCACCACCACCGCTTCCGAATACAGTTGGATTATTACTTCCATATGAATAAATATTTGTAGAACTAGAATATGTGAGACAATATGGTCTTGGATTATTTCCAAAGAATCCTGAACCACCGTTTTTTCCGAACCCAAAAGAAACACCCATAGAACCTTTATAAGGATTTTGACCATGTGTCGCTTGTCCTCCATGACCAACTGCTCCTAAAGTGTCATTTATGGTGTTATATGTATTTCCATTATAATCAGTTCCACTAAATCCAGATGCTAAACTACTAACAATATCACCATTAGAATTAGAGAATTGATATAACCAATTTCCAGGAGTATCATATTTAACTGTTTGATTATAACCATAACCTCCATTTCCACCAAATAACTCAATATAATTTGGTGTTAAGAATGTTGAAGATACACTTCCATTGGGTTTAATCCATCCAGGTGAATTATAACCTGCTGAATCATATGACGCACTTGATAATGGATAAGTATATACTGAGGATAAATTTGGATAACCATTTAAATTATAATATCCTACTGTACTTCCATTTAATATTCCAGATGGACCTGAAGATAAAATAGATACACCTGATTTTAATGATGTTCCTGATGCACCAATTATAGTATTTCCACCATTTTCACCATGATTATTTTGACTACCTCCAGTTCCACCATAACCTAATTGGAATGCAACAGTATTACCTGATTGAAATAAATTATCATTTAAATAACTAAATAATACATTTCCACCGGAACCACCATTTCCACCATATCCATCTGAACTATACATTCCTCCTCCACCTCCTCCGCCTCCTGCTATTCCATAGATTAACGCAGAATTATCAACGTAACTTCCAAATGTAGATGTGAGTGGATTTGCATTAAAAGAAACTGATGGTGTTGTTAATGTTTGTCCGCTATTTACATTTGCTAAAACTAATGAAAATACAGCTAACATACCTCCTCCATAATGTGTAAGTTGTGATGTTTGTTCTAATCCATCTAAAAATGTACATCCAAATCCAACACCAGTATTTTCATCATAAGTGACATTTAAACTTTGTGTGAAACTGTTTAACGTAACTGTTTTTGTTGGCGTCGATGTTGAATCTTGATTGATTCCTAATAATTCTTCAATACATTTTTTAGGACCTTTGTGTGTTGTATTTACACAAAAATTAACACGATTTTTTGCGTGATACGTACTTACAATTGTACCAATTGCGCTTTTTGCTCCATTTCTAACATGTGGCATATTATATATTTATAAAATTAAAATAACAAAAATAATTATTATGTGGCATTTGAACCTATAATGTGGCATTTGAACCTGGAGGTCCGTAATCTTTATATATTCCTGTTGCTGAATCTGTTACTGGATATGTTGGCATTTTTTTAATTATATCTGGTGATGACGAATATTGATACCAATATTTTTTCTCATACATTTCCATTGCTAAATCCGATGAGTTTTTCCATGTATTTACACCTTCATATGGTCTTGGAACATGATTGTCTGAAATTACAGTAGCTTTAGTCCCAATATCAGTAGTTAAAGATGAATATTGAGGTGATTGATTGAACGTTAATTTACCTGCATCATTATCTCCATCGATAAATCCAGGTGGATAATCAGGAGGACTACATAATGGTGGTTGACATCCATAACAATCAACATCAGTACTACATTGTTCTCCAGTTATAGCACAACGACCTTTAGGACTACAAAAATTATTACAACGATAAGAACTATTAAATGGTAAATTAACAGTATGACTTGTATCAGATTTGCCTAAGTCAACTAAACCTTCTTTTAAAGAAAGTTTTAAATTAAACGTGTTATAAATTAAAAAAATAATAATTCCAATAAGTATTCCAAATAGCAATATATTATTTAGTCTATTTACATTCATTCTTATAATATTATATTATATTATAATATTATGAGTACATCTAATAATCCAACACCTATAGAAGAAAAGAGACAAGAAAATACTGGTAAGAGACCTACAGCTAAACCGTTAGATGTTATTAAATATGCATTGAAAACATTTTTATATGTTTTTTTCTATGTGTTATTAGGTTCTTTTGCATTATACACATGTAAAATTGCACAATCAGGGGTATTACCTGTAAATATAAATACAATACCTTTTACTGATGTGAAAAATGATTATAATTTTGAGCCAACTGAAATTAATTTTAATGTTATAAAAAAATATGGTTACATGGGTTTCGGTTGGTTATTTGGTCAAAAACCTAGTGAAGAAATGTCTATGAAAGTAAATTTTGATATAAAATCAGTACACAATAATATGCATAAAGGTCTATTAGGAAGTCTACATAAATATAAAACTGACCCAGAAAAAGCCAATTTCTTCAGTCTTTATACAAGTGAAGTATTACAAAATGTATTTGTTACAAATAATTGGATTACTAATTATGTATTTGATTTTATAAATGCATATTTTTCCGAAAGTTTTATATTAGTGTTGTGGCCATATGTAGCATTGTTTTATTACATGGGTTTATTGCTTCTAAATTGGATTGTTTGTGTATTTTATACAATAGCCAATATAGGAGACTTCTTTAAACAATCTGAAAAACAAGGCAATGAAATGAAATGGAAGAAGCCAGATTCATATTTTAAAATTACAAGGCTACTTTCCTTATGTTGTTATGGATTCTTTTATTTATTTGTTGGTAATTGGTTATTACCAGCATTTACTACATTATATTCTGTATTTAGTCCTTTACTTATAAATGGTAAAGTAAAAGCAACTAACAATTCAATGTCTTGGTCTAAAATGTTTTTTGATATATTCAAATATAAAACTGCATTAGTAATGTTTATTTTTACATATATGATGATTTCAGGTTCAACTGAAGCTTTAGGTGAAATATATACAACTGCCATTGTTATTGCAACATTAATAGGTTTATTTTCTATTCATTTATTTAATCAATATATACCAGTTAATAATAATGATTTTACTTCGGGATTAGCTTCGTATGATGCATTCATACCTACATCTGATAATGATACTAGTACTATTACTGGTATAGAATTACAAAATATCGCTCCACCTATAGATAGAAGTCAAAGTGACCATGTCCATGAAGATAAAGCTTCTAGTTTTCTAGATTCTTTAGACAATAATACTATGACTGGAATTGATATGCTTGACACATTAAATCCACTACATCAAGAATTAAACCTCGCAAAAAATATGAAGAACAAAATCCAATCAAATATACCACCAATAACACCAACTATACCATCGCCACCAACTATACCATCGCCACCAACTATACCATCGCCAACAAAAAATATAGATACAATTCAAGGTATAAAAAATGAGACGCCTACAGAAGACATAGTCCAACAAGGAGGTAAAAAATCAAGAACAAAACACGTTGTTACCAAACGTAGTAGCAAATATTAAGTAATTTATAACTTAATAAAATATATTATAAGTTATAAATTTAACATTTAAAGACTTCTATAAGCCAAGTTTTTCTTATACCAACGTTCTTTTGTCTCCTGATCTAATAATGTACAATGGTGATTTTCATATTCTTCTGGTGAACTATAAAATAATGTAACAGCTTCCTGACCACATTCTCCTGTAGAAACGCAAGCCTTAAAAAAATTATCTTCATCAACCGAACCAACAAAGAATCTAGTATAACTTCCAGTTGAAGCCATTCTAATTCTTGAACCTGTGCATCCACTACCATAAATTTCAATATATAAATATTTAGGTTGACTGGGCTCAAAACGCTTTGTTTTATGATTCATGATTCCATCATTAGGGTCATAATTAGGATTTAAACGTTTAAGTTGATGATATCCAATGTCTCTCTTTTTTAATTCTTGTAATTCTCTTTTTTGTTGAGTTCTTCTCTCATCAGAGGTCATCGAACCATTGTCATCAAGATGTTCAGTGCTAACGTAAGTCATACTTTTTATGGTATTATAATTTATTATAGTAAATTGTCTTTAAATTGTTTTTTATTGAAATATTTATAGATGTTTAATTATTTAGTTGTTCATCTTCTAGTTTTTGTTTTTGTTTTAAATTTTCAATAATTTCATTTTGACTTTTAATTCGTTGTAATAATTGATTAACTAACATAGTTTTATCATATAGTTTTTTTTCATAATCTCGTTTTAGATTTTCAATC
>JACCDW010938394.1_pt1 | contig 44262 bp, 61 predicted proteins | sample 7449781 | NCBI WGS metagenome assembly JACCDW01 (sample SAMN15323449, study PRJNA562643) | freshwater metagenome | isolation source: river surface water | place: USA:Blue River Watershed | collected 2017-08-18
ATTATATTATTAATATTATATTATAAAAATTAAACAAGACTTACAGCTCTTTAAGAGAGCTAGTCCGAGGTCGATCAGAGCAAAGCTCTCCGAGGACCCGTCCATAGTTCCCCATAACTCAGGGCGTTTTAGCCCAATAACCATGCGGGTTCCCAACTAGGCCTTATTGTAAAATCTTATAAAATTGTAGTTTAGTGCCTAACCCATAAATTAAACCATGAAATATTGCTCCCCCCCTCCCTTACGGGGGATAATGGCAGACCTATGACCAAATCAACCAACGATTAATGATAATATTAACTCGTTACTCTATTACCATTGCAATCAAACACCATTGTAAGTCCTTAATAGTGTTGCTTTTTTACAACACTGTTGCTAAAATGAGACACTTTTAGAGAGGTGTATCGCTCCGCTATAATCAATCAATAACTTACACGCTCACAATCCTATCATTTTAGTATGTCTTTTTGCACTAAATAACTATCGTTTTTCGTACCATATTCTCTTGCTCATTTAGGTTTAATCTTCCGCTCGAACTGCTAACGGACTGTAGTCGTGTCGGTCACTCGCACAACAGCTTTCGCGGCATAAAGCCACTTCGCTGCGCTCCGTTTTTTATTCCACGGTCTGTTGCACTCGTGCCTGCTCGCCACGCCTCCTTAGTCCTCGCAGCTCATCGCTGCAGAATATTTAAACCAAATAAGGAGATGTATCATGGCAACGACCAAAACTACTAGTGATTTTAATTTCAAAGAGTACAATGACTTAATGAAGTCAGCTAACAGTGGCTTGCGTTTGTACCTTGCTCTTCGTATGTTAGAAGATGTAGAGGCTACAATGCGTCGCTTCCGTTCACCTCTTGCTAAAGAGATGGTTGACCTCGTAGACGAACTCGCAGATTTGCGTAAACGCAATCAAGAATATCTTGCCAAGCGAGACAACACTACAGATGGTTCTATCGATTCACAAGAGCATTTACAAGTAGCTTCTACCTCAGCAGATGCTGGCAAGGTTACAGCTTAAGTCGTATGACTAGCCCCACTTCGGTGGGGTTTTTTTATGTCTCTCGCCTGCGGCTCTTGCTTCTAACTGGGGTAGTTTTATTTTTCGAGGTGTATTATGTATGTCAAGGTTGTAAACATTCATGACGGTTCTACCATTGTAGCTCGTGAGTTAAATGACTTCATGTGGGAACTTGGTTATCGTATGATAGGTTCTGTGTCTAATCTATCTGGGGCAGAATATCTTAAGCTGTTAGATGATGAAGATAAGCTTTATAAAATTCAACATGGAGTATATGAACATGTTAAATATAGATCAGCTCAATGAAGATGCTTTGTATGAGATGTATTGTATTAAACTTCACAAAGTTAAGAACAAACTTCCTCATCCAAAGGTTAACTTTAAACGCAAACACTTAATCCACAAGATTAAGAAACTTATGTACAAGGAGTATGAAGATGGACTTATCAACCTTCCAGAATAAACTTAATTATCATGTCAAATCTGTAACTGGTTTCTTGACAATATCACATAAACTTGTTATTGTATTGGCTATATTCTATGCAGGATATAGTTATGCAAATAGGAACATGGGTTGTGAAGTAACGCAACGCATGGGTGTTGAAACGCATGTTATTCAAGGAGTTAAACATGAACTCTAAACCATTTTGTATTGATTGTGCTCACTACAAATTACAACATAGTGCTATACATTCGTGTACTCGTATCGAAGGTAGAAACCTTGTAACTGGTGAGCCTATGTATTACAGTTGTATCAATGAGCGTACCGAGCTTGGTACTTGTGGTCCTGATGGATATCACTTCTTGCTCAATCCTCAACGTAAACTTCAGTTCGAGGTGGATGATGAACCAATACCATTTTAGATTGGCAACAATCCAAATGATTCAATATAACCTTTGCTTATATAAGGAGAAACAATATGAAAGATGTGAAGACTGATTATAATCCAGATGATTATAAGTACCATCGTCAAGATCCATTCCGTTATGGATACTGGGATGATGAAGTAAGTAAACCTAAAGAATTCTTGTGGAACATTGCAGGAGTAGTAGCACTAGTAATCGCGTTTGTATTACTAGCTTTTATAAATTAATCCAGTAGGAGATTATTATGTTAGCATTTACCATTCGCAAGTTTGTTAATGGTGGTGGTGTTATCCCTAATCTTGATGAAGATAAATTCAAGATTAAAGAAGTTTTAGAAGAAACACCGTGGGGTAATACTCGTAAGTCGTATAAGTTTTATCATTGGGTAGAAGAAGAAGATGGTTATGTCTTCATGATATCATTCAATGAACATGGTTGGGTTCAAGACTACAACATGGATGAGATCAAAGAAGCAGGTGTATGTTATCACACCATTGAAATTGGTACTGCATTCCTTGACTCTATCTATTATATGCACAATCCAGTAGAGTTTGTATACAAGAATGGCAAACTTAGAAAAGGCTTTACTACTAACTTACGCAAGCGTCTGGCTGGTAAGAGTCGTGCCAGTCAACATACCAAGAACATGCTTGGTTTCTACATTGACCGTCGTCGTCAAGAGACTGGTCTAAATAACCGTGAGTTATATACATTACTTAGATCTGAGATAGGACATGACATCAATCTGTGTCCACTATCTAATGTTATCTTTCCATATTATGACAGCAAAGCTATTCGTCTCAACAACGAATTCATTCGAGTTTGGTCTAAGTGTGAGCCAAGAGAGTTTGGTCTAACCAAAGTAGACAGTGGTCAATATGTATCTGATGACTATGTATTCTATCGTGGTGTTGCATATCGTAAAGATGAGATAAACTTGGTGCGTTGTCCAGTATGTAATGACGAAGTACCTGACTCAAGTATGGATAGGACAGACAACTGTTGTGAGCGTTGCCTAGAAAACAAATACAAGATACATAACTATTCAACTCGTGTACCTGAGTTACTTACATTCAAAGCTAAGGGTGTCAAGCCTGGTGTTGATCCTTTGTACATGGGTATCGAGATCGAGTACGAGACAACTGACAAAATAAAAGCACAGATGGCTGTCGGTCGCAAGCTGTTTGGTCATGCAATCATGAAGTCAGATGGTTCTATTCGTAATGGCTTCGAGATTGTTACATGTCCTGCAACACTAGACATTCACATGGAGGTATTCAGTCAGTTCTTTGCTGACAAACCACGTGAGTTAAAAGCAGCAGACAATGTAGGTATGCATGTTCACATCAGCCGTAAGCCATTGAATCAATTCACAATTGGTAAGTTGACTGCGTTCCTTAACAACACAGACAACAAAGAGTTTATTAAATATATTGCAGGTCGTATTGATAACAACTATGCACGGATAGATCCAGCACGTACGATTACATTCCCTATCACTCGTGGTAGAGGTGATCGTTACAATGCACTCAATCTTAATCCACAAGATACTATTGAGTTCCGTATATTCAGTACACCAACTAACTTCTATGAGTTTGCATCACGACTTCAGTTCGTACATGCACTGACTGAGTATTGTAAGCCAGCACAGCTAGGCTGTAACCTCAAAGAACTTATCAACCACAATACATTTATCAAGTGGCTAGCAGTTAACCACAAAGATTATCCAGACTTGTTCGAATTGATTAAAGGAGCTAACTAATGTGTATCGCAATCTATAAACCAGAAGGTAAAGTTATTTCGTATGAAACTCTTAAGCGTTGTTTTACAGCCAACCCTGATGGCGCTGGCTATATGTTCCATAAGAATGGTAAGCTACATGTATTCAAAGGTTACTTCACTATGGATGAATTCTGGAAAGCTTACAAGCGTGATCAGAAGAAAGAGTGTGTCATTCATTTCCGTATCAAAACACACGGTCTTATCAATGAAGAGAACTGTCATCCGTATCGTGTTAATGATGATCTTGCTTTTGTTCATAATGGGGTAATCAGTGGCTACTCAGATTCACATAAGTCTGACACTTGGTTATTCAATGAGGACATCGTGCAACCATTCGTTCGTCGGTGGGGTAACTTGGAGATCTTTGAGGATCCAATCAAGAAACTAATCGAGTCTCGCATCGGTTATTCCAAGCTGATTTTCATGGACAATCTCGGCAATACGAAGATTTTCAACGAAGATAAAGGCAATTGGGATGACGGTGTGTGGTATTCAAACACAAGTTACAAACCATATATTCCACCACCACCTGTAGTCAAGCCTGTCTATGGTAGTTATTATTCTGGTGCGACTTCTTATCCTAAACCAGTTAATGTATTTAGTGACATAGTAGAAGGTGACTATGTATATCTAACACAGATGCATGAAGACTATGACACTCGTGATAAGTTTGAACGCAACACAATCTTCGAGGTAGTAGGTGTCAACAAAGATAGAACAGTAGATGTAGTCGAAGATCTTGAAGGACCTAATGCTAGGTTCGGATACAACATTCCTACTTGGAAGCTAAGACACTTTGACTTTGACAATGACTTTATTAGCCAAGATAATCCAGCTCGTCGCTTAGATCCTGATGAGATTGACCATGAGTACAACGCAGCTAAGTCCAGTTCATCTTTACCATTTGATTGGGATTACTAGGAGGTTATATGAAATATGACATTGAAGACTTTTTAGTAGGTGATCTAGTTAAATACATTAGTGAATGCCACGATCATGATGAAGCATTAGATCGATATAGTATTGATGACTTCTATGAGGGAGGTTATTATACTATACTAGATGTAGATACAATGGGTAATAATGTTCGTCTTGACCTTGGTGAAGATGACTGGGGTGATGAAATGAGTTGGTGGGTACACATTGACCATCTACAACCAACTAAAGATCTAGGTGATAAGAATCACCCTTACTACAAAGTAATACGAAAGATAAAACAAATGGATCTAAGACGGAAGGAGAAGGGTTATGCTTTTTAACAAAGGAGATCTAGTATTCTTTGGTGATACACAACATGACACTATCTTTGAAGTAACAGAGGTATGGGATAATGGTAATGTAAAAGCCATGAAGACCGTTGGTAGGTATAAGGATGGTGAGGAATTAATGGGTGGTGAAGAAAGATTCTATGAAACAGAAACACCTGATAATTGGAAGGACATAGGATTAGTTCTTATACAAAGACAAAACAATCCATACTACAAAGTTATCCGTAAGATCAAACAGATGGATGATCGGAGAAAGGCTAAAGGCTATGCATTTTAAACTCAAAGTATTTCCGTATAAGCTTGGCTCTCAGTCTGCTAAATCATTAGCACAGACACTGGGTGTCAAGCGTGTTCGCCCCACATATAATGCAAGGAGAACTGATGTTATTATTAATTGGGGTAACAGTCGCCCTTCTCATATACTGCATGTAGATCATGACCTAAACAAACACAGTGCTATATCTATAGCTTGTAATAAACTAGATACATTCAGATGTCTAAGACATAATGAGTTTGAGGATACTCCTGACTGGACATGGGATAAAGACATAGCTGAGGAGTGGTTGCAGGAAGGACACACTGTATATTGTAGACAGACACTGACTGGTCACTCAGGTTCGGGCATAGTTATTACTGGTCCATCTGATGTACTAACCCGTGCTCCGTTGTATACTAAGGCTACCAAACACAAGTATGAGTTCCGTATTCATGTGTTCAAGGGTGAGGTGATTGATGTACAACAGAAGAAGAAACGACTAGGCTTCGAAGGAGGTACGACTGGTATCCGTAACCATGCCAATGGTTGGATATATGCAAGATGTGATATAGAAGTACCACTAAAAGTATTGACAGCTGCAAAAGAAGCTGTTAGAATATTAGGTCTAGACTTCGGTGCTTGTGATATAGGTTATCGAGAGCGAGATGATAAAGCATTCTTGTTTGAGGTTAACACAGCACCTGGTCTATATGGGACCACTCTACAGAAATATGTAGAGGCTTTTAGTACTTATATAAGGAAGTTAAATCATGAGGTGTCTATCTTGTAACAGAGTCTTGACGGACTTTGAAGCTACTCGTAAGTCTGCAACAAGCGGTGAGTTCATTGACTTGTGTAACCATTGCTATGCTGACATACAGTATGACATAGATGTGATAGAGCGTGAGGATCTACGTGATGAGGAATCATTCAATGACCCTGACGATGACTTTGATATTGATGATGAGGAGAGTAATGATGAATTTTGATGCACTAGAAATCTTAGATGATATACAAGCTATACTTGATGACCTAGATACATTTGACTTAGAGACTAGGTTAAGGAACTATGTAGAAGGTAAACGCTTAGAGTTTGCTGAACCTCAAGGAGACTGCTGTGGCTAGTAGAAATGATATAACTGGTGATTATATACAAACAAAGACGGGGGTTAGCGAGGAGTACGATAAAGAATACGAACGTATCTTCGGTAAGAAAAAGAAGACCAATGGTGGTTGGACTCCACCTCCCCTGCCAGACTTTGATGAGGATCGTATTGATACCATAGGACAGAATGGTAATACTGGAGATCACTATGAATCATGAAACTTAAATGGGAAGACCTGATCCTAAGACCAATTAATCTATGGAGTTTACCTATGGGATTTATTAGACATCATCCTTGCCCTAAGTGTGGAAGTAAAGATAACTTGGGTGAGTATGATACTAACTTCTATTGCTTTGGGTGTGGTTATTATAAACCTAAAGAAGATCTAGAGTCATTACGAAAAAGACTTGACAAGTCTGAAGAGCCCGTAGATACTGGCTCTGCATTGGTATTGACAAAGGACTTACCTTCTGAAGCAAAGAAGTGGTTGCTTAAGTATGGCATTACTGAGGAAGATTGTGCTCAACATAACTTCGGTTGGAGTGAAGCTGACAACATGTTGGTTTTGTACAACAGTGATGACTATTGGCAAGGTCGTATGTTTGGTAATCCTAAGCGTAAGTATATGTCTAAGGGTAAGAAGCCCTTGCTATTCTATGGAGAAGGTGATACAATAGTATGTGTTGAAGATATTATTTCAGCAATCAAAGTAGCTAAAGCAGGTTACATTGCATGTCCACTACTAGGCAGTCATGTGTCCGAGGAACTACAGAATGTGCTCATTTCAAGGAGATATCCTGTGGTCTTATGGTTGGACTATGACAAGGCAAAAGAATCGGTTTTAGCTATGCGTAACTTACAAGGAAGGAGTGTTAACTGTAGCGTGGTAATGACAGCTAAAGATCCTAAAGAGTATACAATAGGAGAGATCAACGGATGGTTGAGAAACAGATAGCTAAGTTGTTTTGTGAAGATAAAAACCTCTTTACAAAGTATTATAAATATGTTAATATTAATTATATTAAAACTAATTATAATAATATATATAAATTATTTAATGTAATTAATAATTATTATAATAAATATATTGATGAATTAAATATTAATATAACAGATTTAGAAATAGCTTATAACACAGAGTATCCTGTGTTTAAAGAACAGGAACGCAAAGACCTAACTGCGTTACTAGAGGATGTGTTTAACCAAGACACAACCAACAAGGAAGCGTTAGTGGAGTTACTAAGAGAACACCGCAGACGCACATTACTGGGGCAGGTAGCTGTTACTGCGCTTGATGTAGAGTCAGGTAGAAAATCATTACAAGACCTCATGGAATTGTTTAATGACTTCGAACATCAAGAGATAGAATCAGAAGAACCTAAGCCTGTTGAAATGGATTTGGAGAAACTATATGAATCACAAGTTGCAACACCAGGTTTACGATGGCGCCTTGATTGGCTTAACAAGTCTCTTGGGTCTCTTAGAAAAGGTGACTTTGGTTTTATCTTTGCTAGGCCTGAGACTGGTAAGACTACATTCTTGGCTTCTGAGATCACACATATGGTGTCTCAAACAGAGGGTGAAGTACTATGGTTTAACAACGAAGAGCAAGGCAACAAGGTTGCGATCCGCGTTTATCAAGCAGCACTTGGTTTGCCTACAGACAAGTTGTTCGACAACAGGGAGCTTCGCCAAACGCAGTACGAAGCTGTAACAGGTAATCGTATTAAGATACTAGACTTCGAAGACAGTAACAGTAAAGCTAGGATAGAAGCCATACTCAAGACTAGTAACCCAGCTTTAATTATCTTCGATCAGATTGACAAGATCAAAGGCTTCAAAGGAGAACGCAATGACTTAGAACTTAAAGCTATATACCAATGGGCTCGTGAGATAGCTAAGACTTATGCACCAGTTATCGCAGTATCACAAGCCAACGGTGAAGCAGAGGGTAAGCTGTTCTTAACCATGGATATGGTTGATGGTTCAAAGACAGCTAAACAAGGTGAGGCAGACTGGATCTTAGGTATAGGTAAAGAACAAGACAACACTAGTCGTACTAGGTATTTTAATATTAGCAAGAACAAGTTACTTGGCGACGAAGATACACTATCAGACTTAAGACACGGCTCTACTCAAGTACTTATTAAACCAGAAATAGCTAGATATGAGGACATATAACATGGAAATATTTCTAATCTTTTTTATTGCAGGTCTTATACATGGAGCGATGATATGAAAGTCATTATGGAGTACATCGTTTGTTATAGTGGTGCTTTTACTCTTGGTGTTATTGTGGGTACTGTGGTGACATACTGGATACAAAGCGAGATACATCAAGATGACATTGGTTAAGTGGGCATTACTTGATGAAGATGGAGAGCCTATACGGTTCTTTAGTTACCAAGCAGAGGGTACAGTTCAGTGGCCTCCAGCTGTACAATCTCTTGACAGAGATGACCCAGAGTGGTACAATATTCCTTTCTAGGAGAAATGATGAGCTACTTGGTTCTTGATGTAGAAACTACAATTAGTAATAAAGGAAACCCTTTTGATGAAACGAATAAACTCTGTTATGTGGGATTACTTAGCGATGGCATCAGCAACACTCTTCCTATTGAGTATACTAGCGATCCTTATGGGGGGACTCTGGCTCGCATACAAGCTGCTATTGATAGCACGGATCTTATAATTGGTTTTAATCTTAAGTTTGACTTACACTGGGTAAGACGTTATGGAATTAATATCAGTCATAAGCGTGTGTGGGATTGTCAGCTCGTACATTTTATCCTCACAGGTCAAGGCAAAGCCTATCCTAGTCTTAATGGGGTGGCTGAGTATTATGGCTTGGGTAGTAAACTGGATATTGTGGCTAGCGAGTACTGGAAGAATGGGATAGATACACCAGATATTCCTAAGGACATACTCGAAGAGTACCTCATAGGTGATCTAGTATTAACCGAACAAGTATATCAGAAACAACTTGAGGAAGTTTCTAAGGCTAGTCCGCAGCTTAGAAGACTAATCAGCTTGCATAATCAAGACCTTATGGTATTGCAAGAGATGGAGTTCAATGGTATATTATTTGATGAAGAAAGGTGCAACGAACTTGGCAAAGAACTGGAAGAACAAATTAGCAAACTTGATAGCATCCTGTTTGAGTATCATTACCTTGACGATTTTAATCCCAATAGTGTTGAGCATATCAGTGCTCTGCTTTATGGTGGAGTTATTAAAGTCAGGAGACGCGAAGCTATTGGACATTACAAATCGGGCGCTAGGGCTGGACAGGTCAAAGAGAAGTGGGTCGACAAGGAGATAACATTTCCTCGACTAGCAACTCCATTGAAGAACACAGAGCTAGAGAAAGAAGGATTCTTTTCAATTGAAGATGCAGTACTTAAACGATTGAAAGGTAGTAAGAAGACCAAGGAGTTAATTGAATTGATATTAACTAGGGCAACACTTGAGAAAAGACTTACTGCTTACTATGTTGGATTACCTAAACTAAGAGAGGAGATGAAGTGGAAACATGGAAGACTACACGGACAACTTAACCAGTGTGTGGCTAGAACAGGTAGACTTAGTTCAAGCAAACCAAACTTACAAAACTTTGATGGCGAAATTAAAGAACTATTCAGGAGTAGATATGAACAACCAAGCTAAAGAATACAATGATGTATACGGTCAAGTAGAATTAGATTATGCACGAGAGTTTGATGAAGGTGACATTGAACTTCAAGCAGAACAAGTGTATGTAACTGAATGTCAGAAGGAGTGTAACGATGCTCTTGCAAGCGGATGCCAAGGCTCTTGAGTGGGTATGTGCATCCTATCTAAGTCAGGATCAAGTAGCTATAAAGGAGATATGGGATAATGTCGACCAACACACAGACAACCAAAAGCGGTTTAATCTACCAAGTAGACTCGTTGCTAAGACATTCGTATTCCGCCTTATCTACGGAGGATCTGCGTACTCTTATGCAAACGATCCTAATTTTAAAGACATTGGCGGAGAAGCGTTCTGGGAAGGAGTCATCAACCAGTTTTATGCTAAGTACTCTGGACTTGGGCGGTGGCACGAAGAGATTGTACGATGTGCTATGCGAGATAGAAAGCTTACAATGCCAACAGGACGGATGTACCTGTACGAACCAGAAATTAAATACGGAAAGGTCAAGTGGCCTAGAACCAAGATCCTCAACTACCCAGTTCAAGGACTCGGTGCAGACCTCATGTCCCTTGCAAGGGTCAGCTTGGCTAACAGAATTAGAGGAATGGAAGGAGTGAAACTTGTAAACACAGTACACGATTCAATTATTCTTGACTTTGATGAAAAGATGTGCGATAATATTAGTCTAGTAAAATTAGTAGACCAATGTTTTGCAGATGTGCCACTTAACTTTAAGAAGTTATTTGGTGTGGATTTTAATTTACCTATGCGGGTCGAGTGTGAAGTAGGACCTAACTGGGGGAATATGGAGAAGATACATGTTAATTAATATTATTGATGTTGGACAACCTAATACACATGCAGCTAAAAACGGACGTAGTTATCAGTCTATGGAAGTTACCTACAAGGATCAAACAGGTAAGACTTCATCTAAGAAGCTCATGTCGTTCAGTAATCCTAGCGTATTTAATGCAGCTAAGAACTGGCAAAAGGGTGATGCAGTTAATGTAATCACACAGAAAGATGACCAAGGCTATTGGCAGTGGACAGGAATCGGAGGAGATGAACAAGTGGCAGAACAACCAACTAAACAATCAGCTACACCTACACGAGTAACAGGATCTAACTATGAAACTAAAGAAGAACGAGCAGCACGACAAGTACTCATTGTACGACAGTCTAGTGTGGCTAGTGCTGTTGCTGCTTTGGCTATCGGTGCTAAGTCCGCTCCTAGCTCTGCTGATGTAATCAAGTATGCTAAGGAGATTGAGTCTTATGTCTTTGGTCAAGCTCAGACTATCGAGGAATTAGCTGACGACTTGGATGATATTCCATTATAATAAAGAGGGGCTAGTCCCCTCCCTCAGGGGAGAACAATATGAAATACTACATAGCGTTGGGTCTTGCATTTCTGGCAGTCCTTGTTTATGCAGAATCAAAACCTAAGAGTCTTGAGTATAAAGTAAATGACTTTGTATCAGTGTTTATTAGTAACCAACCTTGTCCTATTAATAAGTTTAAGAAGCAGTATCCATGGGATGCAGTAGCAGTTAAGCGTATCCCACAAGAAGGACTCAAGGTAAAGATAGAAACACTTAACGGTTGCTTTAATCACGATAAAGATATTATTGTTATTCAATGGGATGATTACCAAGGACAACCTAGTGATGTATCTAAGTTCCCTGCTAATCTATTCTTAATGGAAAAGATTGATGGAGTATTATGATAGCGTTAATTGATGGGGATATTGTAGCCTACCGTGTTGCATGTACCTTACAAGAAGACGACGCAGAAGACTTTGCTTATGCTAGAACTGAAGATCTTGTAGATCAAATCATTACTAATTCAGAAGCAGACTCCTTTAGAATCTTCTTAACAGGTAAGGATAACTTCAGGTATTCTATTTATCCTGAGTATAAAGCACATAGGCCTAAGGAAAAACCTCATTGGCTTCAACCTATTAGAGAGTACCTCGTAGCTAACTTTAATGCTGAGGTTATCAATGGGCAGGAAGCTGATGATGCTTTGGGGATTAATCAAACTGGGGACACCATTATATGTTCCATTGATAAAGACCTATTGCAAATCCCAGGCCGTCATTACAACTTTGTTAAGGACGAGTTTGTAGAGGTAGATGACTTTCAAGGTATACATCACTTCTATATGCAGTGCTTAATGGGGGATAGATCTGATAATATTAAAGGCATTCCTAAAGTAGGACCCAAGAATGCAGAGAAGATACTATCAGATAAAATGACAGAGTTAGAAATGTTTAATGCAGTACGTGATGCTTATGGTAATGATGAAGAGTTCATTATGAATGCAAGAGTACTATGGATTAGACGTAATGAGAATGAAGATTGGAAGGATAGATTCGATGCCCTTGTTCAAGAGCAAACTGGAGGAACAGGTCTGGAAACAACTGAAGGCTAGGTTCCCAACGGTTAAGTATGAACCTGATAAGTACAAGTACATACAACCTGAGAAACAACGAACCTATGTTCCAGACTTTAAGACAGGTAGACGTAAGATATATTTAGAGGCTAAGGGTAAGTTAGACTTAGATACAAGACAGAAGATGGTATGGTTTAAAGACTGTAACCCTGATGTCACTGTAGTGTTTTTGTTTATGAACCCTGATAATAAGATAACTAAGAAGAGCAAGACTACTTACTGGATGTGGGCTGAGGCCAACGGATTTAAGTGGTTAGACTTTAGAAAGGATTGGCTAAGTGATTATATCAAACTGTGTGAAAAATGATGATGGCAGTTATGATTTTGATTTCCATGTAACTAAAGATGAAGCTGCATTCCTTATGGATTTAGCTGTTAAGAGCTTAGTTCACAGAGGTATTATCCACCTTGCAGAGCAGGAAGCAGAACAAGAGTTTGAGATATTCAAGGAAGATGGGGGTACAGTACAATGAGTAAAGGCAATAGCCCAGCCTTCCCATGTGTAGATAAAGATAAGCGCATGTGGACTGGCATGAACCTTCGTGATTACTTTGCATTAGAAGCTAGCCATGGTTTGATTGAAGCAGGACACTTTGGTGTTGGGCCTAATGGAACTGGGTTAGATACAAAAGAGTTAGCTATTAACGCTTATGCTATAGCTGATGCAATGCTAGATGAAAGAGAGAAATACAGATGAAACATTTAGTCATTCCTGATTGTCAAGTAAAACCTGGGCACTCTGTTGAATATCTTAAATGGATAGGTCAGTATGCCGCAGAGAAGAAACCAGATGTGATTGTGTGTATTGGTGACTTTGCTGATATGCCTAGTCTATCTAGCTATGATGTAGGTAAGAAGTCCTTTGAGGGTAGAACCTACAAGGCAGATGTAAAGGCAGTACATAATGCTATGGAAAGCCTGATGCGTCCTATTCGTGATGAGCAATTGCGTTTGATTAAGAATAAAGATCGACGCTGGAAACCACGTATGGTATTAACATTGGGTAATCATGAACATCGCATTGATAGAGCAGTAGAGTATGACCGTAAGTTAGAGGGACTAATCTCCACGGATGATTTGAAGTACAAGGAGTTTGGTTGGGAAGTTCATCCTTTCTTGGAGGTAGTCACAATTGATGGCATTGCTTATTCTCATTACTTTACTAGTGGTGTGCTCGGGAGACCTGTAACCAGTGCACAGATGTTGTTAACTAAGAAACATATGTCCTGCTTTGCAGGGCACCAACAAGGTCGTATGATTGCGTATGGGCGACGTGCTGACGGCAAAGAAATGACAGCGATTATAGCTGGTAGCTGTTATGAGCATAGCGAAGATTACTTGGGCCCACAGGGCAACGAACACTGGCGTGGCTTCTACATGCTACATGAGGTAAAGGACGGTGCCTTTGATGAGATGGCAGTTAGTCTTAATTATTTGAGGGAACGCTATGGGAAATAATGATCAACTACTATCATCATCTTCTTTTGCACGGCAGGTTGGCGGTTCGCATTATGCGGATTATGCAATTCAACCACTAGAATTTTGCGTATTAAACAATATTCCGTTTCTAGAAGGTAATGTTATTAAGTATATTTGCCGATGGCGCAAGAAGAACGGTGTTCAAGACCTTGAGAAAGCAAAACACTACATTGAAATGTTAATCGAATTGGAGGAGAAGAATGCTAAATCTAATATTAGGATGGGCAAACAAGTATCTGATTTACCTGACCCTGGCGGGGTTTATCCTGTCGGGCATGGCAGGTTACAAACTGGCAACTACAATCCAGAAAGCAGCCCAAGCGGATGCTTACGAAGAACTGCTACAGGTCATTCAGAAGAATGATGAGTTAAGTAGGAATGTTGTTGAGAAGTATCAGCAACAGTTAGAATCTAAATCAAATGCATATAATAAATTGACACAGGAGCTTAAACATGTTAAAATATCTAGTAGTAAGTGTGATATTACTAACGATGGTGTCAGGGTGTGGAATGACTCAACTATGGGAAAAACCACAAGCGAATTGCCCAAGAATTCCTCAGGAACTTCTGAAGGCTCCCTCGGCACCAGTTCCCTTACCATCGACGATCTAATGGCTAATAAGCTAAAGAATGATGAGATTTGTCATGGGTTAAGAGAGCAAATTAATTCAATACGTAAATGGGATAAGGAAGTTTGGAATGGCTCTAACTCTTCAGGAAATAAAAACTAAACTAGCTGAACAGTACGACGAAGTTTCGTTACTAGAGATGCTGAACATAGATTCGTATGATCTAGTAGAAGCTTTCTTAGACCGAATAGAAGACAATTATGATAGGCTTGCACAGGACCTATCACTAGAAGATGAGGATTATTAATGTTAACAGACTATCAAAGATTTATTCATGCAAGCCGATATGCTCGCTGGCTTCCTGAAGAAAACCGACGTGAAACATGGGAAGAGACAGTCAATCGTTATACTGACTTCTTTAAGGGACGTTTCCCTGAGTTATTCCCTGCAGAGAAAGTAAACCAAGCTATACATAATCTAGAAGTTATGCCTAGTATGCGTTGCCTAATGACAGCAGGCCCTGCACTAGAGCGTGATGAGATCGCTGGTTATAACTGTAGCTTTGTAGCCATTGACAATCCTCGAGCTTTTGACGAGGTTATGTACATATTAATGTGTGGAACAGGAGTAGGCTTCAGTGTTGAACGACAATTTACGAACAACTTACCATCCATCGCGGAAGAATTCCACGATACTGACACAACAATTAGAGTTAAAGATAGTCGAATTGGCTGGGCTAGTGCATACCGTGAACTTATTAGCTTACTATATTCAGGAAGAGTCCCGAAATGGGACACTAGTGGGGTCCGACCTGCAGGAGCTAGACTCAAAACGTTTGGCGGTAGAGCGTCAGGCCCAAAACCTCTTGAAGATTTGTTCGAGTTTACAATACACACATTTAGAAAGGCTGCAGGGCGAAAGCTCAACAGTTTAGAATGCCATGATATTGTATGTAAGGTTGCTGATATCGTTATTGTTGGAGGAGTACGTCGCAGTGCTCTTATTAGTCTATCTAACCTTACGGACGATAGAATGCGAAATGCCAAGAATGGTGCCTGGTGGGAAGACAATGTTCAACGTGCTCTTGCAAATAATAGCGTTGCCTATACCGAGTTACCTGATGTGGGTATATTCTTAAAGGAATGGACTACTTTATATGAGTCGAAAAGCGGTGAAAGAGGAATATTCAATAGAGTTGCAGCTACTAAGAAAGCAATCTCTAACGGAAGAAGAGATACAGACGGCTATGACTATGGCACTAACCCTTGCGGAGAAATTATCTTGCGAAGTAAAGGGCTGTGCAATCTCAGTGAGATTGTCATCAGAGAGGGTGATACCCTTGATGATCTTAAGAGAAAAGTCGAAGTCGCAACCATTATCGGGACATTCCAATCCACTCTTACTAACTTTAGATACGTAAGAAGTGACTGGAGAAAGAATCAAGAGGAAGAACGTCTTCTTGGTGTAAGTATGACAGGGATCATGGATCACCCTGTATTGAGTAAACCTAGTGAACAAACCATTCAATGGTTAAAGGAGTTAAGAGAACATGCTATCAACGTTAATAAGCTTTGGGCTGATAAGCTCGGTATCCCTGTTTCTGCTGCTATTACAACTGTTAAGCCAAGCGGAACAGTTTCCCAGCTCGTGGGCTGTAGTTCTGGTATCCATCCCGCTTATTCTAAGTATTATATCCGCACTGTTCGCATGGATAATAAAGACCCGCTTACGCACTTCTTTAGATCAGCTGGTGTACCAAGTGAGCCAGATGTCACTAAACCAGAAAGTATCACGGTCTTCAGCTTCCCGCAAAAAGGCAGTGAAAGCGGCATAACCAGAGATGAAACGAATGCTATAGAACAGTTACAGCTTTATAGTGTATATCAGAAGCATTGGACAGAGCATAATCCGTCAATCACTGTTTACTATAAAGATAACGAGTTCATGCAAATTGGAGCTTGGATCTATAATAACTTCAGTGATGTTTCAGGCGTGAGCCTTCTGCCTCACTCCGATCACGTTTATAAGCAAGCACCTTATCAAGAGATCTCAGAGGAAGAGTACAATGAGTTTGTTAAGACCTTCCCTAAGATTGATTGGAGTCAATTAAAAGAAGAAGAGGACACTACATCAGGTACACAAGAACTATCTTGTACTGCTGGTGCATGTGAAATCGTAGGAGTATCATAATGGTGATATCAGTTCATGCAATATCAGGCTGTATGTTAGGTTTTGAGATCCTTAGTGGACAAGAAGTAGGGGATGAAAGTGGCTTCTTTGTTGTTCTAGATTTATTAATAGTTAGATTTGTAATAAACATCGGAGGAAATAAGTAATGGCATTTCAACAAGCACAAATTCTTAAAGTAGAAAATGGTTATATTGTAGGCTTAACTAAGACTGAATACACTGAACAAGGTCTTCGACCAGTAAGTGAACAATTTATTGCTGAAAATCTGGACAAAGCGATTGAATTAATCCAGAAGACTTAAAAACGACCTCTACAATCAACGTATATTGTACAAATAAAGAAGGCCCCTTATTGGGGCCTTTAATTTGCCCTATAATTCAATATAGAGCGATTGTGTGCGTTTTAGCACTTGTTGTTGTAATTTAAGGGGTAGATTTGGTAGATTATTACATGTCGACGAGAAAGACACAAAAGTATCGACTTACTACATCCTCTAGCGGTGTCTTAACCCCCTTAATAACAATCAGTAACCCAGTCCATTATACATTCATAACGTACATTGTTACTTCGAAACCGAAACGCATTTCAGTAGCTGCTGGTTTTGTCCACATAATAGTATTCCTTAATTAAGTTAATGAATATAGAACTTTCATTCTATACTAATATTATACCAAATTAATTAAGAATCGTCATGCGTAAAATCATTAATAACTACCAGGTGAAGAATCTAATTTAGCTTTACCACTGTTAATGAGTTCTTCAGCCAATCTCATGATCTCTTCTTCTGACATATTAGCTAAGTCTCTTCCTAACATGTTATTATACAAGTCCATGGTCTGTTGATCTTTAGGTTGGCCCATACCCCCTACGAAAGGGATGAAAGGACTCTCATGGAAGTTACCTGCTAGTTCAGCTACATCCTTACCATACTTCTTAGCTAGAAGAGCTTGCCATACTAAATGACGATAAGCATCTACTTCTCTGGTAGCTTGGCTTGTTTTAGGGTAGCGTTTAATACCCTGCTCTTGAGCATACTTACCTGTATCTACTATATCCCCTGCATTACCTAGCATAGTAAGTGCATTTCTAGCTTGTAACAGCGGAGAGTATGAAGTCAGTAACTGCTTTATAGCTGCTTTATCCATCTATCTTCTTCCCAGCCTGTAGGTCTTTTAGTGTTAACCCACCAGTATACTGACAGTGAGCCATTTCTTTAAACTTAGTCCAACGTCCTGCCCACTCTAATCCTACGAGCTCAGCAATCTCTCCACACTTGGTAAACAATCCAGTGTCGTTCCACATAGCTTTGCCGTTAACAATAGGCACAAAATCAAAAGCACAACGGAAATTATGATAAGACTGTCCTGCTCGGGCATTTGTCACCTTCTTTCCAGGTTTAGTACGGCCTTGTGCAAACAGTGCATCTTGAGAAGCAAAGTCTCTGTAGGTACTAGTAATAATTACATCAATACCTTGAGTCTTACACATCTCTATAAAACGTTTACAAAGAGTCTGTACCTTAGGATGTAAGTCAGCTATGTTGCGTGAGTTAACCATTAAGCTACCTGAGTAATTGTTAGAATGTTAGAAGGAATAGAGGGTCTATTGTAAGGAGAAGTACTAGCTGTATATGCTTCAAAGTACACACCTTGTGAGGGCACTGCTGGGTCATATATGTTAGAGCAAGCAGCGTAGACCTCTATAGTGTCACCTGCAGCTACATCTACTATGATTTGAGATACTAAAATCAAGTAACCATCACTAGAGCCATGAGAAGAAGGTACGTCAAACTTACTAGCAGAGCCTGTTATGTCTGATCCGTTCTTTCTAAACCATACATACAAAGCATGAGCTTGTGAATCAGTGTTTACAGCCTGTAAGCTATACTGACACCAGTACTTACCTGCCTTACTAATAGTAATAGTATTAGAGGCTAAAGACATGTCACTAGAAGTGTTTGTAGTATTAAAAGCTACTTTAGTAGCAGTATTAGCTCCACTTAGTATCTGATCAGCCGTATTACTAAAATCCCCATAGGTAGTATCTATGTTAGAAAATGCCAGTGGGAATGTAGGTAAGGCTGCTACAGCATTGTACTGAGACTGACTTAAGTGGTAAGTACCACCACCATCTAGAGCTTGGAGGGCATTGTGCTGTCTAGTCTGGATGTTTATAATGTTAGACCCTGTAAAGTCAATACTAGTCCAAGCAATAGAAGCCTGTTGTACTAAGACTTGGGATACTTTAAAGAACCAATCACGCCATACTAATGTGTCCGTAATCGGATTATTAGGAATAGGAGGTAAATTATAGGCCATTAGTCTAAGTCACTTTCCCACTTCATTACTTGACGAGTACCGCCCTTAATGCGTTTCTGCTGTTGTTTCTCTTGCTTCATAACCTTCTCGTCAGGAGGAGCAACGATATCCAACTGACGAGCAGCCCACTCTTTAAAGCCCTCATCTTCATACTTCTGAGCTTGGATGAACTGACCTGCTTGTGGTAACTGACTTACCAAGTACTTAGCAATATCAGCACCTACCTTGCTTACCCCATCAACTTCAGTAAACTCATTGATATTATCTGGGTTGTAAACAGGTTGTCCGTTGTATAGCTTACGGTTAAATGCTAACTGAGCTAATCCAAGTAAGGCTGGATTAAATGTAAAGATAGAAGCAATGAAAGCCATTGGGTCTTTTTCATGCTGAGCTATATCATACAAGGCATGGAATATGTGGTAAGGACCAGCTCTACGTTGAATAGCATCCTCATTACCTGTCAGAGCTTGAGCAATCATATCCTGTAATGGGTACAAAGCAGCAGCCGCTACAGCAATAGCTGCGGCAGTATCAGCTCCTTTAAGGAACTTACGCATCCCTGCTCTACCCTCTTTTAATGCTGCCAAGTCAGATGCAGTCTCTTTCAAGGAGTTAACAAGTCCATAGTGGTAACGACTAAACACAGTCACACGAGGGTCTTGCAGTACTTGGGAGACTAGTCTGCTGTTCATTACCTTAGTAGGTATACGATAAGAAGGCATGTGACGTTCTACTTCTTTAATAGCTTCTTTACGAGAAAGCCCTCTGAACATCATCTCTTCGTTGACCAACTGCATATACATAGCATCACGGATAGTCCACATAGCTATGTTAGACTTCTTAGAGATAGCATTGTAAAGCTCAACAGGTTTCATACCCATGCTCTGAGCTAGTTCTTTGAACTCTGGAGTCTTAGAGAACTCTTTATTAGCTTTGTCAAACAAGCCTTCCATGAAAGCATTGTTACGCACTCTAGCAGATAGTAAAGAACCACCCTCACGTAAAGTCTCACGGAAAGCTGCATCCTGTGTAATAACAGATTTAAGTGCAGGCATACCAGACTTAGCAAAGCGATAGATACCTGGAGGTGTTACCCAACCTGTTAAACCACGAGCATTGTATAAGTGCCATGCTTCGTTAGCCATGTGAGGCAATGGGTTCAACATCATGTTCTTGATTAAGGCACCAGACATTCCAGTTAAGAAGTTAGGCTCATAGACTCTAGCAAAGTCCTCAATGATATTAGCTACGTCTTCACGGAAAGCATAACCATCAAACTGAGGTACACGGTCTAAGTGAGCAGGTCTCTTATAACCTTCAGGAATATCTTTACCTTGTTCAATCTTAACTGCATGTTCTTTCATCCAGTCAGAGTTCTTTAAATCATTGATAAAGTCATTAGCACGGATAAAGTCTCGTAGCTCAGCTAGACGTTGATACAGAACACCTTGAGTGTCCTTCTCGTATTCGTAAGGAGTATGACGTTCAATCTCGTTCTGACGAGCTTCTTTGATTGTAGAAGAGCCTAGTTTCTCACCAGCCTTGTAACGATCCATCTCGAAGTCACGGGCTACTACTTTAGCCTTACCATCAACCCAACCTAGAACAGTACCATCACCTCTAGCTTGGATAACCATACGATTACCACTAGGAGCCTCAGCTACGAAGAATGAACGCTCCATAGCAGCACCAGGCTTCTTCTGGATATTAGCATCGAATCCACCAGCTTCTTTACGACCAGTTAAGGATTCAATCAATCTTTCGAACTGACGACCTTTCTTAGGACGTACAATACGAGCTACGTTTTCACCAGCAATCTTAGGATCTAATTCTGTAGGTAAAGCATATCCCTTACGTTGAGCATATTGTAATAGTTTTACACGCTCAGCCGCTTCAGGGGCATAGTACTTATTGAACAGTTCTAGTTCTTGTGGGTCTAGTTGTAATGTACCCTCAGCATACTGTCTCCAGCGGTCTTTCATCTGAGGAGTAACACCTTCTTGCATAGCTGTCTCAAGACGAGCACGAGCTATAGTCATGTCAGCTTCATTACCTTTACCTAGGCTATAGAAAGCATCAGCTAACCATCGCTGATCTGTACGGTAGTCCTTAGGAATCTTAGGTACTTTAACATCAGGTTGATTATAAAGAGGGTCAGCACGTAATTGATCTAGTGCTTCATAATTGATAAACTTGTTATAGTCTTTAAGGTCTGCTTCTTTAGATACTAAAGCAGGATCCATACCTTGACGTTGACGACCATATAGTTGTTGCCACTCATCAAAGGATAGCTTAGATAGCTCTTCCTCACGACGTAAGGCAAACTCAGCATACTCTGTAGGGTCTTTAAACTGACCATCAGGAATGCCTAGGTCTTTCCAAGGTTTAGCGTCAAATGTAGCTTTAGCTAAGTCAGGGTCAATAACGACCTTAACAGGATTACCATTCTCATCACGTATAGTTTTAGCTACTGCGGGTGCACCAGCATCATCAAGTACTTTACCTACTTCAATAGGTGTACCAGTAAATGTCTTATCAGGTATAGAGCCTTTAGTGGTAGTCCATGCTTCAGCACCTGGGTCTATACGACGTAACTCTCCAAAGCCTTCTACATCACGTGGAAGTCTCTTCTGAGGAATCATCATTAGTTCAGGTAAAGGACCAATGTCAGCAAAGAGCTGATTAACATCTTCTAGACGTTGTTTACCTAGCTCTGTCTTAGGTGCAGTTAACTCCATAGCTTTCTCAGCATAAGGAGCAACCCCAGGGATTAAGGCAGGAATACCAAATAGCATCTCACCCGCCAATCCAGCAGTAGCTTCAAGACCACCAATGGTCTCTTCTTTAGCTTGTTGTAGGAACTCTGAGGTATCCTTAGGAACTGGACGTTTGCGTGTACCTAGAGTATCATAACCTGTGTCAGATAGGGACGAACGAGATCCTCCACTCAGGAACCCAGCTACACCCTTCTCCCAGTCACTTACAGGACGCTTCTCTTCTCGAGGCTTACTTGTAAAACCAGCAGTAGGTATTGTTTTATCTTGGGTCTGTGTTGGAACTAAATCTTCAAAATCATTAGCAGGAACTAAATCCGCAAATAAGTTATCAGCCATTATCCAGGGTACTCTTCACCAGTAAGTTCTTTATAGCGAGCTTTCACTTGTTCAGGGTTAGCTCCACGAGCTATTGCATCTTTAGCACCCTTAAGTATTGATGCTTTATCAGCTTTAGGTTTAGATTGAGTATTTGATGATGTAGGAGCAGTTTCTTTAGAACCAGGCTTGAGTTTAAGACTCTTTAATTGTGTTTGGTAATCATCAACTTCAGCACTAAGGTTCTGTCTTTGTTTTTCTAATTGTGTTAACTGTTCTGTAAGCATATCTACTTCAGCCATACGTGCATCTTTAGTTAGCTTAGCACCACCTGAATCTGTTAGAATTGTACCTGTACGTAGACCATTCAAACGCATACTGATATCATCAATCTGTTGTTCTACGTCTTGACGATCACGTTGAGTAGAGGAGATCAATGTATTCAGCTTAGTTTGATTATTCTTAAATTCGTTCTGATCTAACGCTTCATTACGTTTAGTTTCAAAGTTACTACGTTTACGAGCTTCTGAACGTTCTTGTAGAGCAAGAGATTTAGAACGTAGGGCATTAGATGCCTTAGCTCTATTATTCATGTTCTCTTGTCTGAGTTGTTCACGTTGTAACATAGCACGTTCTTTACCGCTCTCAGCTTCGTTAAGGATTTGCTGAGCTGTAGCTGCACGTAAGTTTCTAGGTGTTCTACCTAAGTCAGAAGAAGGAATACCATTCATCTGCATCTGAGTTATGAAACGACCCCATGCCATGTCTTCTGCTTGAGGATTCTCTTCAACAGCTCTTAAATAACCGTTAGCTAGGGAACCAGCAATATCCATAGTCTTAATAGAAGAGTCAATCAACTCTTTATGAGCAGCTCTTGCTTTGTCTTGCAGTACTATGTTACGATCAGCATATCTATCAGCCTCGTCATGGTAGCCTTTTGATCTTAGCTCAGATATCACAGCCTCATTCTCACGAATCTGTTTAGCTAAGCTATCAAAGTTAGACATAGAAGACGACAAGTTCTGAGCTATGTTAGTAGCTTCAGGAGCCTGTTGTGTAGGTTGAGTTGGAGCCATACCAGCCATAGGCTGAGCTTGAGCTTGTTCAGCACCCATACCTTTCCAGAAGTCAGTACTCTGGAACCCAGGCATGTCAGTAGGCATACCACCTGATTCACCTGGCATTAGGTTCTGAGTAACATTAACACCCTGACCTTGAGGGGCTTGCACCTGTTGATTAATCTTATTGTATACTGAGGTCTTCAGCTTATCAACAGCACTCTTATCAGCAATAGCTTTCTTTAATTGTTGTACTTTTAAACCAGCTTCTTGAGCTTGTGCTTGTCTTAGTTGAGACTGAGCCATCTCTTCATCAATTTGATACCCTGCTAGAGGAGCGTGATATAACGGCATAATTAAGTACCTTGTGTTTGAGTTGAGTCAGCAAAGAAGCCAGGAACAGACTTAATACCACGTAGTAATGTATCCATAGCTGTCTTATTAGCAAGACTTTGATTCTGAGCAGCATTAGTAAATGCGTTGTAACCAGCAATAGGTCCTTGAGAAGCACCTGACAAGTTACCCAAGATATTAACATAGTTATTGAACCAGTCTGTAGCCAGACCAGAGCCTTGAGTTTGAAGTGCTTGTAATTGATTACCAGATACTGTTTGACCAGTAGCAGCAGCTCCACGTTGAACTGCTTGTTGTCCTTGTTGTTGTGCAAACTGATAACCAGGTAATTGATATACCATGCTAGGATTCATCATCAATGCATTTAGCTGTGTAGCAGCTTGACCTCTATACTTAGAGTAAGGATCAGCCATAGCCAATGCATCTTCAGGATCAATACCTTTATCTAGTAAACCTTTAATACCTTGATAAATATTAGTACCAGCACCAGCAATATCAGCTACCTTCTTAAGTACATCAGTAGTTGAAGCACCTGCACCAAAGATTGTATCCCAGATTGAAGAAGCACCACCAGCCGCGCCAGCCACTGTAGTAGCTCCACCTAAGGATACACCTGCTTTAGATAATGTATCTTGTAAGCCTTTCCACTGACCTTGAACCAGTGAATCTAGACCAGTGTTGCCTACTTGATTAGTAACAGTAGAGGCTAGTAACTTTTTAAAGGAAGGATCAGAAGCAGCGTTTACCAATGCATCAGTAGCTGCTTGATTACCTACACCTGACAACAAGTTAATACCTTTAGAAAGATCAGCACCTGTTAAACTTACACCAGGACCTGAGAACTTAAGACCTGTAGTAGCATCTATAATATCACCAGCTTGGTTTACACCTAACTGAATACCAGGAGCTACATTTTGACCTGTTAAGGCTTTTACATAGTCATCTAGTACACCAGTTACATTAGCACCTGAAGATAAGTCTGTAGTTATACCTGTCAAGTCTTTATTAACAGTAAACCCTTGATTAGCTAAATCATCAGTGTAGGCTGCTGTAGTAACGAATTCATCTAGGCTAGTACCTCCCTTAGCTGCTAGATCGGCTGCTGCATCCCATGCTTGTTTAGCAATATTAGGATCAGACATAGAACCAGCTGCATCAGTAATAGCACTAAAATCCTTAGCTTTAACTTTCTCAAATAAGTTACCCCAGCCTCCAGCTGAGTCTGCAGCTTTAGACAGTATATCAGATAAGCCTGCACCTAGACCTGCTAAAGCAGCACTAGAGATAATGTTCTCACCTGTAAGAGCACCACCCACACCACCTACTAGAGCACCAGCTAAAGTAGTAGCTAAGGTAGAAGGAACTAAAGTACCAGCAGCGGCACTATATGTCCAACCAGCTGTACCTAATAATGGAGCAATAGAGTTAGCAATTAAAGGGCCACCAAAGTAAGAAGCAGCTGCTAAAGCTAGTTTACCTGCAATACTACTAAAGAATCCACCCTTTTGTTTGTCAATGTGGGTATAATCAACATTAGGTGTACCTAGATAAGTATAAGATACTTCTCCAGTATTTGGGTCTACGTTTTGTACATACATACTATCGTAGCCAGCTTTATTATATTTAGTATCCCACTCACCTTTATGAAGGAATATCTTACTTTCTCCAAGCTTTTCGCCTGTGTCTACAAGATTACCATTCATGAACTCGCCATCTTTACCCTTTTGGATTCTTAGATTACCTTTTGAATCAGTTCCAACAAAGGCTTTATCACCAATAGCAGTATCACGAGCAAGTACACCAGTAACCGTACGAAGGAAACCTTTACCTAAATCGTCTAGTTTACCAGCTTCTTTGTTAATATAGTAGTTACCAGTGTCTTTATTAAATGCAATTCTATTTGAATCCAGAGCTTGGTATAGTCTGTAGTCATTAATACCAGATATAGTCTGTGTCTTACCTAGATCTTTGTATAAGTAGTCCTGGTTTAAACCATAAGCAAGACGGAACTTACCAATATTATCATAAGCTTGTTGGATGTTTCCAGAAACAGTTTGAGCTTTGTCTCCACTATAGCCAAGTACAGATCTAATCTGCCCAATATCAGATACACCTTTGTTACCTGCAAAGTCTACATCAGAGCTTGTTAGCATCTTATTAGCTTGGTCATAAGAAAGGATTTGATAACCTGAAGCACCTAATATATCTTTAGCAGACTTAACTTCTGTTTTATTAGCAGATTTTTCAGCATTTACAATACTCTTAATCTCGTTGTTAGATAAACCAGCATCTCTAAGAGTTTGTGTAAGTTCTGCTATTTCAATCTTTTGGCTACTAGTTAAGGATTGTACTTGAACAGTCTCAGCGTCACTAACTACCTTTTTTAGCTTACTAATAGCATTAGATACGCTAGAGGTTCCTGGAGTAATTTTACCATTTACACCACCGATTACATAGATATCTTTACCTTTGCTGTCTTTGTAGACACCTACCTGACCTACGGCTAGGTCTCCAGTAGAAGGCTTACCTTTTAATTGTATTGCGTTATCTACAGCTGAACGTAGTGAGCTAGATGGAGTAGTTTTAGGTTCAGGTGCTACTCCCTTAAAATCAGGTATAGCTCCGCCTTGATAAGAGCCAGATGAAGTAGGGGTAGGTTGTGTAGACCCTGACTGCCCTAATTGCCTTTGTAGATTAGGCGCACCATTACCTAAAATAGGTAGAGGAATACCATACCCTTCAGAGGGTGATAAAGTAGGAGTAGTAGGAGTAGCTGGTGCCTTTGGCTGTGTTTTATTAGCTGCAATTTGAGCTGCTAAACCAGTTGGACCTTGGTTTAGTATGTTAGCACCAGTATTATAACCTGCAATTGTTGCCATAGTTAATCCTTTTTAAACCAAACCAGGTTCTGCGTCTATTTCACAGAATCTAAGTCTTAGAGGCACATCGTCTGTATGGAAGAATTCATAAGCTCTTCGTCTGAAGGAGCCATTTTGATAGAGCACACTTCTTGTATCGCCTAGGTTGACGTTACGGTAAGGGCTCCAGTTTTGATAATCATCATCTGTGTGACGTATTCTCATGATAGAGTCTACTTTATCTCCCACTATTTCTAAGCGGGAAATGAACTTACGTTTGGTAGAATCAAAGTCTATCAGACTAGATCTAATTCTAAGCTGAATAGGACCTGACTCATCAGAGTAAGCATCTTCTCTAATATTATACACCTTTCCGTCTAAATTGTCAAGTGTATAATGCTCATTACCAAAAGCTGTGTAGTATGTTCCTTCTACGTAGGTCTCTTGGTTATTTACTAAAGAAGTCCAAATACACCATTGTTTAGTCTTAACATCACAAACAAGAGTATAGCCTTCATCTATTAATGACAATACATAGAAGTAATGTCCTGAGATTTGAATTGAGTAAGATCTTACTGTACTTAAGTTAGAAGCATTAAGTATACGTTCAACACTAGGATCAGAGATCTGAACTGGTCTAGTATTCTCTAACATTAACACAGATCTACCTACGTTCTTAGCTTGAGCAACCCATACTACAGTCTCTTGCATTGATACAATTGAATCACCATTAGCACATCCAAACTCAATACGCATAGCTTGGTTAGGTAAGAGAGGGGACCCTGTTGTAGTACCTGCATCATAGAAGAACTCTGTAGACCACTCTCCGAATGCTACAAGGTAGTTAAAGTGTTTAGCTATACCTACACCTAGGTCTGGCTCAGCTTCAGCTGTAATGTAGTCCAAAGCCCACCAACGAGTAGGATCGTTGATCTGTGAGTTCCATATTTTAGCATCACGCGTCATTACAAAGGTATAACCATCTAGGTATACTGTACCAGGAACAATAGTCTGACCTGTAGGGAAAGAGTTAAGATTACATATAGCTGTAGCGTTAACCCCTGTACTATCTGTAATAGTAATACTAGGAGCTGTTACATAACCAGAACCAGGATTAGTAATATTGATACCTGTAATAACACCACCAGATACTGTAGCTGTTCCTGTAGCTGTTACACCACTAGGAGGGGCACTGAACGTAACTGTAGGAGAAGAACTATAACCAGAACCTCCAGTTTGTAGTGTTACAAAGGCTACCCAGTCAGATTTAACTTGAGTTACTGTAGTACCAGATAGAGTATAAGCAGAATCAGTCTTGTGAAAGAATACGTAGGTATTACCTAATGTATTAATAAAGTACAAAGGATCTGTGTTACCTGTAAGTGTACCAATACTAGTACCTGTTGTACCTACAATATCGTAGACTGTGTTGTTCTTTACTGCTATTAGTTTAGAACCATAACCAAAGATACCCTGGCCTTGACCTGCTCCTAACTCAATACCAGAAGCAGCATAACCAGGTCTCTTCTTAGCATAGGTAGTTTCATAGTCTTTTTCAAAGAAACAGTTAACCATTTTACTACCCTTATCTGTAGAGCTATCACGGAACTCAACAGGATATGTAAGAGGTAATCGTAAAGTTGCCATATTTTACCTAAAGATTGGATTGGTTGAACGAGCGTCTGGTTGGAAGAAAGTACTTGCGTACTCTGTATCCCAAGCAGCCATTCTATCTTTGAACATCTCAGCACGTTGAATAATCATACCACCTCGTTGATCCATGATACCATAGTCAGCTACTAACTCAGCAGCTAAACCCCAGCGCAAAGCTTGATACCATTCTTGAGGGAAGTCAAATGTCTCAGTAGCCTTATTCATATCATAAATAGGACGCTGTACATTCATGTGTAGTTCGTAGTTATCTGATGTAAACTGGTTAGGATTTAAGAATACCTTAACCTGACCATAATCACGGTAAGGCTTGAAGAACACTGAGTTTACTTGACCACCTGAGAACTTAGAACCTAGGATGTTGTATTCTTGTTCAGAGATAACAGACATAGGTAAGTCAATAGGAGGGTTAACTGATAGGTTACGTAGGAATGCTTGAATCATACGTAATGGCTTATGCCAGTTCAAATCGTAGCTACTACCTGTACCTATTGTGTAGGTTGTTTGACCATTAACTAAAGGAAGTGTTATTTCCTCTGTAGTCCAAAGCTTAATACCGTCTGTCATCCAATCCTTAATCAACATATTAAGAACCAAGCTAGCATTCTCAATAGATGTAGGATTAGGTACTGCACCTTCTTCAAGTACACCTAACAGACGTAACGAAGCTTCAATAATATCGTTACGTGTTACACTAAACGTTGTTGTTCCTGAAACAGCCATTATCGACTACTCCCGTATTTCATTTGTATAAATTTAGAAGCCATTGCTGCACCTCCTACGATACCTAAATAAGCAAGCCAGATATCTGCTTCTAAGTCAGGTGTTGTTGCAAACTTAAAGGTAGCAACTGCATAGGCAAGATTAGACCAAAACTTAGTATGACTAATCTCACCCTTTTCATTTTGAATTAGTTCTTTTATCACTCTTCAAGATCTTCTGTACAGTTTTAGTTTCGTAGATACGAATGCAAGTCCAGACGATTGTGAACAAAGCAGCTAAAGGAGGGAGTACTTGAGCCAGTGTACCTAGAACAGTAAATATAGATAAACCATCCACTACGTGCTTAGCTGATTCAGACAGATGTGTTTGAATGTGCTCCATCTAACTCCCCTTAAACTGTAGGCTCTGTAGGCCAGATCACTTCCCAGGGGAAGCCTTCTTGTTCTGGTAAGTCACGTAGCTGTTGACGATAGTTAGCCCATGCAAGACTATCTACCTTAGCATCTGTTAACTGAGTCCAGTCACTAGCAGAGAGTTTAGTATTACGCTCTTGACGAATTGATTTAGCGTGCTCTGCATCTTTTGCAGCTTTGCCTTCGTCATCCATATCAGCAACAGAGTATTTAGTGAACCATTTATCGCCAATTTGCTCTACACCATCTCGAAACGATACTTGATAGCGTGTAGGTTGAGCTTGAGGACCCTCAAATACTACATCTACTTCAAGGGCTTCAGCTACTTCTGGAGTCAGTACGTCATAAGTAGGACCGTCGTTTGCGAGCAAATAAGCACGAAATTCAGATTCGAACATTACTTGCCCTGTTGATTTAAGTCTAATTTCCATGTTTATTTCCTTAAGCTATTGCTAAATAAATATAAGAACCACCATTAACATTGATGTTTGTTGCTGTAACTTGATTTACGACAAATCCGCTATTATTTGTATCAATACTATCGTCAGAAGTTACTTGGGCAGCGGTTGAGTTTAATGCTAGATATGGGTCATTTCCTGCCACAATTCCTCGTGCAGTATCCCATACTAGCCAGCTACCAGCAGAATCAGTGCGTTTAATTAGAACAAACCTTGCGCCACCAGTAAATCCACAGTTAATAGTCTGACTTGACCCATTGCCTGTGTAGTTCCCTACTTTAGATACCCCAGGACATGATGCAAATAAGTATGCGATATAGTTTGCAGAAGACCAATTAACTGATGTAATTGTACCTAATGAAAATACTGTGCTTGTAGGTGCTGTTGCATTCCACACATTTAATGCACCATAGTTATTTACAGCAAAAGTATTATTCATAATCAAGTATTGAGTGTTACCCCAACCGCCTCCAGGAACAGAAGTAATCCATTCTGCTGTAGCATTTCTTGATTTAATAATAATTAACTCTGGAGCAACTCCTAGATTATGATTTAGTGTTCTATTGGCATCATTCCCTGTATAACACACTACATCAAAGAAGCCAGGGGCGCGTTTAAAATCCCACCAAATAACATTTGAAGTGCCTTGCCATCCATTGTCAGTAACACCTGTCATTCTGTCAAACTTAACATAAGGACTTGTATCTGTTTCAGCATTTGTGCTTTGTGTTTCAAGACCTCGATTAGTTAGCCTTGATATAGCCCATGTTGGTTGACCTGAAGTAACATTTCTGTTGATTGTTAAATCTGTTAAACATCCAGTTGTAGGTGCAGCATTAGATATTGGAGTAAACACACTCGTACCAGTAGTAGGTGTTTTCATTGGTCTGCGAATGGCGATGTAGATGTAGTTGACACCTGATGCGTTATAGTTAGTAAAGAGAGTGGTTTTAAATCCCGTTGAAGTTGGTTCTATTGCTCCAATCAAACCTTCATCGTTAGATGTATTTGGTCTTAATATAGCATCATTTGATGTGTTTGGCTCTACGCATAATCCTCGCATATTGTCAAATAAACCCCAATTCTCCGCAGAACCTGTTGCGTTTTTCACTAACAACCATTGTGGCTCATATCCAATATTTATTGATGTTGCCCCAGTACCGCCATCACCAGTATAACTACCACAGCTAATCACATTATCTGTACCAGTAGCACCAAATCCACCTGCATCATGAGCGAATATGTATGCGACATAAGTTTCGCCAGATTGATTTGTTGAATTAGATGTCCCTACTGTAAATACAGACGATGTTGGTGCTGTGTTATTCCAAGGTTCCGTAGCTGTTGCGGCGGCATCAGTTGTATTTAAAAATAAGTATTGTGTCGCGCCAGTGGAACGATGATATGTCATCCATCCACCTATCCCGCTAGTTTTCTTTACAATAATACATCCAGGCACTGAGCCTAAGCTATGAGATATTGTTCTAGCAACGCCTGTACCTGTATAAGTAACAACATCAAAGAATTTAGGTTGTTTACGGAATGTCCAAGAGGCGTAGGTGGCAGATGAAATGTTTGGCCCTGAAGCATTAGAACCAAGAGTAAATCCATCAGAATTAAACGAGTTTAATCTTTGCGTAACTACATTATTATCTGCGGTTAAATCACTAAAAAGTTGATTGTTTGCGCCACGAATTGTGTCCCATAATCCATGACTTTGAGAAGCATCTCTGCGTTTAGTCCATACCAACCCACCTTTACCAGCCAAATCTATGCCATTGGTAATAGTCTGCGTAGAGCCGTTACCTGTGTAAAGATAGGTAGAGAATACATCCTCGATGTAAGTAGCTGGGCCACCTTGTTTGGCAAACTCACCATAACCTTGAGATGAAGCTGCGGCTTTTGTTTCAATAACTGGCATAGTGCCCTCTTATTTAAATTGAGTTTGAGAAGCAAATACTGTAAAAGCAGCATTACCAGTCTTGACAATCGTATATACATACGCATCAATACCACTAGTATTACCTGCCGACCATGCAGTACCACCTTGATATTTAGGAGTTACACTTGATCCATCAACAGTTACAGCATTGTTATAGTAAGCTGTTGCACCTTGAGTTACCAAGAAAGCTACCGTAACAGCCTGACCAGTTGACATTAATGAGTTAAGTGTAGTAGTACCATTACCACGGAAGTTTACTGTCCAGTTAGCACTAGCATTAGATGTATAATACAAAACTGACTGAGTAGTTACATCAAAGTTAATTGTACCTGTAGCTGCTGTAGCAGAGATTGTAGTTGTCTCAGCTGTATCTGTTAGTACAACACCAATAGCACTGGTGGATCCAGGGAAGGATTGTTGACCTGTGAATGAGTTAGCAGAATCTAACTGAGGAAAGTTATTCAAGTTAGCACGTACTAAACGTAACTCTACCTTATCACCTGTTGAGAATGATTGAGCAGAGGTACCATCCTGAGCACGTACAATAGTGAAAGTATCAGTAGAACGAGCTGTTACTTTAACAATCTCGATAGTTGAGCCTGTTGAGTTAGAAAGAGTACAGTAGAAGAACTCAGTACCAGTTGGACTTGGAAACAGAGCACCTGTACCAGTTGCTACACTAAGACTAGTCACCGAGTTGTTAATACCAGATGCTAATGTGGTAGCAGCGTTATTTGTAAAAAGTTGATTTGCCATATTAATTACCCTAATGATTTATCGTTAATTGCAGCACCATTAATTACCTGCTCAGAAGTGTTGATCTGAACATATGTTAGTGTAGCTACAGTGGAACTAGAAACTGTTAATGCTTGTTGCGAAGGTGTAAATACTACTAACTCTAAAGTTGCAGTGGATTGACTTTGTACTGCTGTGATAGGCAAAGCATCACTTGAGATAGTTACAGGTAAGAAATAATCTTGAGGCTCAGAGCGTAGCCATGGGGCTATCTGAGTATCTGCAACACCTCTAACAAAGTCTTGTGGCTGACGTATTTCCCAGTCATCGGGACAACACATCAAACCATCCCACCTTTGTTCTAATTGACTAGCTTTGTATTTACGTCCGCAGACATCACACATTGCAATCCAGTCACCCTTGACATAACTTGGCTTGTAGCTCATTACTACACCTCTAATGGGTCATAGACTGCGAGATCACCTACTAATGTGTATACGTTAGTCAAACTTGTGTTAATTGTCATCTCTAGACGATAAGTAACACCATTCAATCCACCAGAGATACGTTGTACTACCTTAGCACCACTGATAGAAGGAGACCCCACCTTGATGTTATTAGGGTTAGGGTCCGCTCCATCTTTAACTTGGATTGTACAAGAGGCACTAGATATAGTCTCTCCAGAAGCTAAGATAGGACTGTAATCAAAAGTGAATAACTCATTTTCAGTTGTTAGTTTATAAGAGAATGTACCACTCATACAATTAATCCTTTAGTTTATTGCTCATCGTAGTAGAGCTTTCTTGCCTTCTTCAGGCTAACAGTTCTGATTCTATCCTGAGCATAAATATAAACTTTGTTGAGTAAGCCTTCAAAGTAAACTCTATGCACTGCTAATACAGGGATTACTGTAGATAATACGGTAAGTACTTTGTTTGTACTTTTTACCAGAGTTGATACAGAACCTTGTACTGTTGATCTTAATACTTTAGCAACTAGTTTAGATACACTAACTATAACTGTAGAGGTTACTGTCAGAGCCTTAGATATAACTTTTAATGCATCTATAGTAGTAACATTGCTTACAATTACTGTTAAATTCTTAAAGAAACTAGCAAATATATTAGAAATCGTCGTTACACTAGCTACAAGCGTCTTGGTTGCGTTTTTACTAATTATGCTTGTCGTAGTACTAAAAGCTGATAAAGTACGCGTATAAAGCGATTGTAGGGCTAGAGTTACGGAACTTACAGAAGAAGTTGTTAACTCTTTCAAGAAAGCATACTGATTAGCTAAAGTTACTGTAGTTGTACTTGTAGTTGTTACAATAATCTTCTGAATTAGCCTTAGAAGAGTAACAATTACATTCGACGTTACAGAAATCTCTAGGACCTTTGCTAGGATCTTATCTAAACTTACTGAGGAAGTTACTAAAGCTATAAGCTCTTTAAGAGAAACTTTAGAGGTTGTTAGTAAGGCTGTTACATTACTGATTACAGATAACGTAGCCTGCCTTGCTGTAGCCAGTGTTAGGCTAGTGTTATTTGTTACACCATCAACGTAGGTTGTAACGAAACTATTAAGAGCTCCAAGATTAACTGCAGCACTATTAATAGCCCCGTTTACTGTTCCTAGCTGTTGTGCTATGAGGTTCTTAAAGTAGGTCGTTGGTGAACTACCGTTAATTACCTCAACATTTAGAGGTGATTGATTAAGAGCCATAGCTCAGGCCCCCAATCTTATTAGCTAAATTGTACTTTAAATGTGAATTGAATACTATCGCCACTAGTTAAAGCAACGCCTGCAAAGTCTCCTTTAACAAATAGGTTACCACCTGTACCTGCATCAAACAAGCCAGCGTTAGTGATTGTTAAAGAACCTCCTGCTGTCAGGGTTCCTACAACTTGATATGTATCATCAGTAGTAGACGTGGTTACTTGCGAAGAAGAACCTGCTGTACGTGAACCTGTTTCGCTGAATAAAGTAGTATCAGTAGCAGATGTAGTACCTGCACCTGTACCCCATGCAACGTAATTTGGCTCAGTACCACCACCACCGATACGGTCAGTGACGATAGCTTTACCAGTATTTACTAAAAGTGTAGCCATTTTTTAATTCTCCAATAGATTCTTTTAAGTGGATTTTTATGCCAGTATTGTATTGTTCCTAAGTCTACAGTGGTTCCGTCTGCTCTTGTAATAACAGCGGAGATTTCCATCTGCTTTACCTGTGAATTAAGATCCATTAGCTTAGATTCCTTAACTTATAAATAGTGCTTAAGTACAAAGCAATAACTTCATCAATAATGTTCTGAATAGCTGTCATGCTAGATACGTTCTTGCGAGTTCTCTCAATCATCTTGATCTGAGTCTCTAAGAAAGAAGCTATATCACCAAGAGGATAGGTATCATACAGTGGGATTTCTCCCATGATACCCTTTTCTCCTTGATAAGCCTCAGCTAGGTTATCAGCTAAATCAACAACTTTATCGTAGAAAGAACCAAGGGCTTTGTGTTGAGCATAGCTCTTAGTCTTTAAGTGCTCTATGTGAGCAACATTGCGAGCATGAAACAGTAGCCCTATGATCTCTTCCATATTAACTCCACTGTTTAATCATCTCAATAACTAGTGAGAAGGTTACTGAACCAGAGCTGTAACCAATGGTATTATACATAATATCACCAGTTTTACCTGCTCCTGCGTTGTTTTGTAAGAAACCGTATTTACCAGCATCTACACAACCACGACCATAGAAGGACCAGATAGGAGCGTCAGCAGTAGCGTCCCATAGTAAGTTGACTGTAAGACCATCAGCTACGTCATAAGTAACCTTTTTAATGGCTACGGACGTTGGCTTTTGGGGATTTAAACCTGTTGTATTGACATCTACTAATGCAGATACGTCAACAAGCGTTGTAGTAGATACGTTACTAGTATCAAGAGTACCAGTTAACTTAACTACCAGATTACGCTCGCTGTCAACAAGCTTTTGAATTGAGGTCACATTAGCCATGATTAACTCCTATTAAGCTGGAGTAATGGAAGTTGTACCGTCTGAACCCATCCAGTCATCTGTAGCATCAGAGCCTACAGCTGTATAAATAAGACCTGTAGCAAGATCTACTACTTGTTTACCAGCATATTTCCATGCAGTATTTACAGCTTCTGTAGCATCGCCTAACAGAGCAGCTGTGGATGTCTCAGCAACGAATCCATTAACTGAATTTACTGGACCGCTAAAATGAGTATTTGCCATTTTAATTCCTTTACGTGTTATAGCACTTAGCTTATACCGTCTCTATAACGTCTGCTAGGGCAGTCTGTATAAGCAATAATCCCTAGAATAATTAAGCCTTTTTAATTGGCTTTACTGGTGGGCGTTTGCCCTTCTTTTCTTGAATTGGGTATGACATATTGTATCCTTTAAAGTAAGAGGAGGGGAGCCGAAGCCCCCCTTACCTATTATGGACCGTTTACGCCATAGATTGCACGTGGATCTGTCCAACCGAAGGAGTAACGTTCGTAACCCTTAGCTTTCGCATTCATGGTGTCGAAGTCATTGTCTTGGTCGAACTGGATGCCTACGCGGCTGTAGTACTTCAGACCGTTCTGAATGTTTGTACGTACGAACCAAGCATTTGGTGATGTCAAGTAGTGGTTCATAACGATGCCTTCTGGCAGAGCGTTAGTAGCAACCAATACGTTGATAGCGTTATCAGCAGAGCCTGGAGTATATACAGATTTCAGGATACGGTTAGCATTGTACCAGTTTTGACGAGCAACTACCAAAGACTTAGGCATTACATTGATCAACAAACCACGATCGTTTTGGAAACCCATGATCGCGATCAATGCATCTTCCAAGGAAGCCTCGGACAAGTCAGCATCAACTTGAGGTTTGTTAGCAAATGTGCCACCTGTTGTATTTGGGTGGTTAGTTGCACAAAGAGATACACCGTCGCCACCTGTGTAGTTAGGATTGAAAGCACGGTTGTAGATGTTAGCACCTACGTTCTCTTTTGTTTGACGGAAAGACATAGCTAAAGCAGCTGCACGACGACGAGACACTTGCTCATACAAGTTGTCATCCAATTCTTCTTTAGTTACGATATAACCCAAAGCGTAAGCAATGTGTGTATAGCGTGTTGTGAAGCCTTGAACTTCTGAGTCGTAAGCTACGCCAGCACCTTCAGACTTAACTGGTGCTAGACCAAAGCCTGTAAGTTGTACGTCTTCTTCATAGTTTTGTGAGGAAGTGTCGCTATCGAACAATTTGTCATATTCTGTTGCATGTTCGTTATACACTTGGCCCCACCAAGCCTTGATCCCAGGCCAAAGAGCCTTAGGATGGCTCGCTGTAGTAATAATACCAGCCATGTTATTTTCTCCTTAATTAAGCTGTACCTTGTGCTTGCAAGAATTGGTGTTTGTTCCACTTAACCAATACGTTTGCATAAGCACCTGGGGCGTTATTTTGAATTTGTTCAATGCCAATGATTTGCAATGCCAAGTCCAAAGAACCTGAAGTACCCAAACCTAAGATGGAAGCACCATCCAGCACTGTATTAGACAATGGTGAGGATTGAGATAAAGTTGTTTGGTTAGCAGTTACAGTTAAATCAGCGTTTTTGAACACATTAGCTGCAGATACGCCTGTAGAATCAGATTCTACGGAGAATACAACATTAGGATCGTCTACTACAAATACGTAGCGAGTGCCTGCATTCAAACCTAAATAGATTTGGTTTAAAGCTAAAGTAGTACCAACCAAGGATGTACCTGGGTCAGCTACACGAATACCAACGATTACACCAACGGGTGTATCGCCAGCAGCATATTTTGTTACATAAGGGATACCATTTGTATCGCTACCGCCTGCTACTTTAACAACATCACCAATCGCGTAGGTGTTAGAGGCATCGTTAGCAATAGCATAAAGGCGACCCTGTTCGTTGTAAGCTGCACCAGTAAGCGTACCTACTGGAGACAACCCACGAGGGGTGTTTACGTTTGCCATGAAAAACTCCTAAAATTAGAATTATCGAGTATTGTATTTAATGCCCTCTCTTGGAGTATAGAAGCCATCAGCAGAAGTACCAGCTTTAGTGTTAGTACCAGCACGAATAGCATCATCCACGAGGTCATTTCGTTTTTGCATTTCCTCTTGGTCTTCTAACCACCACTCTTCACGAATTTTCATGAGGTAGCCATAGAGACCATCACCTTTCTCAGCGACACCGACGAGGTATCTTACCTTATCTCCTAAATCCGTATTAACGGACGTTACTCTTTCTCCAACACCACCGACCTCTTCAGGCTTTACAAATTCCCAACCGCCATCTAGGGCTTGTTGAACTCGACCAGGCTCATCATTAAAGATATGAAGGTGGTATCCTGGGATTTGTGCATTAACGGTTAACTTACCTTGAGTACCGTTAAATACATTACGTTTGCGTTCTGCTTTTGGACGATCTACTTCAGTTCGATTTAAAGCACGTTCGCGTTTTTCTTCAATAGTTAAAGCCTTCGCCATAATTGTTCTCCTTAATTCCAGTCGTAATTGTCAAGGTATTCTTGACGGTTCTTAATCCAACCGTTCTTGATGAAACGGTCACAAGCTGCTTTAGCATCATCAGGTAAGTTATCATATGACTTCTTACCAGAGCCGCCTCCTCCTCTCACATTACCAGTAGAATCTACTGCGGAGCCTCGGGCTTTATTACCCATGACTTTGTGAGGAAAGTACTCAGCTATCTTCTCATCCAGCTTGTCTAGGAATGCACGACCAGACAGGTGAGGGAACTGTTTACGTACAGCTGCGCCTAAGCCATTAGCAACGTCTGTCATCTCGACGTCTTGACCAAACCAGGAGTTACGATTTAACCAGTTGTTCAACTCAGGATCATCTGGTACTGTAACTTCTACTTGGGTGTTAGCCTGTGCTAGCTTAGCTTCAGCTTCCGCTTTAGCATCACGTTGAGCTTCTTTGATTTCATCGATCTTGTCGTCGATGTCTACTGCAAGCTCACCATTACCCTCTGCAATTGCTTCCTTCTTTTTAGCCTTTAGATCTGAGATCTGTATTTCATATTCGGCTTGTTTACGTTCAAACGCTTCCTTTTGGAACTGTTTAAACTCTTCTACAGAAGCTTTAATGCTTTCAATTTCACGAGACTTCTCTTCTAGTTTCTTCATAAGTGTTTCATTGTTCTTACGAAGGATAGGATTAATCTCTTTACCACGTTTAACGAATGTCTCTGCATCTACCCAATCGTCGTCACCTCCACGAAACTCTTCTCGTGGTACCCACCCAAACATTCGGGCTTCGTGCTCAACTTGTGGATTTACTTCAGGAGTATCTTGTGGTTCATTACTGCTAATATCTTTTGTATCTTCTGACATATCTATTTCCTTTTGACTAATCTACTAAAGCTACTACATCGAGGTCGTTGATAATTCGGTATTCTTCACCATCATCACCTGTGTAAATCAGGCCTGAATACTTACCAAAGATGATTCTATCCCCATTCTTGGCCCATGGCTCTGGTTGATCATGCCATGCTGTACTACCAACTTCTATTATCGTACCTTTAAGCTGAGCTAGACGCTCTCGGTCTGCTGTCTGACCTACTGATAGAACAATACCACTTTCTGATACTTCTTCTACAGGATCTGGCTTAATAAGTACACGGTGTCCTTTTGGATGGATTCCGCTAGTATTAGTCATTTTCTCTTACTCCTTCTACTAGGTCTTCGTAGGTTACATCTAGAATCGCTAGTATCGCATTACATCTTCCTCTTACTTCGGCTTCGTTATCGATTGTACCTCTACATAACATTTCCTTGAGGTATTCCCGATCCTTCTTCAGGGAAACCAAAAGAGCTTTGGTTACTGGATTCTCCTTCCAGTCCAAGTACTCTTCTCGCGTCAGGACTATATTCAACTGTTTCTCCTTGGTCTTTGGTTGCACTCATCATCAACTCAATAGAGCGGAGAATTCCCTCTTGTTTAGCCTTAGCTGCTCCAATCTGGGCAGACAACATAGCAATCTGGTGTCCTGTTGTTACACCACCTGCTTCCTCGAGAGCCTTAGCGGCATCAGCTTCTAACTTAAGTATCTTCGCTCTATTTAACTCAGCCTCTTGAACCATCTTCATCACAGCTATCTTGTACTTAACTTGTAATGATAATTGACGTTCTTGAGACTTCATTGTTTCTATCTGAACCTTAACATCTGGAGCAGGAGGTATAGCATTTGGTCCAGTAGGATCAGGTAGAATCTCGTCAATATTAGGTACCTTCAATGCTTCTAAGTAGCGGTACATAACATTATAAACATTAAATCCTGGTGTAGTTAATGCAGCTTGACGTAGTGCCTCAGCTTGCATTACACGTTGTGTATCAGAAACTACATTAGGATCAGCTGCAGGACGCAACATAGTTGCAGCTTGATTGTAATCCATTGCAAATACTTTACTTGCACCGTATTGGTATTCTTCAGGTAAATATAACTGATTTAGACGGTATACTTTACGTAACTCTTCATTTAATGAGCGATAGACGCGTTTAAATATACCAGCGAATACCTTCATACCTTGCTCAGTCATTGCTTGTGCTGTAGTAGCAGGAGTGTTCTGGCCTACGTTCTCACCTACCATGATGTCTGTAGAACCTACAATACGCTCACCGTAGTTAACTAATGTAGACAATAACTGGAACAATACGCCACTAGGTTCACGTACTGGTAGTGGGTAGATACCTTTTGCTAGGTCTTCCCCAGTAGAATCAACATGCTTCCACTCAAGAGGAGCAAAATTGTAATTACCACCCCTGATCTTGATTCCTCGTGAGAGGAAACCACCAGCAGTATTAGCCATAGTACCAGCATCAACGAGTTGGTTGATAATCGTATTAATTGACTCGTTGAGAGGTCCGAGAAGGATACCAAATCCAATATCATAAAATCCACCATCAGGAGAGGGTATGAAAGGGTACTTAGTGAAGTAGCTTTCAGGTTTAATATTAATTATCTCACCGTCATTGTTTCTCTTGATAGAGGACTCAAAGTAGTTAGCAACAATACGAACTACCTTACGAGACTCTTTATGGACTGTAATGATGTAGGGCTCTTTAAAACCGTCACCATCTAAGTCTTCCCAACGATGCTGCTCAATGAATTCGTATGGAGTTGAAGGATCTTGCTCTGGTGGGTTCACACCTTGTGCTTTATCTTGAGCATCAGCTAGTCCGTCATTAACGATTTGAGGAGTTGGGTCAAGCTTCATCTCTGACCAGATACCGCGTCTTTGTCTAGATACTACATCATTCTTAGACAGATACAATACGTGAGATTGACGTGGGCATTCTTTTAAGTTCTTTGTCCAATAAGAAACAACAAAGTCCTTAGCAAGTACGTTTTCAGATACTGGATGATCTTCATTGAAGTCCCAGTATGTTTTCTTGAATGCACATCCTACAATAGGAATTGTGATCAAGACTTTATCCATCTCAGCTTCCCAGTTCTCATCTTCCTTAAGCATCTGGAAGCTCATGTGCTTCTCAATACGTTTGTGAGACTCAAACACTTCTGGAGGAGTTTCGTTATCGTATGTGCAATCAATCTTAACTAGGCCATCACCAGGTACCAATGTAGGATAGGCACGGCTGTGGAACTGTAGGGCTGCAATAGTAATCAATGGGAACTTGATGTTACTTGCACCAGGCCATGGGAAAGATTTAAGCTCTGCTACTTGCAGTGCTAGTTTCATTGCTTCTTCTACACGCTTCTCCCATTGCTCACGTGATTCCTTGTCCATATTGAACTCGGTAATAACGTTGAAGCCAATAGTATTAAGATCTCTAGTATCCAGGAGCTCTGCGATATTAGGAGAAGATAGTAATTTGCTAAGAGGTATTTTAACGTCTAAGTGCATTTATTAGTAACCTGTAACGAGTGAACGTCCTGATAATTGGGAGGAAAGAGCCTTATTGTATTCATACTCCTCTTCTTCTTCGGGAGTATCGGCATCTTGTACTTGGTCTACAATTAAACCTAACCAGCTAAGAGCATCAACCTGGTCATCATGACGAGCTCTAGGGAATCGTACCATCTCTTCTTCGAGATCTGAATACCAGCTAGCCGTCTTATCAAACTTAACACCTCCAGCTCTAAATCTAGCCTGGAAGCTTCTAGCACGTGCTTGTTTATCTTTAGTAGGAGTCATAGGGAACAAACTCATGAAGGTCTGTCTCTGTATCTGCTCTCTACGTAGGATAGCACCAATCGCCTTTTCAATGGCACCCTTTTCTGTTACGAAGTAATGTGGGTCATATCGTTTCTGTACCGCAAACATTTCTTCTACAATCTCTAGGGCATCCCAGCGTCCTCGTCTGATGTCAATGATATTCATAACACCATCAGAGTCAATACCACCTACTGCTATAACTGTGTAGTCACTACGTTCTCTTGTAGAAATAGCAAAGTCTACCGCAGCGTAGTAGGTTAGTTTCTTTTCCTTGTGTCTGATCGCTTCTAGCGCAAACTTAGGAATCTCAATGAAGTCTGCTCGTTTAAAGTAAGCAGTGTTCTCATCTATAGGGTTGTTTAAGAACTCCTGGGCATATACCTCAGGAATACCTTGCTTTGTGTAGTCTTCTTTCTTAGAAATGAAGAAGTCAGCTACATATCTGTCTGCCCAAAGGATCTTACTGTAATCCTCATTGTGGGCCCTGTATCTTACTGATCTCCACTCTACACGCTTGCGGGTGGAATAGGTTCTTAGGTCATCTCTTACTGTATAGTCACCATCATACTCTGGAGGCATCAGTCTGTTAAGAAGACTGTCCATATGTAAGATAGTGCCGACAACCCGAACAATACCATGCTGGGAACGACAAGGAAGTAACGCAGCGTAGAACCAGCGTCTAAACTTCTCACGACGTTCTTTTGATTGGACTTGTTCATCACCCTCAAGATCATCACAAACAATTAAATCTGGACGTTTCTGATCCCATTTAAGACCACGAACACGTTGTTCTGCGCCACGTACCAGAACTCTAAACTGCTCACCATCCTCAAACTCTACAATAATGTCTGTCTGAGAATCTTTAATGAACCCTTTAATACCGAAAAGCTCAATAAGATCTTCGTTATTAATTAGTTCGTCTTTAATATCAGAAAGGAAGTTAACAGCCTGTGATTCAGTGTCTGAAACAATCAGAGCAAACTTCCTATCCCTAAAAAGAAGCGCAGCGAGAAGGTAGGCGTGGGTTATTGCAGTTGATTTCCCGTGCGCTCGGGGGGCTGCAATTGCTACCAGGGGGTTTTCGCTGCAACAGAGATCCCACCACTCGAGGTGACACTGAGGTGTAGGGGTTGTTCCGTCGTATCTCTTTGCTAAACATGCCCCAGCAAAGCCGTGGATCATGTCAGGAGTTAATTTCATTAGTGTTTACACTTGCACTTCTGTTTTTCACCAGGTTTGTGACCATTATCGCTGCGATTTGCACTGCGAGAACGCACTCTGGTGTTGGTTAGGGCTTTAGAACCACCTGATCTGAGGGGTTTCTTGTGATCTACGTCTTTACCAGCCTCGCCTTTAGCACGATTAGCCTTATTTCTAGCAGCTCTGTCCTTCTTTGCAGAGTCAGAAGCGTGGAAATTAGAGTATTCTTGCTTGTAATTACGTTTATAACCAGCTGAACTAGGCATTATTTACACTTCCATCGTCTAAGTGCTGCCGCTTTTCGTGTTGGACGACCCTTTTCATCCTTCATCGGGCCTGGCATACCACTCATACGAGCACAAAAAGATCTTTTACGGGGTCCACCACCTGGTTGTGGGGCTTTTAAATTAGAACCTGTCTCACGATTGTACTTAGCACGGCCTTTAGCTGTTAAACCAGCACCCTTAGATACTGGTAATTTCTCACCACGACCTACTGAAAGTGATACACCCTTTTTCTTAGCCATTCTTTTTCTTTCGTTTAGGGAACCCAGCTTTCATATTAGCGTATGCTTCTGGGCTTACAGTTGATTTAGATTTAGGACGGGATATACCCTTCTTCTTTCTAGCATTGATGTTAGCATACAATCCTTGCTTAGCCATCTTAACCCTTCTTCATCTTCTTCAAAGTCATTGCTAGACGGGCACGTTGTCCCATTTTACCAGGTTTCTTAGCAGCTGCTTGGAGCTTACCTGCAGGGATCTTCTCCCCTTTCTTAACACCCATGCTCTCACGCAAGGCACCTGGCTTTTTAATTGCCGATTGAATCCAATTCTTCTTTGACTTCAAGAGCTTCCCCTTCGATTTCTTTAGCGTTAGCGAACTTTTCAAATTGTTGAGCCAGTAGTTTAAGTCTGTCGTCTACTGCTATTTGACTAGAGATACTGGTAGGCTCACCTCGTATAAGTTGTCGTCTGGTGACTAGAGTGTTAAACACGTTAGCCAGGACTTTTGTATCTACTGGTTTACGGACCAGTTTTGACTTCCTAACATCCCACAGGTAGTCTCCGTTATCAAGTCTATCGACCAAATGATCAAGAGACTTATCAAGAACACCGCTAATTCTAGATGCCAGCTTTTCATTCTGTTCAACAAAGACCTTCTTCTGTATCTCTTTCCACCACGGTTCATCTTTCCATTCCCTTAAGTGTTTAGCAGGAATACCTGTCATTTCACTAACTTGATCAACATCTCCATAGACGCAGTACAACGCACAAGCGTCAGTCTTTTGTTCAAGGTTGAAATAATTAGGGTTAGAGATGCGGAACCCTGGACCACGCTTTTTACCAAGGATTATCTCCTTGCCGTCCAGAGTGTAGCCTGAAAGCTTGTCTTCGTTTGTGTCAACTGGTAACTCGTCTCGTATCATCTTGGATGCAATCTTTACTATTCCCTAATAGTATAACACAGGAAGTCTTGTTTGTCAAGTACTTTAACGGAAATATTATATATTTTATTATAACGAAG
>JACCDW010052843.1_pt1 | contig 44244 bp, 43 predicted proteins | sample 7449781 | NCBI WGS metagenome assembly JACCDW01 (sample SAMN15323449, study PRJNA562643) | freshwater metagenome | isolation source: river surface water | place: USA:Blue River Watershed | collected 2017-08-18
CGGTCGTGATCCCATGTACCTTGACAGCGTTGAAAGGAATACTAAATCCTTCTGGTTTGACAACGAGATTCTGAGCGGAAATCAATCCTCCATTGTCATTGTGCAATTGCCAGGCAATTTGAACAATTCGAGGCCAATTTTGGGTGTCAGAAATGGGCGCGTTATAGTTCTCAGGAAGACCAGTGGTTTCCGTATCAAAAATGATGTACATGTTCAGGTAATAAAGTCTCCAACAAATTTAAGAATTGCGCATAGGAGATGGTTCAACTTTGTGTTGATGTTTATAACTTATTCAACCGCCATTTCCCAAATCGCAAATAAATACCGGAGCATATTCCCATGACAATGAAATAGACATAATCAGAGAGCCACAGAAGACTTACCTCCCATTGTGTAAAATGGACCATGGAGTAGATGGTGATGATATAAATGCAAGAGGTGATTACTTCAATCCAAAAGCCCGCCACCGTTGCACCACTGCCTTCAACCCAGGCCAGTAGAATGGAAGTAAAACTATAAATGAGCATAGCAGGAACGATGAGGAGCATGGTGTCCACGGTGTATCGGATAGTGGTTGGATCTTGGGTGAATTGACCTGAAATCCACTTTGGATACAACCAGAGACCATGACTCAAAAGTAGTACGCCAATGAAATTAAATGAAGCGATGGTGAAAAAGAGTTTTTTCAATTCAGCATACCTGTTCTCTGCAATGAGGGCGCTGGTATAGGTGCGCATGGCGGAAGAAAATCCCATCACACTTACCCAAGCCAGCATGTACATGTTGCGAACGATAAATGCGGATTGTAGTGATTCAGGTCCCCTTGACTCCACCATGGTGTAGAACGCCAGCCAAACACCCAATGCAATGAGCAACTGCAAGACAATGGGAACGCCCAATTGTAAAATAGAACGGGTGTGACTGAATATCGGCTGAATCAATCTTTGAACAATGATTGGGTTTTTGAGGAAGGTGTATCCAAAAAGAAAAACAAACGCTAGTGCCTCCGCACTCAACGTAGCCCATGCGGCTCCGCTTACTCCTAAAGCGGGAAAAGGACCCTTGCCAAAAATGAGCAAGTAGGCCAGTATCATGTTGCCAATGGAGGTGATGAGCATCGTACTGAATACCACACGGGTTTTGGCCACCCCAGTCCAATAGGCCTGCAAGAGCATGGTTGGGGTGTAAATCCAAAATCCCCATGATCGAATGTTGGAAAATGTGATCATGTAATTTTTTGTGACCGAATCGGAGATAAAAGTCTCGATGAAACGTGGTCCTAAAAAATACAGTGCAGAGAATTGCAAAGCAGCAATGAATAAACCGAGGAAAATACCATTGTTTACTACAGAGGGGATGACACTCCATTGTTGTTCTCCCATTCTGCGTGCCACAATAATTTGAATGGCACTCGCAATACCGGTGGTTATCATGGCCAAGGTGATGTAGGCCAAACCAATGTACGATACTCCACTCATGGCTTTGCCATCCAACTGGGCTGCAAAGTAGTTGTCTGTAAATACAACAAAGAATTGTACAAAGGCTCCCAGGCTCATCGGAAGGGATACTTTGAGTAGGTCTTGGTATCGAATCGAAAGGCCTTTTTCTTGCATGTTGCAAAGTACGGACTAATCATGTTACGACTTGAAATGAATGTGGATAAGCTCTGGAACCCAATAAAATCAAGGCTTTTGGCGATTGACACGCTATGGTTATGAACAAAATCAAACATTTTTCAACAAAATCAACTCAAAAGGCTTGATATACTTGCGTTTCAAGATTTTCTGCTTTTACATTTGTCTTGTTCAACATTATTAACCTAAAAAAACAAATTAAAATGAACAAAGCAGAATTAATCGACGCTATCGCTGGTTCAGCGAAGTTGTCAAAGGCTGATGCTAAGAAAGCATTGGAAGGTTTCATCGAAGTAACTACTAAAGCTTTGAAAAAAGGCGACCGTATCGGTTTAGTAGGTTTCGGTTCTTTCAGCGTTACTAAGCGTGCTGCTCGTATCGGTCGTAACCCACAGACTGGTAAAGAAATCAAAATCAAAGCTAAGAACGTTGTACGTTTCAAAGCTGGTTCTGAATTGGCTGCTAAAGTGTAATTCACTTAACAGTATGAAAGCCGTTCCTTATGGAACGGCTTTTTTTTTATCTCATGGAAAACCTCTCAATTAAACAAAAGCAAGAGTTGCTTCGTCGCTTCGAGGAAGTGCTTACTCCTGAGCGTCGTCAGCGTTTTGATGAGGTTTGGGGGCAGAGAAATTCTTGTTTACGCTTGGTGTTGGAGAATATATATCAGTCTCTAAACGCAAGTGCAATCGTCCGTACCGCCGACGCTCTTGGTATTCATCATTTGCACATTGTCGAAGATGAACATCCTTGGACCATCAATCGAAAAATTTCAAAAGGGGCCTTGGATTGGTTGCAGTTGGAAAATACCAAAAGTGTGGAAAATACTTTATTGTCATTGAAGTCAAAGGGTTTTCAAATTGCTGTCACGGATTTCACACCGGACTCAATCTCTATTTACGACTATAATCCAACTTCGCCCGTTGCTGTTGTAATGGGAACTGAATTAACTGGAATCTCGGAAACAGCCAGAAAGATGGCCGATGTGTCTTTGGTTATTCCCATGATGGGTTTTACGCAAAGCCTGAATGTATCTGTAGCTGCGGGAATTGTTCTTTCTCAGCTATCTCCCAAGACCAGGGCGTTAAATGATACCTTTCCTTATTCTGAGGAACAGCGATTGGATGCCATGCTGCATTGGTCCAAGAATGCAATTTATTGGAGCAATACAATTGTTGCTCAATTCATGTCTGAAAGGGACAAGTACTGATTTATTCTTGTTCGAACAATTCAAGTTTGTATCCGATAGGTGAGTTGGATATATCCGACCATTCTTTTTCTCGATTCAAAAATTCACAATAACCGTGATCATAGTAAATCAAATAGGTGGGAGTGCGTAGGGTCTGTAAAATTTCTATGATGGTGAATTGATCTCCTCGTGCCCAGCTGATCTCAGCAAGTGGAATTTCCTCCATCTTATAGCTCCAAGGATATGGAATGTGTTTCTTCCAATCCAATTCGAATTGACCAATGGCTTTTTTGATCTCTTGTATTTGATTCGAAGTATCGGCCAAACACAATGTGAAGGGATAATAACTTTTTCTTCGATACGCGTTGTTGTATAGGGAGTCAATAGAATTTATGCTATCTACTGCATAGGTAAAGGTGGAAGGGTGATCGTAAGAAATGCCATCTTTGTAGAGAAATCTTTGTACTTCTTTTCCGTTGTGAATGGATTGGAATTCTCCTTCTATTGTGCCGTTTTTCTTTTGGTAGATGAACAAATGGTTGTCTGCGGCCATCTCTTGAATCATTTCTATATTGTCTTTATGAACAATATTTTTAAAAAGTTTTCCCGATTTGAATATTTCAGTTCTGCTCGTAGAATCAGGATAAATGGCGGTTTTTTCCAGCGGTACACCGTTGGGGTCATTTTTGTTGATGGTGGTGATGTTGTCTTTTTTGATGAGTAAATAAGTGAAACGAGTTGCTGTATTTCTCTCGAACTCTACAGTGTCGGCTTGTGGACTTTCATCGCGCATTCGATAACAAAGCCCATCATAACTGTACCATTGCGTTCGATTGTCATTGGGAATTTGGTTGAAATTCGTTATCCATTGAATCAAACTAAGTTTGCCATTGGTGGTGAACTCTTTTTTAATGGCTTTGCCATCGCTGAGAAAATAAAGTTCTGACATCAATTTTCCATTTTCATAATACTTCTTGTATGGATGGAGATTTCGATACGGATTTTTGGACGGATATTCTATGATTTCCCATGGAAGCCCATTGGGATATTTGCGAATAAACTTCCCAATTCGTCTTTCCTCTTCGGTAATACAGCGTGGATCAAATGCATATTCTTTTTGCGCTATGAGCGTTCCGTTTTCAGTCCACTCCAAAGATTTACCAACTGGAACCAAAGCAGGTGAGAATCCTTGGTCGTCAATTTTTTGCGTTGGCAACGAGTCTGGAAAGTGCTCATTGTATTCTAGTGCGGTTAATTGAACGTAACTGTATTGAACCAATTTTTTTCCATTGGAATAAAAAACAGTGATGTCCAATTGTCTTCGTCCGTTTGAATTTTCAAATATTTTCCATCGCTCATTGATGTGTCCAAGACTATCCCAAACTTCATAAAGTGCAGAAAAGGGCTTGTTTTTGATGATATGATAGTCATGTGTTTGAATTTTCAACAGCCATTTTTTTTCATTGATCAAATGACCATTGTGAAATTGACGCACGGCTTTTTCACTGCCAATGGTCTCTTCCAATGTGCCATTCAGCGGTATACTGCAAGTTGAATCTGTATAGTATGTGCTGAAAAAGTAGAGTCCACCCTTTTTAAAGGCAGGATTCCACTTTTGAGCGAATGTTATGCAAGCACACAAAACAAGTAGCGTAGTGATAATTGGGCGCATTTTCGAATTTAATCAATTTAAGTGAACCCTTATGTGCATAAACGCGCATGATTTATAATTTGTACAATTTGACAAAAAGACTTAAGTTCGATTTTTATTTACAACATGAAAACTTTCCCTTTTACATCTGAGCTTGGTTGGTCGGTTAGTCGATATGACGTATTCCAAACCTGTAAGCGCAAGTATTATTATCAATATTACGCCAAGCATGATGATCCAGCAACAAGAGATCGGGCAATGATGCTTAAGTCAATGACAACAGTGCCTTTGGAAATTGGTAATATCGCCCACGATGTGATGGAGAGTATTCTTCATAGGCTAATCAAATCCAGTCAGCCTGTGGATGTCAATCGATTGGAGAAATTTGTTCATCAGCGCGCTGAGGAATATGTAACAAGCAAGAAATTTTTGGAGGTACATTACAAAGAACAAGAGCATATTGAGTGGATGCCTCTTGCTGAAAGGGCATTTTCATCTATCCGAAATATTGTTACTTCGGACAGGTTTGCTTGGATACTTGAGTTGCCGCAGTCGTCTAAAGATCAATGGATGATTGAGCCCGCAGGATTTGGAGAAACGCGTATTGAAGGAATGAAGGCTTATTGTAAAGTCGATTTTATGTTGCCCCATGAAGACACCATTTATATCATGGATTGGAAGACAGGCAAGCCAGATGATGAGAAGCATAGAAAGCAATTGATTGGTTATTCCCTTTTTGCTCGGTATCATTTTGAAGGTCGTTTTGCCAACATCATTCCCATGGTTTGCTATGTCAAGGACGGCTATCAAGAAGTTCAACCGGAAATTACACAAGAAGATATTTCTGCATTTGTGGAGACGGTAAGAAATGAATCCGCTGAGATGAAATCCTACAATTTGGATGAGTTCAAGAACACGCCAAAAATGAAGGCTGCATTTCCTTTGACCGAGAATCCATCACCATGTCGTTTTTGTGAATATCGCGAGCTTTGTGAGCGATAAGTAATTTACTTTTTGGTGTAACATTGTCTCATGAAGATCACATTGATTCAAACGGTTTTGAGTTGGGAATCTCCGGCCAAGAACTTCTTACGACTTGAAGGCATATTGCAAAAGCAAGCCAAGACTGATATTGTGGTATTGCCCGAGATGTTTACTACGGGCTTTACAATGAATGTCGCAGATTTAGAGTTTTTTTCAGCGGAATGTGAGACTATAAAATGGATGCAGCAATGGTCCCAATTTTTAAACGCAGTTCTGACGGGAAGCGTTGCTTTCAGAACTGACCAAGGAGCGGTTAATCGATTGATCTGGATGCGACCTGATGGAACATTTGACTTTTATGACAAGAGACATGCATTCACTTTTGGCGGTGAGCATCAGCATTACAAGACAGGTCAAGAAAGGTTGATCGAGCATTGGAGAGGATGGAATATTTGTCCCATGATCTGTTACGATTTGAGATTTCCAGTATGGAGCAGAAACAGATTTCAACATGGAGCGGCAGATTATGACTTGCTCATATATGTAGCCAATTGGCCCAATGCGAGGAAAGAGGCTTGGTCTACATTGCTTAAGGCCCGCGCCATAGAAAACGTTTGTTACACGGTTGGTGTAAATCGTGTGGGAACGGATCCAAAAGAGAATGTTTATTCTGGTGATTCTGCAGTAATCGATTTTAAAGGACAAGTTCTTTGGACCCAATCTGATATTGCAGATGTGTGTACTTTGGAATTGAATAGAGATGAGTTATTGACCTTTCGGGAAAAGTTCCCGGCGTTACAGGATGGTGATCAATTTCAATTGTTGTAGAACAATTGGTTGTACGTTATCTCGGCTTTCTCCCAAGTTACGGATTGATTTTCGAGGCCAGTACCGATTTCTGAAAGTAATGTAAACTTCAAGTTTCCATTTGAGTTCTTTTTGTCTTGAATCAAATAGGGCTCAAGATCTTTCCACAAAGGCATTTTTGCATCCTCCGGATACAGTTCATTGATAAATGAAATGATTTCATCTTGCGTTTCAGATTCAAGATTGAAAGAAAGTCTTACCGCCAATTTCATTCCCAAAGCAACGCAATGGCCATGCGATTTGGGTGTTTGTTTTTCTATCCAAAACGATTCAAGAGCGTGACCTAACGTGTGGCCAAAGTTCAGTTGTTTTCTGATTCCTTCTTCATAGGGGTCTTCAAATACAATTCGATTTTTGATTTGAATATTTCTTTTGATAAAGGGAACAACAGTTTGGGCGTTGATTTCTTCCAAATCTACATAAGCTTCCCAAAGTGAGCTATCCGCAATCAACGCGTGTTTGATCATTTCTGCAAACCCAGATAAAATTTCACTTTCTTCTAATGTGTCTAGGAAATGTGGACAAATGATAAGTTGATCGGGTTCCTGAAAAGTGCCGATGATATTTTTTATGCCTTGAAAATTGATGGCTGTTTTTCCTCCAATTGCGGCATCTACCATTCCTGTGAGTGTAGTGGGGATATGAGCAAAGCCAATTCCACGCTTGAATAGGGATGCGGCAAGTCCTCCAAGATCAGTGGTGCTTCCACCTCCAATGTTGATGACAAATGCTTTTCGGTCAACTTTATCCTCAATCCATTGCCCCCAAATGTGTTGTAGAATCTCAATTTCTTTGGCATCCTCTCCAGCAGGAATTTCGATGATATGCGCGGATGATACAATGGGACATTGTTCCAGCATGTCATTTAACCACAAGCTGCTCACGTTTTCATCGATGAGCAAATAGATAGCTGAGGCTTCTCTAATTTCTTCTTCGATGGATTGGAAGAGATTTTCGAAATTGTCTTCCCAAGAAATATTGGGGTGGTCCATATACTTCTAGCTGATTAGCGTTTCGATGAATTTGAGTAATTGATCTCTGCCGAGTTGAGATTCGGCTGATGTTAAGAAAAGATTTGGACTGTCTCCCCAGCGCTCGATCATCACTTGCTCGTATTGCTCATACATGCGCAATGCGGCTTGTTCTTTTAGTTTGTCTGCTTTGGTGAATATCACTGCCATAGGAAGTTGCCATTCCAGTATTTGCTCCATGAATTCCAAATCAATTTTTTGGGCCTCATGTCGAATGTCGATGAGGATAAAAGTGCAAACCAGATTTTCTCTTTCTTGGAGGTATCTTTTGGACATCAATTGCCATTCACCACGATTGGATTTCGATTTTTTGGCATAACCATATCCCGGCAAATCCACCAAGTACCAGTTCTTCCCTTGTTTGACTTGTACCTCAAAGTGATTGATGGTTTGGGTCTTTCCAGGTGTTCCGGAAGTTTTGGCTAATCCCTTTTTGGTAACAAGCATGTTGATTAAACTGCTTTTTCCAACATTGGATCTCCCGATGAAAGCCACTTCTTTGATGTGAGGGTCAGGACAGCCTTCAACCTTGGTATTTGAAGTAAGAAATATGGCGTCTAATATGTGCATTACAGAGATTTTTCGTTCAGCCAAGTGCGAAGCAATTGATTGAATTCTTGAGGATGTTCCATCATAGGAGCATGTCCGCATTCATCAATCCAATACAAGCTCGCTTGTGGCAATAAGTTTTGAAATTCATTGGCTACTTCTGGAGGAGTGATGGTGTCATTTTTTCCCCAAATCAAGCACGCTGGAACATCCATGTTCTTCAGATCATTGGCCATGTTGTGTCGAATAGCACTTTTGGCCAGCGCCAAAATTCGAAGTACCCTGTTGCGATCATTCACCACTTCAAAACACTCATCTACCAACTCGTCTGTTGCGTGTTTGGGATCATAGAAAGTAACGCCAACTTTTTGGCGAATAAATTCTTTGTCTTCTCGTCTTGGGAAAGAAGATCCAAAGGCATTTTCGTACAAACCACTACTGGCAGTAAGTATCAACGCTCTTACTTTATTGACATGCATTTTGGTATACACCAAAGCAACATGGCCACCTAAACTATTCCCCAAAAGCATGGCTTTGGGAAACTTATGGTGCTCAATAAATCGATGAAGATATTCTGCAAGAGATTTAACCCCTGTAGTTAGCACGGGCATTGTGTACAATGGCAACATCGGAATCAATACACGATGGGTTTTCGAAAACTCATCTAGTACATCACGAAAATTGCTCAAGGCTCCAAATAATCCATGCAGCAATATCAACGGCTCGCCGCTTCCTTTGTCGATGAATTGAAATTCACCTTCTGTTTTTAAGAATTCTTCCATTGTTTGAATCAAGTTCAAGAGCGAAAATACCGCTTTTATTTCAGTCGCAAGCTTTAATCATCTTGACCTTTTAACAATAGAAGGCTGACAACAAATTGAAACATTGGCAAATGGGAAAAAGTTGATTGTGATTTTTGGGCATGAAAAAGAATAGATTGCAATGGAACACGCCTCACCAATTGCGTCAGATATTGATGTTGGCATTGGCGGTGATTATGGCGAGCATTGGATTGAAGGGTTTTCTTCTGCCTAATCATTTCTTAGATGGTGGCGTAACTGGAATTTCTTTGATCATCAATGCTGTAACGGGTTGGGATCTTTCTCTTTTGATTGTTTTGCTCAATGTGCCATTTGTCTTTTTGGGCTACAAGCAGATTAACCGCTTTTTTGCTCTGAAAAGCGGTCTTTCCATCTTGTCGTTGGCCTTGCTTGTTCACTTTATTGAAATTCCAGTTGTTACGGATGACAAATTATTGATTGCGGTTTTTGGTGGCGTTTTCCTGGGAGCAGGTATTGGATTTGCTATGCGAGGAGGCGGAGTAATTGACGGTACAGAGGTTTTGGCAGTTTCTGTAAGTAGAAGATCTACGCTAAGCGTTGGTGATTTTATTTCAGTATTGAATGTATTGATTTTCTTGTTGGCCGCTTGGGTATTTGATTTGGAGAAGGCGATGTATTCCATGCTGACTTATTTCGCAGCTTCCAAGACCGTTGATTTTATTGTCAATGGTTGGGAGGAGTATATTGGGATGACGATTATCTCGCACCATTCTGTAAAGATTGAAGCTGTCATTCGAAAACACCTCAAAGGTGGACTGACCATTTACAAGGGTGAGTTTGGGTTTCGAGAAATTTCTCCATCTCATGAAAACAAACGAATCATATTCTGCGCCATCACTCGATTAGAGGTTACAAATCTGGTCAATATTGTCGAAAGTCTCGATCCGGAGGCGTTCATCATTCAGCATCCCATCAAAGACACCCGTGGAGGTGTAATCAAGAAGCGTCCACTTCATTGATTTTTCTGATTCGATTTTCTTCATGGGGGTAATCTTGCCAACTTATGCACGATAAGTTGTTAACATTCCCACTTTTTACCACCGCTCTAAATAGGGGTTTATTTCTATGTTAAACATATGAAAATAAGGCATTTAATCGGATTTTGGCTGTGATTTAGATTTTGCGGCTTTATCAAAAAGTGTAAGAAAGTGGTAGTGCAGTGGTAAAAAGTGGGATTTTTGATTTACTTTCGTATCCACAACATTACCCACATGCTAAATCTGCTCGGAGAACATCACTGTAAGCTTGACCCCAAGGGTCGCTTGCTGTTTCCTGGTAAGTTGCGCAAGCAGCTTGAGCAGCATATTCATCATGGTTTGGTAATTAACCGCGACATCTTTACCCAATGCCTTGTTATTTATCCCAAGCCAGAATGGGATAGAGTGAATGAGGAAATGAGTCGCTTGAGCCGTTACAATCAAAAGCATCAGCTCTTCCAAAGAAAATTTATGAAAGGCGCCACTCTTATCGAGTTGGATAGCAATGGAAGGATATTAATCCCAAGTGCATTATTGGATTATGCACAAATTGATATAGACGAAAACAACGAATGTGTGATCACCGGATTGGGTGAGAAGATGGAGTTGTGGAGTGCTAAAAATCACGAGAATGTGATTTTGGATGATGATTTTGATTTTGGTTCACTTGCAGAAGATGTTCGTCAGGATATCGAGCGCAACAATAACGTGGGGTAAAAATGGAATCAGGTATTGTCCACGAGAATTATCATCGCGCGGTTTTATTAAAGGAAAGTGTGGATGCTTTGAACATCCAGCCAGATGGTATTTATGTGGATGTTACAATGGGTGCCGCTGGGCATACCAATGAGATTTTATCTCGATTGACTACAGGCAAACTTTATTCTTTTGATCAAGATCGCGATGCGTGGAAGAATGCGCCGGTTGATCCAAAATTTACTTTAATCAAAGAAAATTTTGGCGATGCCAAAAATTGGTTGCGTTTTCATGGTGTCAAAAAGATCAATGGTCTATTGGCTGATTTGGGTGTGAGCTCTCATCAATTTGATACAGCGGACCGTGGCTTTTCTTTTCGTTTTGATGGTCCATTGGATATGCGCATGAATCATCAGTCTTCATTAACTGCGGCTAAAGTGGTGAATGAATATGATGTAGATGCATTGATTAAAATATTTCGTGTTTATGGTGAGGTTGAGAAACCTCACGTGGCTGCGCACAAATTGGTTGCTGCTCGTCCCATTCGAACAACGCATCAATTGATTTGTGCTTTGGTTGGAAATGATGATTGGAAAGAACATCATCAATTCTTGGCCAAGGTTTTTCAATCCTTGAGAATCGAGGTCAATCAAGAGATGCAAGTGTTGGAGAATCTTTTGAAGCAATTGCCAGACTTGTTAGCAGAAAATGGAAGAGCTGTTTTCATTTCATACCACAGTCTAGAAGATAGAATGGTAAAATCATTCTTTAGAAGCGGAAACATAGAAGATCAACAAGAGAAAGATTTTTTCGGAAATCTTATTCGTCCATTAAAGCCTTTGAATGCCAAGCCGGTGCTTCCAACTTCTGAGGAAATTGAAATCAATTCACGTGCACGTAGTGCAAAAATGCGTATTGCCGAGAAAATCTAATGTCAACAGAGAATCCAAATATCCAAAGCAATACGGCAGGCACTTCTAAACAAAAGAAGGGTTTTGTGGCTACAGTATTTGGCGGTGATTTCTTGATGGGAGAGTTTGTTCAGAAGCACTTGATGTTGATTGGTTTTGTCGCGCTTTTGTTGGTTTTTGATATTGCATTACAGTACAAGTTTGAAGATTATCACAAGTTGATTATCAAACGTGAAAAGGAATTGAACGAGCAACGCACCATTTACAATGAGCAAATGAGTGCATTGGAAACAAAGAAGAGACAGAGTGAGGTAGCGAAAGATATCGCTAAAATGGGATTGAAGGAATTGTCCAAACCACCGGTGGTCTTGGAACACAACGATAGTTTGCAACAGCCATGAATAGCGTAAAAGTTAACTCTACTTGGATCTACGTAATCTTCGTTGCGCTCGTTATTGTCGGGGTGTCCGTGATTTCAAAGGCGGCGATGTTGCAATTGAATCCTGACAAGAACGCTACCGAATTGGCCATGTCTTTTACGAGTAAGATTCGTGAGATTGCACCGACAAGAGGTCAGATTTGGTCGTCAGATGGAAGTTTATTGGCAACTACTGTTTCTGAGTATGAATTGCGTTGGGATTCCAAAGCGATTCAAGATGATGAGGAGTGGGCGAAGGCGGTAGATTCTATTGCCATTGTCTTGGCCACTTTTGACCAAGGTAAGTCAGCTGGTGATTACAAGCGTTTGTTTAAAAGTGCAGACAAGAAGGGGGCGCGATACGAGTTGTTGGGAAGACATCTCACCTTTGAAGAGGTAAAGCGTTTCAAACAATTGAGCTTTGTTCGCAAGGGTCAGAATAAAACAGGATTCTTGTTCAAGGAAACCAAGAAGCGAGTTAAGCCTTATGGAAGCCTTGCAGCGCGTACAATAGGGATTTTCAGAGATCAGAATAATGTAGGATTGGAGTTGACTTATGATTCCATTTTAGCAGGGCGTCCAGGTAAGCAATTGCAGGAATTGATTCCTGGTAATGTTTGGAAGCCAATGACCGATGAGTTTATCCAAGAGCCAGTTCCAGGGATGGATATCATTGCCACAATTGATGTGCATTTGCAAGATGTGGCCGAGCATGCGCTTCGCAAGCAATTGGATTCTTTGAATGGAGAATGGGGATGTGCTATTTTGATGGAAGTTGAAACGGGTTTCGTTCGTGCTATTGCCAATTTGGGAAGAACCAAGGATAGTACGTATTCAGAATTGATCAATTATGCCATAAGTCAATCGGTTGAGCCTGGTTCTACGATGAAATTGATGAGTCTGATGGCTGCCATGGAAAGTGGAAAGATTGAGGTGATGGACACGGTGAATACTGGGAATGGTCAAAGGAATTTTAATGGTGTAACCTTACACGATAGTCACAAGGGTGGTTATGGAAGTATTTCTGTAGAGCAAGTATTTGCCAAGTCATCCAACGTAGGTACGGCCTTGGCCGTGCGCAAAGCATTTGCGAGTGAACCACAAAAGTTTTTGGATTATTTGAACGGTTTTGGTTTGGGAACGCCTCTAGGTATCGACTTGGAAGGTGAAGGCAGACCAAGTGTTTATGCTTCGGTAAAGGATTCGAAATGGAGTGCGAATAGTTTGACTCAAATGTCCATTGGATATGAAGTAGCCTTTACACCGATACAGATTTTATCTTTTTACAACGCTGTTGCCAATAATGGCAACTTGGTTCGCCCAAGTTTTGTCCAAGCCATTCGTTCCAAAGGCGGTCAAGTGCAAAATGTTGAGCCGGTGGTTTTGCGAAAAGAGATTTGCAATGAGAAGACTTTGCAGCAGTGTCGTCAGATGATGGAGGCTGTGGGCAAGCCAGGTGGTACAGCATACGAAGCATTTAAAAACTCTCCTTATCATGTAGCTGGAAAGACTGGTACATGTTGGTTGTGGAAGAATGGTTCTTATCAAGACAATCGTTATCGCGCTTCTTTTGTTGGCTATTTCCCAGCGGATAAACCCAAGTACTCTTGTATAGTAGTAGTCGAAGACCCAAGAGGTTTGTATTATGCTTCTCAAGTTGCGGCGCCCGTATTCAGAGAACTGGCTGATAAAATTTATTCCACCTCTTTAGATATCCACGGAAATAATCTGGTAAAGGGTGAGCAACGATTTGCACCTCATGTAAAATCTGGCCGAAGCAAAAACTTGCACTTATTGAGTGACGCGTTTCATCTTCCAATTGTCAAGAAAGACAACGGTACAGATTGGGCTTATCCCATTTTAGAGGGTAATCAAACGGTATTGGCGGGCATGCAAGTACGTGAGGGAATCGTCCCCAACTGCATGGGAATGGGCATGCGCGATGCTATTCAAGCCTTGCAGGACGCGGGTTACAAGTACAGAGTGAATGGTAAGGGGAAGGTAGTGGCTCAAAGTGTTGTTGCAGGAACTGCTTTAAAAAGGGGAAATGTAATCTTGATTCGTTTGCAATGAAATTACTGAAGGACATATTGTACAAAGTGCGTATCGAGGAAGTTGTAGGCAATACGCATATCGCTACGGAAGGCATGACGATGGATAGTCGTGCGGTTCGTCCATTTCACTTGTTTGCTGCAATTCGAGGGTTTAACCAAGATGGTCACTTGTTTATCGAAAAGGCGATTGCCAGTGGAGCCAATTGTATCGTATGTGAGCATTTGCCAGAGACATTGTCTGGCGATGTTACTTATGTCAGGGTGCAGGATAGTGGTGAAGCACTGGGAATCATTGCTGCCAATTATTTTGATAATCCTTCTGAGAAGATCAAAGTAGTTGGTGTTACAGGTACAAATGGAAAAACTACAGTGGCCACCCTGATGTATGAATTGAGTGAGGCATTGGGAAAGAAGGCGGGGTTGTTGTCTACTGTAGTGAATAAAATTCATCATCAATCTATACCCTCTACACATACAACACCGAACGCTATTGAATTGCAGAAATTGTTGTCGCAGATGGTTGAGGCTGGATGTGAGTATGCATTCATGGAAGTTTCATCACATGCCTTGGATCAAAAGCGAACTGCTGGTTTGAAATTTACCGGTGCCGCTTTTACCAATATCACACACGATCATTTGGATTATCATGGTTCTTTCAACGCTTATATCAAAGCAAAGAAATTGTTGTTTGACGGATTGAGCAATGAAGCTTTTGCGTTGATCAATAACGATGATCGTCACGCTGATGTGATGTCTCAAAATTGCAAGGGAAAGGTTTACACTTTCGCTTTGCATTCTATGGCGAATTACCGTGCGCGAATCATGGAAAATTCGTTGGCTGGTTTGAACTTGACCATTCAACAACATGAATTGTATACCCAGTTGATTGGTGAGTTTAATGCTTACAATTTATTGGCTGTATTTGGTATTTCAGTACAACTTGGTTGGGATGAGATTTCTATTCTAACCGCCTTGAGTACACTCAAAGCACCGGAGGGAAGATTTCAATATTTGCGATCAGATGCAGGAGTTGTTGCCATTGTCGATTATGCACATACACCCGATGCATTGTCCAATGTTTTGGATACCATAGGCGCTATAAGAACAGGCAATGAGAAGTTGATTTGTGTAATGGGTTGTGGTGGGGATCGTGACAAAGCCAAGCGACCTGTAATGGGACACATCGCATGTGCCAAGTCAACCCATGTTATTGTTACCAGTGACAACCCGAGATCAGAGGATCCCAAGCAGATCATTCAAGATATCGTTCAGGAAATGGATCCGATTGAACGCAAGAAGGTTTTAACGATGGTTGACAGAGAAGAGGCGATTGCCGCTGCATGTGCATTGGCTGCTCCTGGCGACATCATTTTGATTGCAGGTAAGGGGCATGAGAAGTACCAGGAAATTCAAGGGGTAAAGCACCCATTTGATGATTATCAAAAAGTAAAAGAAAACATTGGAAGATAAATTATGCTCTATCATTTGATAAAATATCTGGACGTTCATTTCGACTTTGTTGGCGCTCGTCTTTTTCAATATTTGAGTTTCCGCGCTGCTGCAGCCGTGTTGTTGTCTTTAACCATTTCTATGGTTTTTGGAAAGCGACTAATCAATTGGTTGCGATATAAGCAAGTAGGAGAGACGATTCGTGATTTGGGTTTGGATGGACAAATGCAAAAGTCAGGAACACCTACAATGGGAGGGATAATCATCTTGATGTCCATCCTCATTCCGACTTTGTTGTTTGCTGATTTAACCAACGTATACATCCAAACTTTGTTGATCGCAACAGTATGGTTGGGCATGATTGGATTCTTGGATGATTATATCAAGGTTTTCAAGAAGGACAAAGAAGGTTTGGCCGGGAAGTTCAAAATCATTGGTCAAATAGGTGCTGGCGTAATTGTCGCTTCCATGTTGTATTGGAATCCAACAGTTACAATCAAGGAGAGAACAGGGCATGAGGCTACTACTTCTGATATGGTAGAGCAAACAGGTCAATCCAGCACGATGGCCAATTGGGAGGAGACGAAAAATATTAAAACGACCATTCCCTTTATCAAAGACAATGAGTTTGATTACAGTTGGTTGTTGCCTCAGTCTATGCGCACGCCTATTGCCATGTGGATTGTTTTTACATTGGTAGTGATCATCATTGTTACCGCTGTTTCTAATGGTGCCAATATCACAGATGGCATAGACGGATTGGCTGCGGGATCGAGCGCTATAATTGGGGTAACCTTGGCGATATTGGCTTATGTATCGGGTAATTACATTTTTGCGGATTACCTGAATATCATGTATATCCCTCGCAGTGGAGAGTTGACCATTTTCATTGCTGCTTTTGTGGGTTCATGTATTGGTTTCTTGTGGTACAATTCATATCCAGCACAGGTTTTCATGGGCGATACAGGAAGCCTTGCACTTGGAGGAATTATCGCCGTATTCTCAATCGCTATTCGTAAGGAGTTATTGATTCCTGTATTGTGCGGTATTTTCTTGATTGAGAATTTGTCTGTGATTATTCAGGTGTCTTATTTCAAGTACACCAAGAAAAAATATGGTGAGGGACGACGTGTGTTTTTGATGTCACCCTTGCATCATCATTTCCAGAAGAAAGGCATGCACGAGGCTAAGATTGTATCTCGCTTCTGGATCATTGGAATTCTTTTGGCTGTCGTAACCATCATCACTTTAAAAACCAGATAATGAGTAAGCGTTTGGTCATACTCGGTGGTGGAGAGAGCGGTACAGGCACTGCTCTTCTTGGCAAGGCCAAGGGCTTTGATGTATTCCTTTCAGACAAAGGAATGATCAAAGAAAATTATATCCAAGAGTTGGAGCAAGAGGGTATTGCATTTGAACAAGGCGGCCATACCGATTCATTGATCTTAAATGCTGACGTGGTGGTGAAAAGTCCGGGTATTCCTGATTCAGCACCTCTGATTGTGGCTTTGAGAGAGAAAGGTATTCCAGTAGTGGCGGAAATGGAGTTTGCATTTCCATACAACACAGCAAAGACCATTTGTATAACTGGTTCGAACGGAAAAACAACTACCACATTATTGACCTATCACTTGTTGGAAAAGGCAGGAGTTAAAGTAGGTCTAGGAGGCAACGTAGGAAAGAGTTTTGCTCGTCAGTTGATAGGCGAACAACCCGATTGGTTTGTATTGGAGCTCAGTAGTTTCCAATTGGATGGTATGACCAATTTCCGAGCGGATATTGCCATATTGACCAACATCACACCGGATCATTTGGATAGGTACAACTACCAAATGGAAAATTACGTAGCGTCTAAGTTTCGTATCGCGCAGAATCAAAGTGCGGAGCAGTTTTTTATCTACAATCAGGACGATCCTGAGACACAGAAGTATATGTCCCAAAACAGTTTGGGAGGCACATTAATTCCATTTACTCTTCGTGATATCCCAGAGGGAGAAGAGTTTGAGGGAGCATTTATTCAATCAGAAAACATCAACATCAACATCCATAAAAATCCAGTAATTATGAAAATGACATCATTAGCTTTGAAAGGAAAGCACAATGTGAACAACAGCATGGCAGCAGGCGTAGCTGCAAGAATTCTAGATCTTCGCAAAGAGATTGTACGCGAGAGTCTTGAGAATTTTGAAAATGTAGAACATCGTTTGGAGTTTGTATCCAAGGTACACGGTATCTCGTTTATCAACGACAGTAAGGCAACCAATGTGAATTCAGCTTGGTATGCATTGGAGAGCATCAACACCCCTATTATTTGGGTAGCAGGTGGTCAGGACAAGGGCAATGATTACAGTGAATTGATGGCTTTGGTTTCCAAGCGAGTAAAAGCGATTATTTGTTTGACCAAGGATAGTAGTAAAATCCGCAAAGCATTTGAAGGTGTAGTGGATACTATCATCGATTCTAATTCTGCTGAGCATACAGTACGTGTGGCTTATGAATTGGCCAAAGAAGGAGATACAGTTTTGTTGTCACCAGCATGTGCAAGTTTTGATTTGTTCGAAAACTACGAGGATCGTGGTCGTCAATTTAAGAAGGCTGTAAAAGGTTTATAATACAATATGTTCAAATATCTCAAAGGGGACAAGGCCATTTGGATGGTCACTTTGGTGCTTAGCGGCATCTCAATACTTGCTGTGTACAGCGGGGTGTCCACTTTGGGTAAAGATTCAGAAGGAACATTAGGCGTTCTTACACGTCATGTAGGAATGATTGTAGCGGGATGGGCTATCATGCTGGTGGTACATCGTTTGGATTACAGATACTTTTCCAAGTTCTCTCAACTTCTCATTTATGTCAGTATCATATTGTTGGCTTTTACATTGCTATACGGAGCCAACATCAACAACGCAGATCGCTGGTTAAAAATTCCTGGTTTGGGAATATCCTTTCAAACCAGTGATTTGTCCAAGGTAGTATTACTGGTCTACTTGGCGCGGATGCTGACAGTGAGGAAGGATGAATTGCAAAATTGGAAGCGAGGTTTTTGGCCCATTGTTTTGCCCATCGCTATTACCTGCGCGCTTATTTTTCCTGCTAACTTTTCTACCAGTGCCATGTTGGGACTGGTTTCTTTTTTGGTCTTGTTGGTAGGTGGTTTTCCTTGGAAATATTTGCTGACCATCATCGGAGCGGTGTTGGTTTTGTTGGCCGGTGTTGTTGCTGTCGGCGAGTATGGTCCAGAGAAAGTTCTGCCTCGATACAAAACTTGGAAGAACCGTATATTCAATAAAATGGAAGCTGATGCCGAGGGCAATTACCAATCGGACTTGGCCAAGTATGCCATTTATTCAGGAGGGTTGATACCCAAGGGTCCGGGGACGGGCTCTTCAAGAAACTTTATGCCACACCCATATTCAGACATGATATTTGCTTTTATCATTGAAGAGTGGGGATTATTGGTTGGAGGCGGTTTATTGATCCTGCTTTATTTCACTTTTTATTTCAGATCGATTCGTACCTCATTGAATTGCCCATCACGATTTGGGCAGCTCATGGTTTTTGGTTTGTCTACGCTGATTATTTTACAAGCATTAATCAATATGTCAGTATCGGTGAGTTTGATGCCTACAACAGGACAGCCATTGCCGCTGATTAGTTTGGGAGGAACCTCCACATTGTTTACTTGCTTATCCATTGGAATGATTATCAGTGTGAGCCGAGGAAAAGGGGATGTCGATGAAGATCAATTTGTCGAAGAAAACAACCCTGAAGTTCATGCTCAATAGAGTTATAATATCTGGTGGAGGAACAGGTGGACACATCTTTCCCGCCATCGCCATTGCTCAAGAAATTCATCGTCAATTCCCCAATGCTCAGATTCATTTTATTGGGGCCAAGGGTCGCATGGAAATGGAAAAAGTTCCTGCTTTTGGTTATTCGATAGTGGGTCTTCCCATTGCAGGTATACAGCGCAAATTGGATTGGAAGAATTTTCTATTGCCATTTAAAATTATAAAAAGTTTGTGGTTGGCTCGCCAAGAGATGAGGCGATTTAAACCAGATGCCGTTATTGGTGTTGGTGGTTATGCCAGCGGACCAACGCTGCGGATGGCCCAATGGATGGGTATCCCTACTTTTATTCAAGAGCAAAATTCATTTGCAGGTGTAACCAATAAGTTGTTGTCAAAAAAGGCAAAGCAGATTTTTGTTGCATATCCCCATATGGAGAGATTTTTTGGTCACGATAAAATTGTGATAACAGGAAATCCTATTCGATTTCAATGGGACCCGCTGCGATATCCATCTGGAGTGGCACGAGATCATTTTCAATTGGATCCCAATAAGAAAACCTTGTTGATGATAGGGGGTAGTTTGGGTGCACGCGCGATGAATCAAGCCATGGATCAGTTTCTGGAAGAGATGTTGAGTTGGGATATTCAGGTGATTTGGCAAACTGGAAAAAATTATCTTCCACAAGAGAAATGGAAAAATCACCCAAGTGTTTGGGTTGGACCTTTTATCACCGACATGCATCAGGCGTATGCCGCAGCAGATTGGATTGTTTCTAGGGCGGGGGCTATGTCTATTTCTGAATTGAGCTGGGTGGCTAAGCCTACTGTGTTTGTTCCTTCCCCTTACGTAGCAGAAGATCATCAAACCCACAATGCCATGGCATTGGTGGAAGATGGAGCCGCTATGTTGATCAAAGAAAAGGATATCAAAGATAGTTGGTTGCCAACGCTTCAAAAGTTGGTACATGGTGATGCGACCACCTCAGAGATGTCGTCGCGAATATTGCAGTGGGCCAAGCCCGACGCTGCGCGCGATATCGTAAAAAAAATTGCACAAAACATTCAATCATGATCAACGTGAATCTTCAGAAGGATACGGTATTTTATTTTTTGGGAATAGGTGGAATCGGCATGTCTGCGTTGGCTCGTTTTTTCCATCAAAAGGGTCACATTGTTTTGGGATATGACAAAACTTCAACTCCGTTGACCCAACAATTGGAGATGGAAGGAATGGATATTACGTATGAAGATGATCTACTCAACTTGCCTTCTTTGCTACGTAACACTCCAACAGAAAAGGTTTGGGTTTGTTACACGCCTGCTATACCGCAGGATAGCATTTTGAGAAATTGGTTTCAAGACAATCAATTTCCCATGATGAAGCGAAGCGAGTTGTTGGGTAAGATAACGGAACGTTACAAGACCATAGCAGTTGCAGGAACACACGGAAAGACAACTACTTCATCATTGATTACTTATGTGTTGACTCAATGTGGTTTTCCTGTTAATGCATTTTTGGGGGGAATATCAGCCAATTTCAAATCAAATTTGGTAACGGCGGATAGCCATTGGGTGGTGGTAGAGGCGGATGAATTTGATCGAAGTTTTTTGACTTTGAAACCAGAAATGGCGGTAATTACTGCTGTAGATCCGGATCACTTGGACATATATGGTGATGCGAAAACATTTGAAAAGGGTTTTCAAGATTTTGCCAAGAAGGTTGTTCCGCATGGAAAGATTTGGGCTCAGGCTGGGATCACTACGGAATGGAGTGGATTGGCAGAGGGAGTTTCAATTCAAACGTATTCCAATGGAGAAGCTGGCGCAGCGCATGCCAAGGATATCAGAATTGAAAATGGCAAATTTGTTTTTGATTACGTTGGAGAAACCAACATCAGCAATATCGCGTGTGGCCTAGGTGGAATTCACAATATTGAAAATGCAGTTGCCGCTATTTCTGTGGCTTTGCAATTGGGCTGCAGTGCCGAGAGCATTCAAAGCGCAGTAGGCTCATTTAAGGGAGTGAGTAGAAGGTTTGAACGTGTATTGGAGACAGCGCAATGTATTGTGATAGATGACTATGCCCATCATCCAACGGAGATTCACGCGGCTGTGGCAAGCGCAAGATTGCTTTTTCCAGGCAAAAAGATGGGCGGTATTTTTCAGCCCCATTTGTACAGTCGTACCCGAGATTTCATGGAGGGATTTGCAAGTGAATTGAGCAAGTTGGATGCGGTGATTTTGCTTCCCATTTATCCCGCACGTGAATTACCAATTGCCGGTGTGGATTCACAATCGATACTTGATAAGATTTTAATATTAGACAAAAAGGTATTGGAAAAAAGTGAATTATTGGAGATTGGAATACCTGGTGATTGGGAGGTTGTTTTGTTCTTGGGAGCAGGCGACATCGATCAACTTGTAAGGCCCGTTTGCCAAAGCATACAGAAAGGATGAGTCAAAATAAATGGAGCAATATCTCTTGGCGTAAAGTCGGCATTGTGTCAGCTTATGTGGGGTTATTTGCCCTCTTGATTACCCTTACTGCATTCAGTACCCAACATCAAAATCGCTTGAAATGTTGGAATGTTGAGGTAGTGATCAAAGACAATGGAAGCGGTTTTCCCATGATGACTTCCGAAGAGATTTTGGCATTGTGCAATGAAGCCAATGCAGGTGTTGTGGGAAAATTGAGCAATGAAATTTCGGTTCCTGAAATACGTAGATATCTCATGATTCAGCCTTTTATCAGAAGGGCTTCTGTTTATCAAACATTGGATGGAAGGTGCCAAGTGACGGTTGAGTTGAAACGCCCTATTGCGCAGGTTATTGATTCCAGTGGGGTTATGATGTACATCGATGAAGATGGATGGACCCTTCCCATGAAAGAAGGATTTGCAGCGGATGTTCCTGTTTTTACTGGAAATTTTAGGACACCAATTTTAACTGAGCGTATATCCACAGATGAAAGAGCCAATGCTTTTCATCATGACATTTGGAGAATGGCAATGGATATTGCCCAAGAGCCATTGTGGGATGCACAGGTGGATCAGATGTATTGGGCCCCTCGCGTAGGTTGGGTGATGTATCCCCGAATGGGAGGTCAGGTAATCCGTTTTGGTGAAGCGCTCAATTTTGATAAGAAAATGAACAACTTGTTTGTGTTTTATAGCAATACACTTCCACATATCGATCTCGAGCAGTACGATACTTTGGATGCACGTTTTGTAAATCAAATTATTGGAGTAAAAAGAAATTATACAGCCCTATGAAAAACGAAATCATTGTTGGATTGGACATTGGTACCACAAAAATTGCCTGCATCGTTGGTAGATACGACGAACACGGTAAAGTGGAAATTTTGGGAATTGGAAAATCTGAAAGTGTAGGTGTTCAACGCGGTGTCGTAGTGAACATCAATCATACTGTGGAATCAATCAAGAAGGCCGTAGCCATGGCCTCTGAGAAATCCAATGTAGATATCAAGATTGTCAATGTCGGTATAGCGGGACAGCATATTCGCAGCACGCAACATCAAGCTACACGCACGCGATCAAATTCAGAAGATGAGATCAGTAGCTTGGATATCGAAATGATGACAGCGGACATTTGTCGAATTCCTGTTGCTCCTGGCGAAAACATTATTCATGCATTGCCTCAAGACTTTACGATTGATGCAGAATCTGGAATCAAAGATCCAGTGGGTATGGCAGGTATTAGAATGAAAGCCAACTACCATGTGATTACAGGTCAAATTTCTCAGATCAACAATATTTACCGTTGCGTGCGCAAAGCAGGATTGGAAGTGGCCAATTTGACTTTGGAGCCGTTGGCAAGTTCAGCTTCAGTTCTTACTGAAGAAGAAATGGAGGCAGGTGTAGCCTTGGTGGATATTGGTGGTGGAACAACGGATATTGCGATTTTCTATGATGGCATAATCCGTCATACAGCGGTTATTCCATTTGGTGGAAATATCATCACTGAAGATATTCGCAATGGATGTTACATTTTACCTCGATATGCTGAGGTATTGAAAGTGAATCATGGATATGCATTGGAAGAGGCAGTACAGCAAAATTCGGTGATTGCTATTCCAGGTTTGGCTGGACATCCAAGAAGAGAAATCTCCACTTTGCGCTTGACCCAAATCATCCAGGCTAGAATGGAGGAGATTTTGGATTATGTGCACAGTGAAATCGTTTCTTCCGGTTATTCCAAGCAGTTGATTGGGGGTATTGTAATGACAGGAGGTGGTGCGCAGTTGCGTCACATGAAGCAATTGGTGGAGTATCATACAGGGATGCATTGCAGAATAGGTTCTCCCAACTCGCATGTGTCCATTTCACATGATGATACAACCAAACTTACACCGATTTTGTCTACAGGTGTAGGTTTGTTGATGACATATGAGAACAAAGAGGTTCAGAAAAATATGTTCCAAGAAACCATTGCCGAGCAGCAGGAAGATGTATACGTTGACCCAGTTGTTGCGGAGGTTGAAGTTGAGACCGAGCCTGAAACAGAGAGCCAACAGCAGAATCACGAAGTTGTATCGAATCAGGAAGAGGAAAGTACAAAGAGAGGTTCCATTTTTGACTCGTTAAGTAAGCTGAAGAGAATGTTTGAGAATCAATTCAAAGACAATATTGAATAAGTTAGGTTAGGTTAATTAGTTAGGTTAGGTAAAGTGAACAAAGCCCCAGTGAATGCTGGGGCTTTTTCTATTATGGACTTTTTAAATGACAATGGTCAGTAAGTTAAATCCTTGAGGTGGTTTATTATAGGTACCTTTGCATTCAAATACACACTATACTTTATGAGTTACACAAAAAAATTAATGGCTGTGATGCTGTTGCTTACTGTTTTGGCGAGCAATATGTTTTCGCAGGTCCTCATTGGTCCCACACTTGAATTTACACATCCGGGCTATGTGGAATCAATAGGGATGAACCAGTTTCAAGGTTATGCCGATGAGGCATTTATATCCCCCGGCGATATCAATGGTGATGGTCTAATAGACTATGTCCGTGGAATGCGTAATATTTGGGGGACAAACGGAATTGGTTTTTGGATCAACAACGGAACGTCGCCAAATATTTCGTTTTCATATTCAGGAGACAATCCTTACGGAATAATTACAGCAGGCGCTGGATCGATGTTTCATACCGATTTATTGGATATGGATGGCGATGGAGACTTGGATATATTGGCTATCTCAGCTGATGTCGATGGATTGATGGTATGGGAGAACACAGGCTCAACTACCACTCCTGCATTTTCAAGTCATGCGGTCTTGTATTCTGACTTATTGGAGTCTGCAAGATCACTTACCGTAGCTGACTACAATGGAGATGGCTTAAAGGATTTGATCATCGGTCAATTTGATGCTGCTTCTGGATTTCATCAAGTGAATGTGATGATCAATACAGGTACTTCAGGAACTCCTTTATTTGAAAGTGTTTTGGTTAATCCCAATTCATTGGATATTTCAGCGGTTACTTCGACTTCTTGGAATGTTCCCAACTTGACTTTTTATGATTGGGATCAAGATGGTGATTTGGATATTTTTGGTATGAGTGAAACCGATTGTCAGTTGTTCTACATTCAAAATTCAGGTTCTTCTACTTTTCCTCAGTATGGGGTGGCTGAATACCAATTTTCTATTCCTACTTGGTACAACAGTAATTTCGAATTCCTAGATATCAATAGCGATGGCGTCATTGAAATGTTGGATGGTGTTTCTATTGGAGCGGTACATACCATGTTTCAAGTTTTTGCAGGTTGTATGGATGGAGGAGCATGTAACTATGATCCCAATGCTCTTGAGCCTGACAACTCTTGTGTTTATCCAACAACATATTATTTAGATGGTGACAATGATGGTTTCGGTACTGCAGGAAACACCTACTACGGATGTTCTATGCCTGCGGGTTACGTAAGCAATACAGATGATTGCGATGACAACAATGCTGCTGTTTCAGGCCCTCCTGGTGATCCTAGTGTTTTTGGACAGGGTGTTTGGAATGCATATGTTTTTGATGGTGTTTATTTCAATACGTACAAAGGTTATTATGTAAGAGAAGGAAATGCATACAACACCATTTCTGATTTTGGTTGGGAAGGCAGTCCTTCTGAAGCAACTGGATATTTGGGTTGTTCTGTTCCTGTTGAATATCATTCGGTAAAATACAAGAGACAAGGTTTCCCTGCTTCTGATTTTCCATATGCGATTACTATTCCTTCATGGGATGATGATATCTATGTGTATGTTGATGGAAACTTGGTTTGGTCGACAAGTTGTTGCGCAAACAATTGGTTTGATAATGTAGTTTGGACAGGTGATTTAAATCCTACTTCTACAGTTGAAATTTCTTATGGTGAGTATGGCGGTGGTTCGTTTGTATCGTTTATCGTAGAACCCCAATATCCATTGAGTATTACCGGATCTTCTAACGTATACAACAACGCTTGTTACGATTTCACTTACTATACGCAGGTTAACCAGGACTTTGGAGTTGATCCAAGTTCAATGACTTATTCGGTAACCAGTGCAAATGGATTGGTGGATTTGAGTAATGTATACCCTCAGTTCAATGGTTCTGGGGTGTCGTTTACGATTAACCCAAATGATATCATTGGTGAGGATGTATTGACTTTCGTTGTTTCAGATAGCATGGGTTATTCTGATACTTTGTTGATGAATCTTTATTTGCAGGAGTGTCCTCCAGCATTGGAGGTTTATGGATCAACTGAAGGATATCATGATGCATGTACTGATTTTGATATTTTCGTTGGATTCAACAGTGCCTTGGGATATACTTCAGATGAAATGACTTTTGTTACAACATTTGAAGATCCATCTTATGTTCAATCATCTACACCAAGTTATTTTGATGGTTGGGACAATGGTGCTTATGTATATTTCAATGCCAATGCAGTTGTTGGAACAACTACAGCTACTACAGTTGTGACAGACCCATTGGGCAACTCTGATACTTTGGTAACACTTCTTACTTTTGGCAATTGCTATCCTGTATTGAACGTAGATTACAATTGGGAAATTACTTGCGGTGATTCAATCGGTCATTTTGATGTTACATATGCATTTGCAACTGAAGGCGTAAACCAGAGTATTGCGTCAACGGAGTCATACAATACCGGTGCTGTTCCAAATGAGAACATTGTTTTACTTTCCAGTACAGATACACTTTTGGTTCAGAACGGAATCAATTTCTATGGTACAACTTATAGTTTTCAAGTAGAATTTGAGAACTTGAATGATTGGGTAGAGATAGGTGGATATTTGAACGATGATTTGGGATACAATTACAATTTCGGTCTTTATATGGAGACTGTTTCAGATTATGATGCACCTTCTTTGTCATCAGATTTGACGGAAGTGAATATCACATTGCCTGCAGGTTCATGTGACACTAATTTGACTTGGGATGTTATCCTAAATCCTATCAATGCTTATGGCGCCGGATCTACTTATTTGACCAACCAACATGATGGAACATTCTATACCGCAATTAACGGTGGTAATGGGTTAACTTCAATTGGTGTAGACGGTAACTCAGGTGCGGATTGCAATGGAGAAATGATTCAAGGTAATTTCCCCGTAACAACAACTTCTGGTGATGAATTCCATGTTTACTACGGTCGTACTTATGATTACAATGAAAACGATCCTAAAATTTATCATTTGTGGTTTGTTCCCGCTTCTGAATCAGATGTGTTGACTTCTGTTGATGAAGAGTTGTGTGATAGCCGTTTTGTATTGGAGAATCTTTCAGGTACCGCTAATCCTTATTTCTATTATTTGTTTGCTTCTAACAATTCTGATCCTGCTTATGATGAGAATACAATTCAGTCAGTCGCACAGACAGTAGCGAATGGATTTGGAGCTTATTTGAGTAATGATCAATTTGACTTGAATGCATTGAGTGCAAATATGTCTGGAATTGTTTCAGAAGTCAATTCGACGATTTTAAATGATGGTAATTATTACGCCATTGAAATCAGCAATGATTTTGAGTACAACAATAATAATGCGCCTGTTGGTATCAATGATGGTGGTAATGATATTTACGATGGAGGTAATTTCCTTTTAACCAATTTCAATGATTACTATGGTAATGATGAGGAAAGTGATGGAATTCCATATACAAATGGAGCTGTATATGTTGGTGGTCCTTCGGAATCAAATGCAGCATTTACATTGTTTGTTCAAGAATCTTGTAATTACACTGTAACGTCTTCAATTGAGAATGGATCTACATTTTCTTTGGGTATGACGGTTGTTGATTTCACCGTAGTGGATGGTTCAGGAAATGAATCTTTCTATTCGGTTGCTGTTTCAGTTAATCCTTCTGATGCCTCAGATGTATGCGGGAATGACATTGATGATAACTGTGATGGTTTGATTGATGAGAACTGCGGACAAAACGGTTGTATGGATGTTTTGGCTTGTAACTACAATGCGGATGCAACAAGTGATGATGGTACTTGTACTTATCCAGTATCTGAATTTTTAAATTGTGATGGATTGTGTAACAACGATGCAGATGCAGATGGTGTATGTGATGAAAACGAAGTATTGGGATGTACGCATGCTGTTGCTTGTAATTATGACGAGACTGCTACAGAAGACGATGGTACATGTATCCAACCACAAGAAGAAATTTGCAATGAACAAGATGATGATTGTGATGGTGAAGTTGACGAATTTGTAGCAATCACTTATTATGCTGATGCAGACGGTGATGGTTTTGGAAGTACAGAGGATGTAACTTTTGCATGTACACTTCCTGCAGGTTATGTTTCAAATACTGACGATTGTGACGATTTGGTCTTGACATATTTGGACTCAGATGGTGACGGTTATGGATCAAATGAATTGGATGCTTGTGGAGTTTTCACCAGCAGTGATTGTAACGATTCAGAATTTGGTATCAATACAGGCGCCACTGAAATTTGTGGAAATGAAATCGATGAGGATTGTTCTGGAAGCGATGAAGTATGTGTAATCACAGGTTGTACGGATGTTACGGCTTGTAACTACAACGCAGAAGCTAATACCAATGACGGAAGTTGTACATATCCTGCAGCGTCTTATTTGACTTGCGCCGGAGCTTGTATCAACGATACAGATGCTGATGGTGTTTGTAATGAGTTGGAAGTAATCGGATGTATGGATGTTACTGCTTGTAACTACAATGCAGCGGCTACAGATAATGCAAATTGCACATATCCCACAGAGTCTTATTTGAATTGCGCAGGTGCATGTATTAACGATACAGATGCAGATGGTGTTTGTAATGAGTTGGAAGTAATCGGATGTATGGATGTTACTGCTTGTAACTACAATGCATCGGCTACAGATAATGCCAATTGTACTTATCCTGCAGAGTCTTATTTGACTTGCGCTGGAGCTTGTATCAACGATACAGATGCTGATGGAGTTTGTAATGAGTTGGAAGTAATCGGTTGTACTGATGTTAATGCTTGTAACTATGATGCGGCAGCTACAGATAATGCCAATTGTACTTATCCTGCAGAATCTTATTTGACATGCGCTGGAGCTTGTATCAACGATACAGATGCTGACGGAGTTTGTGATGAGATTGAAGTAATGGGATGTACGGTTGTTGCTGCATGTAACTACGATGCATTGGCAACAGAGGATGATGGATCTTGTATCCTTCCTATGGCTGAGGTATGTAATGAAGTAGATGACAACTGTAATGGTGAAGTGGATGAATTTGTTACAACTGAATTCTATTTGGATGGAGACAATGATGGATATGGAACTGTTTCAGAAGTTGTATTTGCTTGTACTCTTCCAATTGGTTATGTAACCAATGCTGATGATTGCGATGATTCAATGATTACTTACGAAGATTTGGATGCTGATGGATTTGGATCAACAACAATCGCTGCATGTGGTGCAATGAACAATACGGATTGTAATGATACAGACGCTTCCATCAACGCTGGTGCGATTGAGTCTTGTAACAACATCGATGATGATTGTAACGGAGTTGTAGATAACGATGTATTGTTCACATCATACTATATAGATGCAGATACAGATGGATATGGTACAGGAAATGAAGTAATTTTTTGTGCGGATCCGGGTGCTGGTTATGCTTTAACCAATGATGATTGTGATGATACCAACGCTGCAGTTAATCCACAAGCTGTTGAAGTTGCAGACAACGGTATTGATGACAACTGTGATGGAGTTGAATTGGGTATGAACGAGCAATTGGCTATGTCATTCTCAGCCTATCCCAATCCTACAGCTGATGTATTGGTTGTTAAAATGGCGAACGCAACAACAGGAATGTTGATGGTATTCAACGCACAAGGTGCATTGGTGATGAAGGTGCAAGTTGCACAACAGTCTCAAGTTACTTTGGATTTGAGCGAAATGGCTACTGGTGTTTATACTTTGATGGTTCAAGACCAACAGGGTGTTAAAAGCATGCCTATCGTGAAATTGTAATCGATTTAAATCAAATAAAAACCCCAGCAATTGCTGGGGTTTTTTGTTTTATGTGACTAGATAAAGTCTTGTCAAAGCGTTGTCTTGAATTTTAATCCAGAATTTGAAAGGGCATTTTTTAATTTCGGAATGGAAGATTTTCCCATCCCGTGAAATTGGAGAATTTCATCTTCTGAATATATGGACAATTGCTCTAATGTTTCAATACCGGCGTTCCTCAATGCGCGTTGGGCAGGGGCTGGGATGATGGATTGAAAAGGATTGGGAAGTATGGGGATCAGTTTTCCTTTTCGCTTAACGATGTTTTTATAATCCCACTGTATCTCTTTGGATTTGATTAGCCAGCGCTTCAGGTCCTTTGTGTTTACATCAGAGATTTCTTGATAAAGAATGGAGGCGTCTTTGAATTTTCCGCTTCCTGGAAGGAGAAGAGCTTCATTAAAATCAGCACCACTCCAGAATAAAAGACGTATGCCTTTTTTTTGTTTGCTGTAACCTACAACCGGATTTCCCTCTAGAAACCAAACGGGATGACCATGCCAAATTTTGCTTTCGGCTTCTTTCAAATTTAGATCAATGGTCTTGGCCAGTAGGTCGCAAACCAACTTGTCCGCTGATTGAAGTGATTCATTGTATTGTTGAATTGTTGGATTCATTAAAATTGAATGCTTACGTTTATTGGGGAAATTTGCTCATGTCCATGAAGAACAATTCCCAAGTGTGTCCGTCAAAGTCTTCAATGCTGCGCTGCACCATGAATCCGTAGTCTTTCATTTCTGATGGCTCGATGCCTCCAGTTTGCAGACCAGCGGTCATTTTTTCGTTGATCTCTTCAACACTGTCCAAAGACAAAGAAAGCAGCGCTGCAATGTTGTTCTTGGTATCGGCAATTGGCTTTTTTGTGAAGCTGCTAAATTTCTCTGCATTCATGATCATCAAAAAGATATTGTCACTCCATACCATGCATTTCGCAGTGTCATCAGAAAATTGTGGGTTGTTGACGAATCCTAGCGCTGTATAAAAATCCATGGATTTTTGCAAGTCTGAAACGACAAGATTGATAAATACTTGTTTCATTGAGATTGATTTAATTATTCAAAATTCGGAATTAATTGTTTGGGTTACTACTTTTTTCTGTTAGCTATTCATAATTGTGAAATAACGAACGATTCAAATTTTTGGAAATAATTTTTTTATTATTGTCATTTATAACTACAACAAGATGTCGAACAATGGTGCATCCATTGGTGTATTTGCATTGACCTCTGTTGCTGTGCTTGTATTGATAAATGGAAATAGTCCAGTTTTTTTCTGCAGCATTCCAAGCTGGTAGAGAATCAAAATTCCAAGTTCTAGTTCTAATTGGGAAACGTCGTTGCACTACACGAACGACATCTTCTGCTTTCATCTTTGATTCTGTAACTTCACTTTGAGCAAAGCTTCCAAGATGAAAAGAAAATAAAAAAATGAAAAATGACAGCAGCCTCATCACATTTATACTTGATGCAAATAGGCGCGATACATTTTTCTATTCCAATTGTATGCGATGATCAAACATCCGATTATTAAAACGGCATAAACAATCTTGGCATTGTGCATGGATCGATACCATTCTGAATGATGAATCAATTGCCACATGATTGTAGAAATAATTCCGGCATAAGCAATGGAGGGCGTTAAGGTGTGACCCATGTACTGATTGAATCGCTTGATTTCTTTTGGAAATTTGAATAGAAATGCAGACCAGTGGTCTTTGCGACCCAGATACATGTAGGTTGCAAATTCGCTGAAACGAAAACCTTTTTCTTGCGGAGCCAAATCCATCGGACGATAGGTAGACTGAAAATAGGCGAACATAGCGTACAGTGTCAAAAGTGAGATAATAGCCAATAGAGGAGTCCAAGTCGAAATTCCTACCACAGTTACCAAAGGATTAGCTTCTTTGCTTAAATCGGGTGTTAGTTGTGCTGTGCAATGTGCGTCGTAAGCGCGAGAGAAAATGATCCAAGCGGTGGTCAGCGAATATTTGAGCGTTTTGTTCATGTGAATGCAATCAAAGTACATTTAGATAATTCTGCTCTAAAAATAGGCAATGGTGCAATTGATGTCCCACAATCATAAAGCCGATTGTTCTTGCGCTATTGAAAGTTCCATCAACGCTTCCTCTGAAATCGAGCATTGGGTCGTTCATGGATTTATAAAGAGAAATCGTGGATCGTCTTACATTGATGAACTCTTCAATAAGTGAATCAAGATTCTCATTTTGATGTAATGGTGGTAACATGTATTTATTTTCGTCGAAACTAGCGAGTTCGGTGTCGTCAAATCGAGCAAAGCGAAGTGCTCTATAACCAAATATTCGCTCGCAGTCTATGATGTGCCTGATGACTTGCTTGGTTGTCCATTTATTTTCTTGATAAGAAGAATTCTCATTCTCCCTGTTTATTTTTTGAAATAAGTCTAGCATGTATTGATGACTTTTTTCAAGCTCGTTGATGAGATTATCACTTTCTACCAAATCGAAGTAGTAGTGATAGTACTGAGGAGCTTCAGAATAAATCGATTTATTTTCCATGTGCTTGAGCTGATTTGTATCGAATAATGAATGGTTAAATTTATATCAAATTGGGCTATACCTGTTTATTGATGAAGAAAGAATGAAGTTCTTACCGTTACTAAATCACCTGCTTTGATTCGGGTTCTTTTTCTGATATCGGTTTTAACGGGTAGTAAGTACATATTGTCTTTGGAGCTAAACCAAATGGAAGTCTCCCAGGAAACTTCATGAATTGTAGCGGTCGTTTTTAGCCGCCCCCAACCTTCTTCTTGGGTTTTGAAAATGGATCTTATTTCCAAGGAAATATTAGCGGGGATACTCAAAAAGTACCATCCGCCTTTGCCAGTGTATTGCCATAATTTGGCTTCAAATTCAAATGGAATCATTGAACGTTTTAATGGAGAGAATCACTTTTTCTTTTTCTTGCTTGATTTCGCTTTGTTATTAAAATCAAGAGCGAGCTGAATCCAAAAACCGAAATCTTTTTCTGAAGTCATTCCGCTGAAATCCACCATGATGTAACCCCGCATTGGACGCTTGGTAAAGTCCATCGTTCGACATCCCGTTTTTTCGATCATTTCATTGTGTAATGTTGGATCTATGCGGCACATCATTTCATCCTTGATGATGCCAATACACATTTTTTCGTTGTACATAAATACCAATCCGCCCATCATTTCTTTTTCATAAACATTGGACAGATTTGCCAATTTTTCTCGAATGCGATCAGCAAGGGTTTCGTCGTAGGCCATTTTTCAAACGTTTTATTTGTGAAAGTAACTGTTGTATTTACCACTTCCACCTGCTGCAAAGATGAACACATTGGCCGTCCGTGCCCATTTGTTGTGTATAACCAAATTGTCTTCCAAGTCTAAAACAAGTTGGAGACGTTTGATGTCAATCTGACTATAAAAGATTGGAAAAAGTGGAGGGATTTCAATCCGTTTGCGACGTAACCAAATTTGGTAGCTACCATTTTTCTTAAATCGTCCATTGAATGGAATGGTCGAAAAATCAATTCCATTGTGATAAGTGAGAAGTAAATTTTGACTGCTATCAAATTTTATTTGAACCGAACTGTCTGTAGCTTGAAATATTTCGAATTCATGAAGGACAGAAGTTTCTTCAGTGTATGGATTTCTTCCTTGGATTTGATAAGAATGATTTTCAAATTCCCCTGAGAACGCAAGAGTAAGTGGATGGGTATGCTTTTTTCGTAAAGGGTAATTATATCCACATGAATGGAGAGTAAAAGCAATTGCCAAAAATGAATAGACCAGTACGGAACTAATTTTCATGAATTTTTCTTCCACCGATCCAGACGACTCATCCCTCTTGTGAATAACCACGATATGAAACGTGAATGTCCACCGGCTATCATTTTTTGTTTGCAGAATTCTTGAAACTCTAATACGTTAGTTCCCTTGTAAATGAATTCACCTTTGTCATAGCAATAGGAGCAATAGAGTTGACTGATAGACCCATCAGCATTCGTTCCGCCGCCATTTTCATCGCGCTTCAGCGGCATGCCGCAGGATTGGCAAATTTTGTTTGTGCTGTTCATGCGTTGAAGATAAAGAAAAAGCTTATAATGATAGCTACGGATTAAGAAATGTAATTGTTTTTTAAAACAAAAATTATTTCTCGCAAATCTCTTTTAACTTTTGCAAGGCGATAGGGTAGGTCTCATTCATGAAATCAGAAAAATCTTCCGTCGTATCCAATTCTACAACCAAAGAGGTAATGCCATTACTATCTTGAAATAAATAATTTTCAAAGCCATTGGCCCATTTTTCAACGTCGGGACCTTCCATAATTTCTTGTCCATCTTTGAACAGACCACAGTGCTGAATGGATACATATTGGTTCAAAGTATATTCAGCAATTTTAGATACCATACCTCCTTTTTCTCCATTTTCATCAACCCCAACAAATAGTATTTTACGGCCTTTTTCCCAGGTGCCCTCATAGGTAGATGTTGGGTTAAACTCTGCAGTCCATTGCTCATAAGTTGATTTGTTGGTGAGCCCAAGCATAATATCAAATACGTGTTCAATACTGGCATGGATGGTGGAATGGAATTGCAATCTTTTCTTCATGGCTCTAAGTTAATATGAACTATACAAATTACGGTCGATGAGGCGAATAAGTGGGATGTGAATGATTGTAGATGAATAAAGTATTTTTTGAGAAAGAAGAGCATCACAACTTGTCTATTCGGATGAACGCACCACCCATGATTTTGTAACGTATTCCTTTAACAATAACTTCGTCTCCTTCACTCATAGATGCTATGCTTGTTATATCTTGTTCTATGGTATGCAAAGAGCCTTTTGTTTTCCATGCAATGAGTAAATAGTCTTCAGCAACGTAGTTGTCGTATCCGCAAAGGATGATGTGCACAGGACGGTTGAAGTTTTTTAATAGTGCGATGTCCTTCACTGGGGCCTGGTTATCAACGATCATCACCAACTCTTTGTATGGAGCTGCCATCTTATGGCCTTTGATCAGTGCCTCCATGTTGTTTTCAGGGCAATCGCCGCCACTTCCTGCACCCGCAACTTTGTTCATTAAGTTGGCTAGCTCATAGATTCCTTTCGAAGGTGAGTAATATATACCGCCGGTTTCTCCGATTTTTTTATCGCTATCCGCTTTTGCATCTCCGTCATTGAAGAACACAAATTGCAAGTTTTTTTCCTTTTTGTAATGGAGTTGATACCAGATTGACAATTGAGCTGCATAAGGACTCATGCTTCCGGTTAGATCGCAAACAATCAATTTTTCATCCCATTGGTTTCTGTCAAGTGCGCTCAAGATAACAGGGTCAGAGAATTGGTCCATCTCCGCTATGTATTTGGCTATTTCATGTTTTTTTCCATCTTCAAGAGATATGCCCCGTTTTTTGCAATCTTCAGCAAATTTTTTCTCTAGTGCTTTGAGTCTTTTTTCTTCAGCTAGGATGCGTTCTGCTTCCTGTTTTTTTCGCAGTTCTATTTCTTTGGTGCCGAGATAGGAAAAAGAGGAGGTGATATTGGATGAACCTTTGGTATATCCCGTTTCGATGGATGAATAGTTTAGGTTGTATTTGAAGTTGAGGGAATAGGTGTCGCCTTTGGGAAGCCATACTATGATGCGACCTTGGCTATCGGTTTTCCCTTTGAAACTTTTGCCTCGTTTGTTTCCCGTTAACCAAAGGCTTTCACCTACAAGGGGCTTTCCATCTAGGTTGGTTAATTTAATCGTGACACATGAAAATAAATCTTTCTTTCCACCAGCGGTCATGCTAGCACCCGATAAGAAAGTTGTATCCGGAAGCAAAGCGGCTTGTTGATCAATGATTTTCTTTTCGCTTTCTGTTAAATCAAATGCCTTTTGCTTTTCGATGATATTGGGATCGTAGGTGAGGGTGAGGGTGGATTGTGCGCCGTCATGTTGCGATGTGCGAAGCGGTTTTTTATTTGGATTGTTTGAGGTGGTGACCACATATTCATTGTTGCAGGGAAGTCTAAAAACAACCTCTCCGTTTTCATCACTTACCTGTTCTCCAATTTTTTCGCCTGATTTTTTTTCGAGAAAGACAGTTTGACCTTTATGCCGTCCACCGGTCTTGGTTGCCAATACGATGGTCACATGCGCTGCGCAACTTTGTGCGTAGGTATTTTGGATTCCTATAACAAATACCAGAAGAAGTAAAAGAAGTGAATTTTTCATGGCTTAGAAGTTTAAGGGTCTAATCATGAAACGATTACATTATTTGCTTATTGCTTTGGGCTTTTTACAGAAATCGGAATCCAAATTTCTTCTTCAGACGCAGGATCATTGTTCTTATATTTTTCTCCAAGAATTTCAAAGTGTGGTCTTTGATCCAATTCAAAATCAGATTGGGGAAGCCAAGTTTGAAAGATGAATTGGAACACGGAGGAATCTGTATGTAATCCGCGGTAAAAGAATACGGCGTAGAGCCCTTCTGGAATAATGGTTTTGTCTAATCCTTCAGGTACGCTTTCAAATGTATTTACTTCAAGTCCAGCCCATTTTTCAAACATGTTATTTACATCAAAGTTAACGAAGTACTTGGTGGGGTAGTTGGCCATTGATATCAAATCGGTATTGACTGCATTTGAAATTTCATTTCTGCGCGGCATAAAAGTTTTCCATAATTCAGGAACCTTATTATCGCTCAGACTCATATGGCTACTAAGACCAATGATTTTTCTCTCATGATAAGTGATTATTTGGGGTGCTTCAAATTTCATGAAGAAAATAATTTCAATCTGTATAGTAATTTGAGTTGGTGCGCGATTATTCGTCTGAATTTATGGATAATGCACTTATTTAATGATTCTCAGTAATTTCCTTTTTTTCTGAAAACAAAGGCTTCCCTTTGAGCGCTTGGAACAATACTGAAAAAGCCAAAACGCTATACAGCAAACCAACAAAAACCGTGGATTTGGTGTTCTTCAAGAAGTAGTAGGATAGGATAGGCAATACTTGAAGTGCATGCATGCCAATGAAATGAGCTACGCGAAGGTCTCCAACCGTTTTACTCCATCCCAAAATAAACCAATTGGAGTTGTCATTGATGGCACCCACGCTATGACTCAATCGGGCACCCATGGCGAATCCTTCCAATGAGAATATGGTAAATAGGACTATCCCAATCCGGATTGCCCAGACATAATAGGATGGTAATTCGGGAAAAGTTTGTTGGAAGAAAAGAAATCCAATGTAAGCTGTATGCAAAGTGACCCAAGTTGCGGCCAAGGCCATTAAGGAAAACATAGCCGAGTGAAAAGGTGTGGAAACATTGTAATGCGAAGTTTGCCCTTTGCTCGCCATGATGGCAATGTACACGATTTCAAAACCGAGCAAAATAATAACCGTCCAGTTGTATAAGGCGATATTGAAATTGTTGAGATAGCTACAATACCAAGCCATGGTCCATGCAAATAAGAAAGTGGAAATAGCGAATTTGAAAGGCTTGTAGTAGGCATTCACTCCGTAAACGCTGGTGTGACTTGTTTTGGTGAGGATGAACATGATTATTGAAAAAGCGAGACAAATGGCGCCGAAAAAAAACAAGGGTTGATTTCTGGTCTTGATATCCAAAATAAAATCGAGCATAATCTAATGGCTTTGTTGTTTCTGAATTGCTAATCTAATGGGATTAATGGATGACCGAGAGAATTTTGAGTATTTAGCTATTGGATTGAATTGAATCGAGATTGTATGGGTCATTGGAACGAACCCCAAAAGTTGTAGATCCAGAGAATGTTAAATTGAATCAAAATCCTAATATTCTTGTCCAAATGTTGTTCTCATGGGCATGTTGCGTTTCATTGCCATCATGTGCATGCTAGGAGCGGGTCAATTTATATCTGCCCAATGCCCGTCACTCATCCCCAATGGAGGATTCGAGACCTATTCAGCACTTCCCAATGACGATTGTGGTTGGTCGTTGGCGACAGGTTGGACCAATGCAGCCACTTCTTCTGAATGTAGCACCAACAATGGAACCCCCACTATTTTCATTTGTAGGGAACAGGTCCAAATGCTGCGCTACCCATCAATTATTTCAGCAATGTTCTTCCTTTTGAGGGAGACGTTGTTATAGGTGTTGGTGGCAATGTCTCTCTGGTAGATGATGCCCGTGAATACATCTCAATTCCGCTTACCACTCCGATGGTAGTTGGGAACGAATACACTTTGACTTTTTCCATGACCATCGGCTCTCCCTTGGTAGGTGGAATTTATACCAATGGATGGGTTTTTCTATTGAGCAATGGGCCTGTATTCCAACCCACGGGTACGCTTGGTTTGATCAACGCACCGGGGTATGAAGTATTGATTCCCGCTGTCTTTACTTCAGAAACGTGGCAGACTTTCACATTTACTTTTGTGGCAGAAGTGATGTAACTGCTGATTTGGGACCGGATTTAACGCTTTGCACCAGCAACATTACCTTGGATGGAATTGATCCCAATGCCAATGGTTATTCGTGGAATACAGGGGCAACAAGCCCTGCCATCGTTGTGAATACACCTGGCCTTATTTTATTTCGGATTATGTGGAGTGTGATTTAGAGGAATTGTTGATTGGCCCTTCGTTGGATAGCAATGTGAACTTTACTTGGTTGGACGACCCTACCCAAGCTTTTCCGAGGAGATTTTTTGAAACGGGAACTTATCCATTTGAGGTGACAGACGATTTCGGCGTTCGCTTATTTGAAGTGGTTGTCAGCGAAGTCAACTGCGACTGTATGGTATATGTGCCCAATAGCTTCGCGCCCAATGGTGACAATATCAACGATGCGATCGCGCCTGTATGCGAATGTGGATTTACCCAGTATGATTTTCGTGTATACAACCGTTGGGGAGATTTGATTTTTCAGTCCAATAATCCCAACCAATTTTGGGTTGGAAGTTCGGATGAATCAGTCAATATTTTCGCTCAAGATGGCGTTTACAATTGGGTATTGAATGGCGTATCGCGATCGATCAATGGTGAATTGATTCTGCACGACTTGAAAGGCTCGATTAATTTGGTTAGGTGATAGATTGGATATTTAATAGCTAAGAGCAGGTTCTTATTCATAAAGGAATGGTTCGTCTCCCTCCGCCATCCTTCGCATATTTTCCAGCACTGGCTTCATGTATCGGATGTAAAAAACATTGGCAAATAGCCATTGAAATGGAATGAATAAAATCCTATGTTTTGTAAGACATAAAAGTTATCGGCTGTATACTGTAGAGAGTTAAATTGGAATCAAAGGAGGTTGATTTTTTCTTGAATAAACGTCACTTTTCAATGATTTCCATTACGTATCTAAATCCTATCGTTGGCATTGGTGTTTTGTATGTTGCAAATTTTCCCTGGCTTTCAATTTTCATCGCTTCGGCTTCATCGAGCCAGCTTCCTCCCATTGTTTTTCCTTTCTCTGCAATCATTTCGGCAACATTACCACTCAAATTGTAGATGCCACATTGATTCGGCCAATAGGATTTTGATGGTGCAGTAATATCAGCATGATCATTGTTATTGCCAGCGACACCCATTGTATCGTCTGCTGCTCTCATGAAATTACATCGATAAATTCCTTTTTTAGTTTTCAATTCAATTCCCTCCCAAGGATATATGGCTGATGGATTTCCACATTTTGCCATTGTAATCCATTCTTCTTTTGTTGGTAAACGAAACAAAACTTTTTTGAATTGTCTTTTTGCGTTGGCGTTGTATTGTTCCGTTAGCCATTCGCAGAAGAAGTTGGTACCTTCAAAACTTACATTGACCACGGGATAATTTGCGTAGGCGGGGTGTGCGTGGTAGTACCTTACGAAAGGTTCATTGTAAGCAGAATTTACTCGCCATTGGGATGAATCAATTTGAGACCATTGGTATTTTTCAATCTGCTTATTTTGTTTTAAATGGTTGAGAAAAATCGAGTATTCATCGTTTGTTACTTCGAATTGGGAGGCGTAAAAGAGTTCATTGATTTTGATGATGTGCTTTTGAATGGAACGAACGTCAATTCCTCTCGATGCAGTTTGGGAATGTTTACCTGATTTTTGCGTCTCTTGTCCATGTTCAAGGATATTTTGACCAGTTGAAGGATTAACTGTGAATATGGCTATTAGCAAAATTCCTTTTACAAATATCATGGAATATTTTTTAAGTGAATCACCACGTTTTGTTGCTTGACGCATTTTAGATAATTTCATTTTTCGATAATGATGTTTATTGTCTTTGATTACCAACCCGTATGAATGTATTCGGTGAAAATACAATTTTCTATATCATCAAAATAAGTTCGGATTAAATAACCGCTTTGCAGTATGCTCTCTTTATCTAGATATTCAGAATTGTACTGCAAAGTGAATATTTGTTTGTTCTTATAAAAAAATATGGCAGATCCACTTTCTACCAATTGCTTGAGATGATTTCTTACCACCATTGAATTACCTATATTTTGATTTTCATCTACTGTCCCGTTATAGACGATTAAAGTTCTTAAATCAAAATCTGTATTGGCTTGCTCAACAAGATTTGCCGCATCTTGGTATCTTTTTGCAGTTGGTCTATGGTATTTCACCAGGTTGGAATCTTGCTCACCACAGCGTGAAATGTTGTTGATGTACTCTTGAGCTGTCAAACCAAGGAATGTTTGCATTTGATCAAGTTCGACGCATATTTTGTAATCACCCTGTTCCCAAGTTGCCATAGGGTGGCTCTTCAAATTTTTAGACAGATTGATTTCCCAAGCTTCTTGCGAATGAGTAGTAAAGCCAAGGGTTAGGAAGTAAAATAGTATGAGAGTTTTAAGGAAAAGTAAATATGGGATTTTAAATCTGTAGAGAGGGGATTGAACAAAAAGTATCATTTTGTATGAATTAGCCAATCGAAATAATGAGCTGTTTACCTAGTCCAATTTCAATGAGTTTGAAATAGGTAGAAATTTGAATATCACTCAGTCCGCGCTCTATTCTAGAAATGTAACTTTTTTTTGTACCCGATTTTGCTGCGAGTTCTTCTTGGGTCAAGTTGGCTTCCATGCGTGCCTCTTTGAGCATAACCCCTAATCTGAACGCAATAGAATCCGCTTCAAATCTATCTCTTGCAGCGCTTCCTTTTTTACCATACTTTTCATCCAACAGTTGATCGAGTGTTTTAATCTTCATCTTGTTCTTTTGTTTTTAAATATTTCGCCTTTAACTTCTCAGCTAGTTTGATTTCATTTCTGGGTGTCTTTTGCGTTTTCTTAATAAATGCGTTGGTTAAGACAACCAATGTTCCTTCATCTTGAAAGCACAAGATTCTAATACTTTTTTGTGATGTTATGACTCTCACTTCATAAATCCCATTTGTGCTTTCTAATTTTTTAAAGAATTTGAGTGGAACTAGTTTTTCATAGCGAACCAAATCCAATACATATTCAATTTTTAATTGCACTTTTACATCCTGCGATTTGTAAAACGCAATAACATTGTCTCCAAAAAAAATAATATCTCTTACCACAAAGTTAACTAATTAGTGTACATGCTCATTCAATTTTTTCAAATTTCAAAATGGAGCGTGCAAAGTCTAATGCAATCCCGCATATAAATTATGCGGGTTTATGGGTGATGGGAGATGAAGAAAGATGTAAGGGAGGATGCCGAGGTGCGATTTTACTCATGGCACAACTTAAATGTCCTTGTGCGTTGATTGTTATAAATGGTTAGGAAATAGATATTGTCATTTAATTCATTTAAATTGTCAACGGTTCCGTTGGTGGATGTTCCTTTTACTATCGGTTGTCCTAGAATGTTAGAAATGGTGTACTCGAAAGTTTTCGGAAATCCGCGAACTTGAATGATTTGCGAAAATGGATTGGGGAAAACTGAAATATCTGGGAAAGAGGATTCAACAACTGACGTTATTTGAAGTGGTGTGCCATAGCTACCGACATACTCTACGGAACAATCGTAATAGACGTTGAATTTCCAAAATCTTCGGGCTGTACATCCGGATGGACAATCGCCCCATCCAAGAGAGAAAATCAATTCGACATGGTCATTGTAAATGGAATCAGATATATTGTTTCCATCTCCAAAGGCAAAGTTGGGTTCTGATTCGTATACACCGGGGATAGTTGCTAAATCTGCAGTCAAAGCCATAAAATTGTAATTGTTATCAGAAGTAAAAACGACGTTATGCCAAGGGTAAGAGTTTCCGAAAGTAAGGTAACTCTGCACGTTTAATCCGTAGGTTGCAATAACATTGTCAATGGTTGCATAGCCAGTTGGAATATTCCCGAGTTTCAATTGTTGCATCCAGGGAAGAGTCGAATCAGCGGCAATATTGAATCCGTTTAAAATGGGTTCTGGAAAAGTATGGATATCAAATATAGAAACCACAGTGTCTCTTGCAGGGAGGGTCGTGGCATTGTAGACTGCAATCAAGGCATTCAAAACTGTATCTGCATGTGATTGGGGAATAGTGACGCTGTCTATGTACGTCAAGCCTTGTCGATAAATTTTTCTCAACGTCAATCGATCGGCATCATCCTGATAGCGAGCTAAAATACTATCTGTCGCAATACAAGAAGATTGCACAGACTGTCCCGAAGAAGCAAATGCCAATGTCAGTAACGGAAGGAGAATCAGGATTCTTTTCATCGTTTTCAAGGTTTGAATGAACTAAACATAGTTACGGACTGTTCATCACAAATTTCGTGTTTTATTAAATCGGAATAAATTGTTTTATAAGTAAATATACATAGAAATTGTAATTAATTTCTACGCGATGAGAATGCATGATTCTTCAATGCGGGTCTCACGATTGATTGAGTTAAATTCACCAACAAACTACATGGTGATTGGGCCATTCATGATAGTTTGAAGCTGAAGAAAAGTTAACTCCTTAAATACAGGTTAATTCCAACTCTTTCTATATGACTAATTAAATCGTGGTTATTTAATTTTTCAAAAACACAGACATCAAATTTGTACGGTAAGAGCAAATCGTCCAATTGATTTTCTATTTTATTCAATATCGTTAAATCAATGGATTTTCCATACAGTGCAATGTCGATATCAGAATATGGTTTCTGCTTACCCATTGCACGAGACCCGAAAATTACAGCCTTTTCGATTTCTGTAAAATTTGAAAATATCTTGCAAATGCGTTCAAGATCGATTGATTTTAGCCCGAAAGAATCATTTATGAATTGCGGCATGTTTCAATGATTTAGATTTGATTTCCATGCTGCTTTTCTTTCATTGCCGTTCTGAAATTCTTTAATTCAGGATAATATTCGTGGAGAATTTTAGAATAGATTTCATTAGCAGTCGATTCATTGTAGGTATGAGAAGATTTATTCCTACTGAGCATCATATCTATCCATACATCACCGGAATGAATCAAATTCATTTGTAATGCTTCGCGAATGGCATCTCTCGATCCTGAAATGTTCGTAGAACCTTGGTACTCCGCATAGTCTTTCATCACTTTCCAAGCAAGTTCGTGGGTATATTCAAATCTCTGGATTAGTCCTTCTTTAACCATTTCGTCCAGAACAGAATCATTTTCTCCGTTATCAAAGATTTTATCCAAGTTGTTTTTTTGAATGTATTCAACAGATTCTTGAAGTTTATCCATTGCCTTAGAATAATTTGAAAATCTCTGTTCCCAACGAATGTCCATGATCGAAAGTTTAGATGCTAAGATAATCCGAAATACCAAAGGGTAGCGAGGCGTTATTGGCATATCGGTCAGCAGGACTTATCATTGTCATTTTGTTGACGATTGCCTCTACCCTTGGGACATGAATTTTTCCTGTTATCGAACCCGCCAAGAGCTCACGATAGATAAGTCCAAGTGAATAGATGTCTGAATGACTATTTAAAACCCCGGGATCATGCAAGCCCCGGGGATAATTTTAAAATTTGATTTCTTCCTCGATATCCTCAATCTCGATGGCGTTGATGACGCGTTCTTCAATTCCCTCCAAAGCCTCCAGATAGGTGTGAATATTGAAGCGTGGATGGGTCGTGCGATTCATCCATTCGGTAGCCAAGGTTTGAAGTGTGCTGGGGGAGACGCGACTGCCTTCCAGTTGCTTGGAAAAATCCGTAGCAACGTTCAGAGCTGCATTTAAATTCTCGCCGATCTCGGCTACATATTTATCGACGAGCTGGTTCAAGCTCAATTGAAGTTTCTTGCGCTGCTCAATGTTTTTCTTCAACAACTCTTTCTTAAATATGTCAAATGATACCATGCGAATCTGTGCCTTGGGAATTCCGATGGATAACAAGCGCCACAACTTTTCCGCCATCTCTAAAAATTCATGCTTGTAACGCAAGAATCTGTCAATCGCAGTCTGTTGTATTTCAAGCCAACTGGTGCGCTTGTAATTACTGGTGTAGGTCAACTTGGTGGTGCGACCCATCATCATCCCATTGGAACAACGGTAACGATAATAGCCAAGCTCTATCCTGAACATACTTCCTTCTCGGAGGTAGTTGGAAACGCGAATAAAGGGGTAGTATTCATCATAGAAATTTTCAGCGATCTGTTTATTTCGCATACGGCGTTCATTGCGCAAATCTGGCATGAGGTTGTTTTCTTCTTGTCGATCCATGAAATTCACCTCATCC